>ENA-ORXT01004332-ORXT01004332.1-marine-metagenome-genome-assembly--contig:-NODE-4332-length-14784-cov-5.611750_pt1 | contig 14784 bp, 16 predicted proteins | sample MGYA00237868_ERZ511482 | MGnify/ENA metagenome assembly ERZ511482 | reverse complement strand
CCTTCGCGTGCGCTGTACTTGGTTCAACGAGCGGCATTCGGCCGCCGAGACAAGGAAGCACAGCCATGCAAATTCGGTCCCTGACCCTGATCGCCGCCGCCCTCGCCGCCGCCGTGCCCGCCATCGCGCTGGGCCATGCGGATGACGACAATATCAAAGCCCGTCAAGGCTACTACCAGATGGTCAGCCATAACGCTGGCGCGCTTTTCGGCATGGCACAAGGCAAAGTCGCCTATGATGCCGAGGCCGCGCAGACCCACGCCGCGAACCTTGAAATGCTGGCGACCATGAACACCGCATCAATGTGGCCCGCCGGAACGGACAAGGCTTCGAAACCCGGCCAGACCCGCGCCCTACCCGTGATCTGGGAAACCTATCCCGCGATTCTGGAAAAGAACAAAGCCTTCGCCGATGCCTCTGCCGCCCTGGTCGAGAACGCGGGTAATGGCCTTGACGCCCTGCGCGCAAACATCGGCCCACTCGGAGCATCGTGCAAAGGATGCCACGAAACCTATCGCGCCAAGGATTTCTGATCTTTGAGCGACACTCTGCCAAAGACTGAAAAACGCAAAGTCTGGGATGTGCCGACCCGCCTGTTTCACTGGGCGCTGGTCGGCACGGTCCTGACTGGATTGTACCTGGGCGAATATCGCGAGTTCTCGACGATCCAGCTGCATTTCTATTTCGGCTATGCAACGGGCGGCTTGCTGGTTTTTCGGCTGCTCTGGGGGCTGTTCGGCCCCGCCCATGCCCGCCTGAGCGCGCTGGTCCCGTCGCCCGGAGCGTTGATCGGCTATCTGCGCACCATCTTTGCGCGGCGGCCCAGCGGGGTGACGGGGCATAACCCCGTCGGCGCGCTGTCGGTGCTCGCGATGCTCGGCGCGCTGTGTGTGCAGGTCATCACGGGACTGTGCGCCGAGGATGACGCACTGTTTTCGGAGGGGCCGTTGGTCGAATACCTCGACTCCTCGACCGTGCTGACGATGACCGCGATCCACCACTGGTCATCGCGGGTCGTTATGGCGCTCATCGTGCTGCACCTCGCCGCGATCCTGTTTTACCGGCTGTGGAAGCGTGAGGATCTGGTCACCGCAATGGTCACCGGGTGGAAGACCGTTCGCCGCCCCGATGACGAGAGAGACGACGACAGACAGGCTTGATCACGCAAACACAGTGACAATCACATGTACAGTCCGCCGCAATGCGGCGGCCAAACTGTCCAACGCGCCCAGCATGGCTTGCGCGCGGATAACATGCGCATGACGCACATGGCGGTCGATCATATTAGCGTCGATTTTCTGCGGGCTCATGGTCGCTCTCCTTCTTTCGATGAAAATGAAGATGCACCATTTTGCATTGCGTGATAATTCGGCTCAAATTAGCATCTCTTTCAAATAATTTTGAAAGATAAATCCATGCGCCTTGACGATCTCGCCCTCTTCGCCCGCGTCCGCTCGCTGGTGCGGGTCAAGATGATGATCGACGAGCTGCGCCTGCGCGACGAGACGTGCCGCGAACTGGGCTTCGATTCGGGCTTCGCCGACCTGTCCGACGACGAACTGACCGGCGAGTTGCTGATCGTCGACGACCGCGCCAGCGCGGCGCAGAGCCTGGCCGACACCATCGGCGCCCGTCTCAACGTCAATTGCAGCATCGTCAACAACCGCGACGACGCGCTCGCCCGCATGCGACGAGAGCCGAGCGAGGTCGTGCTGATCAATTCCAGTCTCGAAGGCTATGACGGCCTGCGCCTGTGTTCCGAGATACGCTCGCATCCCAATGCGCGCCATTCCTCGATCATGCTGATGGTCGATCACAACGATTTCAAGACCATCTCCGCCAGCCTCGATCTGGGTGCCAACGACTACGTCATGCGCCCCGTCGACGACAACGAGCTGATCGCCCGCATCCGGTCGCAGCTTCGCCGCCTCGGCTATGCCGACCGGTTGCGCGACAACGTGCATAACAGCCTCAAGCTGGCCGTGACCGACTCTCTGACGGGGCTGTACAACCGCCGGTACGCGATGCCCCATCTCAACGCCCTGATCGACCGGGCGACGGTGGATGACAGCGATCTGGCCATCGCCCTCCTGGATATCGATTCCTTCAAGGCGGTCAACGACACCTACGGCCACGCCGTCGGCGACGAGGTGCTCAAGGAATTCGCCGCCCGCATGCGCATGAACCTGCGCGGTATGGACATGACGGCCCGCATCGGCGGCGAGGAGTTCCTCGGCATCATGCCCGAGACGGATCTGGCCGGGGCGGGCATCGTGGCCGAGCGCCTGCGTGCGACCATCGCGGCCAAGCCGTTCAAGATCACGCATCCCGACAAGGACATGCTCGACATCACCGTCAGCATCGGCGTCGCCATCATGTCGCCCCGGCACATGACATCCGACTCGATGCTCCAGGTGGCGGACGAGGCGCTCTACCGCTCCAAGCGCGAGGGCCGCAACCGGGTGACGCTGGCCGACGAGGCCGTCGCGGCCTGATTGCCGGGTGCGGCGAGGCGCGACCAGCCGCCGCGCTGCTCCGACCCCGCCGCGCGCTAGGTTGCCTCGCATGACCGCATCCACAGACCTGACCGTGTATTACGACGGCTCCTGCCCCATCTGCGGGTGGGAGATCGACCTGTACTCGAAGATGCGCGGCGCGGGCCGCATCCACTGGCTCGACCTGACCACCGCCGATGACGAAGCCCTCGGCCCCGGCCTGAGCCACGAGACGGCGGCGGGCAAGTTCCACGTCCGCGACGGCTCCGGGCGGCTGGTGAGCGGCGGCGCCGCCTTCGTCGAGATATGGGACCGCCTTGACGCCATGGGCTGGGCGGCCCGCCTCGGGCGCACGCGCGTGGGGAGATGGCTGCTGGAGCGTGCCTACCGCGTCTTCCTGCGCATCCTGCCGACGTTGCGGCGCTGGATGGGAGAGCGGGTCGTCAAGGCTTGACAATCCGCATATCGTATCGGAAACCTTTCGACACACGACGCCGCCCGCACCCCGCGAGCGGCGCGTTTTTCTTTTTGATGGAAGGAACATGCTGTGATCGCTCCGGTGCTGCCGACCTACGCGCGCGCCCCGGTCGCCTTTGAAAAAGGCGAAGGGCCCTGGCTCTTCGACGAGGCGGGTGAGAAGTATCTGGATTTCGGGGCCGGCATCGCCGTCTGCGCCCTCGGCCACGCTCACCCCGCCCTCGTCGCCGCGCTGGAAGGGCAGGCCCGACGATTGTGGCATACCTCCAACCTCTACGGCATCCCCGGTCAGCAGGAGCTGGCCGAGCGGCTGGTCGAGGCGACGTTCGCCGATACCGTGTTCTTCACCAATTCCGGGCTGGAGGCGATGGAATGCGCGATCAAGATGGCGCGCAAGTTCCACAGCCATAACGGCAACCCGGAGCGGTACCGGATCGTCACGTTCGAGGGGGCGTTCCACGGGCGCAGCCTCGCCACCATCGCCGCCGCCGGTCAGGAAAAGCTGGTCAAGGGCTTCGGTCCCATGCCCGAGGGGTTCGACCACGTTCCCTTCGGCGACCATGACGCATTGCGCGCGGCCATCGGCGACGAGACTGCGGCCATCCTGATCGAGCCGGTGCAGGGCGAGGGCGGCATCCGCCCGGTGCCCTACCAGTGCCTGCGCGGCTTGCGCGAGATGTGCGACGAGCACGGCATCCTGCTGATCCACGACGAGATCCAGTGCGGCATGGGGCGCACGGGTCGCCTCTTCGCGCATGAATGGGCCGAAAGCGGCGCGCCCGACATTCTGGCGGCGGCCAAGGGCATCGGTGGCGGTTTTCCGCTCGGTGCCTGTCTCGCCACGGAGCGGGCGGCGGCGGGGATGGTCGCCGGATCGCACGGGTCGACCTATGGCGGCAATCCGCTGGCCATGGCCGTGGGCAACGCGGTGATGGCGGAGATGACCGCGCCGGGCTTCATGGATCACGTGACCGGGATGGCGGGCCTCTTGCGCCAGCGCCTCGCCGGGCTGGCCGACGAGTTCCCCGACCTGATCGAGACGGTCCGGGGCGAGGGCCTGATGATCGGGATCAGGATGCGCGGCGAGGGGACCAACGGCGCGCTGGTCAATGCGGCGCGCGAACGACGCCTGCTGACGGTGCCGGGGGGCGACAACGTGGTGCGCATCCTGCCGCCGCTCATCATCGAGGCCGAGCATATCGGCAAGGCGGTCGATATCCTGACCGAGGCATGCACGGCCCTGCGCGAGAGCGTATCGGTTGCGGCGAAGTAGCGTGATGAACTGGTTGAAGCGCCTGCTCGGCGGTAAACGGACGGCGGCGGAACCCTCCGCCGCAGCGTCGCCGGCGACAGCCGATCCGTGGGACCGCTCGGCCCTTGCCGTCGCGGAGCTTGCGGGACCGGAAGCGGCGCGGGCGCTGGCGGCGATCCACGCGGCGGATGCCGGTGACGCGGTCCGCGTGGCCGAAGATTTCGGCGTCGACGTGGTGGCCCCGGAATACCTGCTGCAATGCGCTACCCGCGATCTGCTCATCGAGCATGCCGGGATGACGTATCTCGACTGGAAGTCCGGGCTGGAAGACGCCCGATGGGGTCTGGAACAGCAGCTCGGGCGCCACGACCTCGCGCCGCTGACCGACGCCGAGAAGACGATGCTGGAGACGGTGGAACCGATGGACACGCAGGTCGTGACCTTCGTGACGTTCCCCGATCTCTACCACCCTTTCGACATGCTCGCACAACGCCGCGGACGACGTATTCTGGCCTATGACGAGAAGTCGGACAGCTATGCCTTCCTGATGGTGACGCCCGCCCTGTTCGAGCGATGGGCGGGGACGAGCCTCTCGGCAGGACACGAGTTTCCGAAGGATACGTCTTTCGAGAAGAGGAAGACCGAATGACACGCCATTTTCTCGACCTGCACGAGATCGATGCCGCCGATCTGCGCGCCATCATCGACGATTCCCGCACCCGCAAGACCGCGCGCGACGGCAAGGGTCAGGCGGCGCGCGATGCCGATGCACCGCTGGCGGGCAGGATGCTCGCCATGATCTTCGAGAAGCCCTCGACCCGTACCCGCGTCTCCTTCGACGTCGGGATGCGGCAACTGGGCGGCGAGACCATCGTGCTCAGCGCCGCCGACATGCAGCTGGGGCGCGGGGAGACGGTGGCCGACACCGCCCGCGTCCTGTCGCGCTACGTCGATGCGATCATGATCCGCTGCGGCCCGCATTCCACGCTGACGGAACTGGCCGAACATGCCACCGTGCCGGTCATCAACGGCCTGACGGACGATTCGCACCCCTGTCAGGTGATGGCCGATATCCTGACCTTCGAGGAGCATGTCGGGCCGATCAAGGGGCGCAGGATCGCCTATGCGGGGGACGGCAACAACATGGTGTCGAGCCTGATCCATGCCGCCGGGCGCTTCGGGTTCGAACTGGATATCGCCTGCCCCGAAACCCTGCGCCCCGACGCCCGGGCGCTCGACTGGGCGGCGGCGAACGGGGCGCAAGTGCGCGTGACTCACGACCCGGCGGAGGCGGTCGCCGGGGCCGATTGCGTCGTGACCGATACGTGGCTGTCCATGAACGACAGCGACGCGACGCGCGAGGGGCGGCACAACCAGCTCGCGCCCTATCAGGTCGACGAGGCGCTGATGGCGGCGGCCAAACCCGATGCCGTCTTCATGCACTGCCTGCCCGCGCATCGGGGCGAGGAGGTGACGGCGGCGGTGATGGACGGCCCGCAATCCATCGTCTTCGACGAGGCGGAGAACCGGCTGCACGCGCAGAAGAGCATCCTGCGCTGGTGCCTCGGCGCGTGATGCGGGTGAAGGTAGGGAACATTCCCTGTCACCCCGTGGCTCGACCGCAGGGTCCATGCATCCGAGAGGGCTGAAGGTCGAGTTTCGAGCGAGCGAACATCAAGGCGTGTCGCGAAGTGGATACCGTGGTCGAGCCGCGGTATGACGCGCGAAAAGGGATGGTTTCATCCGCCCGTCGGTACAGCCGTTCAGGCGGCCATCCGCTCCCCGTCCCCGTCCGGTGCCCCTTCGGCGAAGATGGTGCGGTTGCGGCCCTCGTCCTTGGCGCGGTAGAGGGCGTCGTCGGCCTCTCGGAGCGCGCGCTGGACGGGATCGCCCGCATCCTTGAGCGACCCGCCGATGGAGACCGTGACCGTGACCGCCTCGCCCTCGAAACTCATCGACCGTTCGGCGATGGCGTTGCGCATGCGCTCGGCCACGCGATAGCCCGCTTCGGCATCGGCCTGATGGAGGAAGACCACGAATTCCTCGCCGCCGAACCGGGCGAGGATATCCTCGTCGCGCACGATCTTCTTCATCTCGGCGGCGATTTCCTTCAGCACCCTGTCCCCCGCGAGGTGACCGTAGGTATCGTTGACGTCCTTGAAATGGTCGACGTCGATCATCAGCGACACGCCCCACGCTTCCGGCGTGTCCTTCATGCTGTCGAAGAACCGGTCGCGCGTGGCCACGTCGGTCAGGCGGTCGCGGTCGATGAGGCGTTGCAGTTCCACCTGCATCAGGTGGTTCTTGTGCAGCTGCACGGCCATGACGTGGACGACCGGCGTGCCGATGCAGCAGACGAAGGACAGCTTGACCAGCAGCTCGAACGCCCGCCGCTCGGGGTCGTAGAGGAGCATGCTGGCGCCGGCGACGACGAGGGCGCCGAGAAGGCCGAGGGCGACGGTCAGTTGCCAGACCTGCGCGGTCGTCTCGATCCTGATCTTCATGCCCGTTCTCCCTGCGCGAATTACGCCGGAGAAGCTTGTACGCAATACATCAAGATCGTGTTGAAACCCCCCGTCACGTCTCCTGAAAATGTCCGTGGATCTTCACGGCCATCGCCTTCGACACGCCCTCCACGGCTTCCAGATCCGCCACCCCCGCGCGCGACACCGCCTTGGCGGAGCCGAAATGCGCCAGCAGGGCGCGCTTGCGGGCCGGGCCGATGCCGCCGATCTCGTCGAGAGGATTGGCCATCTGCGTCTTGGCGCGCTTGGCCCGGTGCGTGCCGATGGCGAAGCGATGCGCCTCGTCGCGCAGGCGTTGCAGGAAGTAGAGCGTCGGGTCGCGGTGGGGCAGGGCGAAGGCGGGGCGGCCCGGGATGTGGAACACCTCCTTGCCCGCATCGCGCTCCTGCCCCTTGGCGACCGCGACCAGCGCCACGTCGTCCACGCCCAGCTCGTCGAACACCGCCTGCGTGGCCGATAGCTGGCCTGCACCGCCGTCGATCAGCACCAGATCGGGCCAGGTTCCCTTGTCGCGGTCGGGGTCTTCCTTCATCAGGCGGGCGAAGCGGCGGGTCAGGACTTCCTTCATCATGCCGAAATCGTCGCCGGGGGTCAGATCCGTGCCCTTGATGTTGAATTTCCGGTACTGGTTCTTCATCAGCCCGTCCGGCCCGCTGACGATCATCCCCCCCACCGCGTCGGTGCCGGAGATGTGCGAGTTGTCGTACACCTCGATCCGCGCGGGGCGGTCGGGCAGGTCGAACGCCTCCATCACCCCGTCCAGCAAGCGCGACTGCGCCGCCGAATCCGCCATGCGCCGGGCCAGCGATTCGCGGGCATTGCGCAGCGCATCCGTCACCAGTTCCCGCTTCTCGCCCCGCGCGGGGACCGTCAGCGTCACCTTGTGGCCCGCCGCCTCGGTCAGGGCCGCCTCCATCACCTCGCGCCCGTCGATCTCGTGGGACAGGAACAGCGCGCGGGCCGGGGGGCGGGTGTCGTAGAACTGCCCGATGAACGCGCCCAGCACCTCCGCCTCGTCGGCATCGGAGGCGAGACGCGGGAAATACGCCTTGTTGCCCCAGTTCTGTCCGCTGCGGAAGAAGAACACCTGCACGCAGGCCTGCCCGCTCTGCATGTGCAGGGCGATCACGTCGGCCTCGGTCACGCCGCGCGGGTTGACGCCCTGGTGCGCCTGTACCTGGGTCAGCGCCTTGATCCGGTCGCGGAAGACGGCGGCGCGCTCGTAGTCGAACTCCGCCGCCGCCTCGTTCATGGCCGTGGCGAGTTCGGCCTGCACCCGGGTGGACTTGCCGGAGAGGAACGCGGTCGCCTCGCCGCGCAGGTCGGCATATTGCTCGCGCGTCACGTATCCCTCGACGCAGGGGGCGCAGCACTTCTTGATCTGGTAGAGCAGGCAGGGGCGCGTGCGGCTGTCGAACATGCTGTCGTTGCAGGTGCGCAGCAGGAACGCCTTCTGCAACTGGTTCAGGGTGCGCGTCACGCTGCCCGCGCTGGCGAAGGGACCGAAGTAATGCCCCGTCGCGCTCTTGGCCCCGCGATGCTTGCGCAGGCGCGGGAAATCGTGGTCGGTGTCGATCAGGATGTAGGGAAAGCTCTTGTCGTCGCGCAGCAGCACGTTGTAGCGGGGTTTCAGCCGCTTGATGAGGTTGCTTTCCAGCAGCAGCGCCTCCGTCTCCGTCTTCGTCACCACGAAGATCAGCGAGGCGGTATTGGTGATCATGCGCTGGATGCGCGTGGTGTGGCCGTCGTAGCGGGTATAGCTGACGACGCGCTTCTTCAGGCTGCGCGCCTTGCCCACATACAGCACCTCGCCCCGGGCATCGAGCATGCGGTACACGCCGGGGCCGTCGGGCAGGGTCTTCAGCGCCCGGGAAATCACCTCGATCCCCGTCTCCTTCCCGGCGGGCGCGCCGTCGATCTCGTAGCGCGCGCCTTCCTCCTCGAACCCCATCGGCGTGGTGGGTTCGGGCAGGGTCGGGGCGGGGTCGGGGCGGTTCGCTCTGGTCATGGTCCTCGTTTTACGTCGGGCAGGGAATCAATGCGAGAGGTGTATCGGATTCGGGATTCGGCAAGGCTTCGCGGGGGGTTAGGACGGGGGGCTTTCACCGCCCCCATTCGCTGTGGATAAGTCTGTAGACAACACGGGTGTTAACCGTCGACGGTGGCGCATTCGCTGGGGCGCAGCAGCTTGCACAAGATTTGGGCAGAAAATACAAGCCTCTGATATCCAACGGAAAAGATCGGTAAGGTTTATTACGGTCCCGTTAACACGCCGGTTGCGGCCTCGCTCCGTGGCGGAATTCGGAGTCAAGCGGCCATGTGCAAAACCGCCGGGAAAAAGCGAATCGGTATATCCGTATGCCGCCCATCAATTGCCCGCGATGACAAGGGCAACAAACCCGCAATACAGCAGAATCAGCGCGATGCCAGATATGCGCCCGATGGCCCTCCTCGTCACCAGATAGGGTAGCAGCAGCAGGGATGTGACCAGCATGATCGGGATGTCGAGATAGGCGAAGCCGTCCGAGATGGGGATCGGCGACACCAGCGCCGTGATGCCCAGGATCAGCAGGATGTTCAGCAGGTTCGACCCGATCACGTTGCCCAGCGCCACCTCCATCCGCCCGCGCCACGCGGCGGCCAGCGAGGCGGCGAGTTCCGGCAGGGAGGTGCCGAGCGCCACGAGGGTCAGGCCCACGGCGGCCTCCGAGATGCCCACCGCCACCGCGATCTCGCGCGCGCCCTCGATCAGGAAATGCGCGCCGACGGGCAGGCCGATCAGGCCGAAGGCCAGCAGCCCCGCGAGTTTCGCGGTCGGCATCCCGGCGCTGTCGGGGTCGATCTCGTCGTCGACCACCTCGGTATCCGCCGACCGCCGCCAGGCATCGACGAAGAACCCCGCCAGCAGCACCAGCATCACCCCCGCCGCGATGCGCCCGATGCCGCCGGTGAAGGCCAGCAGCAGCAGCAGCACGCTGGCCCCGACCATGAACAGGTAGTTGCGCAATCCCTCGCCGCTGCCGTCGCGGGTGACGATGGGCGCGATCAGGGCGGGCGCGCCCAGCACCAGCAGCACGTTCGCCACGTTGGACCCGACCACGTTGCCCAGCGCGATGTCCGGCGCGCCCTCCAGCGCCGCCTGCACGCTGATGACCAGTTCGGGGGCGGAGGTGCCGAAGGCGACGACCGTGAGGCTGATGAGGGCGATGGACAGCCCCGCCCGCAGCGCCAGCGCGATGGCCCCGCGCACCAGCGCATCCCCGGCAAGGATCAGCAGGACGGCCCCGCCGATGACGTAGAAGATGCTCATGGAGGATATCCGATCAGGAGGAGGATTTGCAGGCGCAGGTCTCGGCCGGGTCGTGCCACGCATCGCAGCGCAGGCACCGGACCATGGGGGCGCTTTCGCGCTGGCGTCTGGCGATGGCGCGTCTGGTCTTGTCGCGCTTGAGGCTGGCGGTCGAACTGCCGCCCGCGACGCGCAGCACCGTCAGGGCGGCGATGACGGCCAGCACCGTGAACAGGATCTTCAGGATCATGCGCGTCGCTCCCCCGTCACAGCCCGTACCGCCCCCAGGCGAGGCGCGATTCGAGGGCCTCGGCGGCGGCATCCGCCGCGCCCGCGCCGATCCCGGTCCCGATATCCGTGGCGACGCCGCGTTTCAGCAGGCGCGACAGCAGACCGGCGCGGCGGCTGCCATGGTCGCGAAAGGCGATATCCTTGCCGAAGCGCGCGCGCATGACCGGGCGCAACTCGCCCACGCCGTCGGCCAGCCCCACCTCCACCGCCCGCGCGCCGACCCAGACATCGCCCTCGAACAGCGGCACATCCGTGGACAGCCGGTCCTTGCGCGACCCCTTCACCCATTCGATGAAGCGGGCATGGATATCGCGTTGCAGGGATTTGAGGCGCTCGACATCCTCGGGGCGTTCCTCCCGGAACGGGTCCATCAGCACCTTGTGGTTTCCGGCGGTGTGGACGCGCCGTTCGATGCCGATGCGCCTGATCGCCTCCTGCGCGCCGAAACTGGCGGAGATGACGCCGATGGACCCCGTGATGCTGTATTCGTTGACGTGGATCTCGTCCGCCGCGCAGGCCAGCAGATACCCGCCCGACGCCGCGACATCCTCGCAGAACGCGATGACGGGAATGTCCTTCTCGTCCGCCAGCCGCCGGATATGCCGCGCGATCAGGCTCGACTGCCCCGGCGCGCCCCCCGGCGAGTTGATGGCCAGGGCGACCGCCTTCACCCGCTTCGAGGCAAAGGCGCTCTCGATGGCCTTTTCCAGCGGCGGATGCGACAGGGTGCGCCCGCCGCCGATGCCGCCCCCCGCCCCGATGGCCCCGTAGAGGCGGATCACGGAAATCTCGCCGTTCCTGGCGAACCAGCTTTTCGGATTGAACAGGGTGCGTTTCATGGCCCTCTAGGTAGGGGACGCGGGGGCGGGGGGCAAGGCGCTTGGCAAACCCGGCCCGTTCGGGAGTGATCGGGGCCACCCTGCGCGAAAGGCCCCGCCATGCCCGCCGAAACCCCCGGCACCCTCCTCGGCCACGACGGCGAGCGCCCGGTGGTGACCCCCCCCATGACGACTGCATGCTGGTGATGCCGTCGAAACGGCTGTGGACGGGGCAGACGGCGGTGCGACTGGCGCGGCGGGTGGGGTGAGTTTGGTGTAGGTTAGGACTGTTTCATATTCGGACTTGGGAGCCTTGCAACCAAGGTTGATTTTGTTATCGTTTCATCGAAGTAATATGGAACGCGGGGGATGGGTGTTGCGATTGAGTTTAACTAATGCAGAAGTGGTTGAGTATTTTAGGATTCTCATAGCTGTTCTCGTAAATATTGCTACGGCGAATATACTTTCGCCTTTCTTTCTGGAAGGCTCCAACGAACGATTAACCATCATCGTGCTGAATGCTCTCGCGGCCATCAGCTTCATCTCCGGAGCTGCGATCATGGCGCGCTACGTTGCAAGGAATGGATGAGATGTCTGTCGAAACAAGTTATGCGCTCACTGCAACCCTGATCGGCGTGGGAGTCCTCGTCCTTGTAATTGCTTTCATTTTGCCAAGGTTGGTTTCTGAAAATACGGAAAAAAAAACGACCTACGAAAATGATGAATTGAACGTTAACTCTGGTGCAGATGACGCAATCTCGGAAGCTGTCAGTAGATCGCCTTTTGATTCTTCAAGACAATCTGGGGCCATAGTGGGTGAAAATCGGCACTCTGACCGCGATAGATCAGCGAAGAAACCTCGCACTCGCGCGGACAAGGGGAACGCGGCCTGATTGATAGGATCAACAGAGTGCCCCCCCACCCCCCGATTGACAACCCGCCCCCATCCTGCGAGACGGCCCCTGAACCACCATCACCACGAAAGCAGGACCACCGCCATGGGTTTCAAGGTCGGGATCGTCGGGTTGCCGAATGTCGGCAAGTCCACGCTGTTCAACGCATTGACGCGGACGGCCTCCGCGCAGGCGGCCAACTTTCCGTTCTGTACCATCGAGCCGAATGTGGGCGAGGTGTCGGTGCCCGACGACCGCCTCGCCGCCATTGCCGGGATCGCGGCGTCGAAGACGGTCATCCCCGCGCGCATGACCTTCGTGGATATCGCCGGGCTGGTGAAGGGCGCGTCGAAGGGCGAGGGCCTCGGGAACCAGTTTCTGGCCAATATCCGCGAAGTCGACGCCATCGCGCATGTGCTGCGCTGCTTCGTCGATGACGACGTGACGCACGTTGCCAATCGCGTCGATCCGGTGGACGATGCCCAGACCATCGATACCGAACTGATGCTCGCCGATCTCGACAGCGTGGAAAAGCGCCTCGCCGCCAACGTCAAGCGCATCCGCGCGGGCGACAAGGAGGCCGTGCAGCAGCAGAAGCTGCTGGAAGCGGTCAAGGCGTTGCTGGAGGATGGCCGCCCCGCCCGCGAACTGGAGGTGGACGAGGAGGACGCGAAAGCCTTCCGTATGCTGCAACTGCTGACCTCGAAACCCATCCTCTACGTCTCGAATGTCGGCGAGGATGATGCGGCGGCGGGCAATGACTTGTCGGCCAAGGTCGCGGCGATGGCCGAGGCGCAGGGCGCGGCGCATGTCGTGATCAGCGCGGCCATCGAGGCGGAAGTCGCGCAGTTGGAGGACGAGGAGCGCACGGCCTTCCTCGACGATCTGGGGCTGGAGGAGTCGGGGCTGGATCGGCTGATCCGTTCCGGCTACGGCCTCTTGCACCTCATTACCTACTTCACCGCCGGGCCAAAGGAAGCCCGCGCCTGGACGATCCCGGCGGGATTCCGCGCCCCTCAGGCGGCGGGCGCAATCCACACCGATTTCGAAAAGGGCTTCATCCGCGCCGAAACCATCGCCTATGACGAATACACGTCACTCGGCGGCGAGCAGGCGGCGAAGGATGCGGGCAAGATGCGGCTGGAGGGGAAAGACTACCTCGTGAAGGACGGCGACATCATGCATTTCCGCTTCGCAAACTGAGCGATGGCCCCCTCAGGCGACGAGGGGGGCGACGAACAGCGACACGATGGTGGATGTGGCTGCGAGCGTCAGAATGGCGGCAATGGAGAGGGTAAGGGCGTTCATCGGTCTGATCCTTGACGGTGTTGCGGTTCACAAGGATAACCGCCTCGAATAGCATTCGATCCATCACCTCCGCGCGCTTTTTTGTGAAAGCGTGAAACAGAACCGGTGCCGTTGTGTCAGGCGGCTTTCCGCGTCTCGGCCCGGGTCTGGCGCAGGCGTAGCGCGAAGGCCGCGAGGAACAACGCCGTCAGCACCAGCACGATGGTCGGGGCAGGCGCGGAGTCGAGGTGAAAGCTGAGCCATACTCCCGCCAGCATCGACCCCAGACAGACGGCCACGGATACCGCCAGCATCCGCCCGAAACTGCGCGTCAGCAGGAACGCGATGGCCCCCGGCGTGACCAGCAGGGCGACCGCGAGGATCAGGCCCACGGCGGTGAGCGTCGCCACCACCGTCAGCGACAGGATGGCGAGCAATCCGTAATGCAGCCAGCCGGTGCGCAGGCCGGAGGTCTGCGCCTGCACCGGATCGAAGGCATGCAGCAGGAAATCGCGCCATTTCAGCCCCAGCACCGCGCAGACGACGACGGCGATCACCCCCGATGTGAGCAGGTCGCCCCGCCCGATGCCCAGCATGTTGCCGAAGAGGATATGGTCGAGATGCGCATCGGTCGGGAAGGCGACGAACAGGATCATCCCCACCGCGAACATCCCCGAGAAGACGACCCCCATGATCGTGTCGCGCTTCACCCGGCTGTTCTCGTCGAGATACCCCGTCAGCAGCGCGCAGCCCATCCCCGCGACGAAGGCGCCGACGATCAGCGGCAGGCCGAGCAGATAGGCCAGCACGACCCCCGGAAGGATCGCATGACTGACCGCATCGCCCATCAGCGCCCAGCCCTTGAGGACCAGAAAGCACGACAGCATCGCGGTGGGCGGGGCGATGATCAGGGCGATGAGAAAGGCATTTTGCATGAACGGGAACTGAAAGGGGAGGGTGAGCCAGTCCATCACGCGCCTCCTCTCGCGGCCCGCATTTTCGCTTTGGCCGCCAGCAACCCGTGCTTGGGTGCGAGGAGGAACGCGGCGAGGAAGACCATCGTCTGCAACGTCACGATCACGCCCCCGGTCGCCCCGTCGAGGAAGTAGCTGAGATACGCCCCCAGAAAACTCGTCCCCGCCCCGATGGCGACCGACACCATGAGCAGGCGCGGAAACCGGTCGCAGAGCAGGTAGGCCGTCGCCCCCGGCGTCACGACCATGGCGATGACGAGGAACGCCCCCACCGTCTGCATCGCCGCCACGACCGAGGCGGACAGGAGGACGAAGAACATCGCTTTCAGCAGGTCGGGCCGCAACCCGATGGACCGCGCGTGGTTCTCGTCGAAGAACGTGACCATCAGGTCCTTCCACTTGGCCAGCAGCACAACCAGCGACACCCCGCCGATGATGACCAGTTGCAGGGTGTCTTCCGGCGTGATGGCGAGGATATTGCCC
>ENA-ORXT01004331-ORXT01004331.1-marine-metagenome-genome-assembly--contig:-NODE-4331-length-14790-cov-4.161966_pt1 | contig 14790 bp, 12 predicted proteins | sample MGYA00237868_ERZ511482 | MGnify/ENA metagenome assembly ERZ511482 | reverse complement strand
GACCGCTGCGGCAAGTCTTGGTTACCTGATGCAGCAGCAACAGGACTCCGTCGGCATGGTCACCTTTAGTAACAAGATCGACAAGACCACCAAAGCTAGTTCGCACCCGTCGCATCTCAAAAAGATTCTGCACGAACTGCAAGAGACTCAGCCCGATAACCAAACGGACATCAGCGATCCCTTCATGGCGTTGGCGTCACAGATTCGGGGACGTGGGATGATCTGCCTGTTCTCGGATTTGTTTCTCGATCCCGAGCAATTGGGAAAATCGTTGCAGCAGTTTCGGCTGCGGCGGCACGAGGTGATTGTGTTTCACGTCATGCACCACGATGAACTTGAGTTCCCGTTTCAAGAGAACACGCTGTTCAAAGGCATGGAAGTTGACGCTCAGCTGCATACTGAACCGCGCGCGTTACGCGATTCTTACATGAAAGCCGTGGACGAGTACATGACTCGCGTGAAACAGATTTGTGCGACCGCCGGAATTGATCACGTACTGGTCGACACCAGCCAACCGCTGGGCGAAGTCCTCAGCAGCTACCTCGCGTTCCGCTCAAAGTCTCGACGGAAGTTGGTCTGACGCGGAATGCCGGCCACGTTACAGTAACCTAGGGAGCGTACTGTTGACCGCATGACCAGCAGGCGAAAAAACCTTCGTCCACTTCTTCACCGCACTTGCACGTCCACGCTGGACAGGTTTCTTCTTGAGCAACTTCGAAATCGGCCAATAGCGTTTTGGCTTTGTCAAAATTCGAGCTCACCACGATTAATTCGACGCCCGGCAATTCACCGATGCCTAAGTCAAAGGATCCACCTTCATCGTTTATCTGAGCAATCACTCCCTGTTCGGCCAACATGTTGATCGCTTGCTGAGCTTCGATGTCGTTGTTGAATTGGCCAACGGCTACTAAATCGTCGTCTTGCATAAGATTGGAACTCCGCCGTCGGTTGGGTAAGTGAAATAAGTGGCTGTGCAAGCCATCAATTTTAGTATCAAACTTAACAAACGCCACTTTTATTCGCACAACCTTGGAAAGCTATCTTATCAAATTAACGTCTCACCGCTAATTGGACAGCGCTGCTTTGGTGTCGTAGCCATTTACTAGAGCCGCCGGTCAATGGCGGGCGGAATCGGCGGCTAGCGTCTTGCCGCTCACAGTTCCGTTGCCGCTCAAAACAAACCAGTGTTTTGATTCAAATGTGGCGCTGTCCAACGAACGCTTGTTAAATAACTCCAACAGATTTAACCGATAGGAAGCGACAATGAAACGCATACCACTGGCCGCCGATGAAACTATTACAGGCGTGATGAAAGCCGTTTTGCGCGGCGCGCGATGCTGGCTGCCGATGTTGATCGCCGCGTATGCGTTTGCGCCCCAAGCGTTTGGACAATCTGCTACGAAAGTAAAAACGGCGTCCGGAGAATCCGCCGATCACCAACCAGTCGAATTGGGTGACGTTCATTGGTTGCGTGACTTGGACACGGCGGTTGCGGCTTCGAAACAGCAAGAAAAACCAATCGCCATTCTGTTCCAAGAAGTGCCCGGCTGACAGGGTTGTAAAACCTATGGCCAGCAGGTGTTGGCTCAGCCCTTGATCGTGGAAACAATGGAAGACAATTTCGTTCCCCTCGCCATCTACAATAACGTCGGCGGCGAAGACAAAAAAGTGCTCAAGCAATTCGGAGAACCGGCGTGGAACTATCAAGTCATGCGTTTCTTGGATCCTCAGCTCAATGACATCATACCGCGCAGAGACAAAATCTGGGACGTCCATTCAACGGCCAAACGATTGGCCAGCGTCATAGAATCCTCCGACCAAGAGGTCCCGAACTTTCTGGCCAACGTTCTGATTCCAGAAAGTGATCCCGGCAATCGTTTCGCCGTGTTTGCGATGTACTGCTTCTGGACAGGAGAAGCGAAACTTGGATCGCTGGACGGCGTGATCAACACAGAGGCCGGCTTCTACGACGGTAAAGAGGTCGTCGTGGTGAAGTTCAACGACAAACAAATTGAACTGATCGATGTGGTCCGCGCGGCTGAAAAATTCGATTGTGCACACGCGGTTTATCTCGCGACCAAAGAGGAACAGGAACAGATCATGGCAATGACGCGGCTGAAGAATGTATCTGTGTTCAGTTTCGAAAGTGGGTATCGCCGCGCCCCTCTGAGCGATCAGAAAAAACAAATCGCCGCCAACCCAAGGTTAAAAGGTTTGAATCTCACGCCGATGCAGTGGACCAAGCTCAACGCGACCGTTGTCTCCAAGGCCCCAATAAGCAAATGGCTCTCACCACGTCAGATGGCGAAACTTCAAAAGTGAGCCACACCCCTTACCCTTTGCAGTCCCTCGTAGATGGGCTATCGTCAAGGCAATTACTTACTAACGAATTTGACGATTCAAAACAAACGCGAGATATACCATGCAGCGGCGACGATTGGGCAAAAGCGGATTAGTGGTTTCGGAAATCTGTCTGGGCACGATGACTTTTGGTGGCCAGGCCGACGAAGCGGAGTCGTTTCGTATCATGGACCACGCTTACGATAACGGCATTAACTTCTTGGATGCCGCCGAAATCTATCCCGTGCCGCCCTCCGCTGAAACCGTCGGCGTCACTGAAGAGATCGTTGGCCGTTGGCTCAAAATAAAACCTCGACACACCGTTGTGATCGCGACCAAAATCACGGGCGCGGGGCATGGTTGGTTCACGCCGCCTGTTCGTGATGGAATGACGACGCTGGACCGGCATCAAATCCGTTTGGCTGTTGAGCAATCTTTGACGCGTTTGCAGACCGACTACATTGACCTCTATCAAACGCACTGGCCAGATCATGGGATGCGCTATCAGGACACCATGTCGGCGTTGACCGAATTGGTGGACGAAGGAAAAGTGCGTGTCGTCGGTTGCAGCAACGAAACATGCTGGGGCGTAATGAAAAGCCTCCAAGCCTCCGAGGATTATGGACTAGTGCGTTACGACACGATCCAAAACAATTTTTCGTTGATCAATCGTCGTTGTGAAAGCGAACTTGCGCAGGTTTGCCGAAAAGAGAACGTCAGTTTGTTACCGTATTCACCGCTGGGCGGAGGCGTGCTCTCAGGCAAGTACAACACCGACGGCGACTATCCGGCGACCGCTCGATTCACCGATTACCTTGTCAACGGCGGCGAACGTCAGCAGAAAATGGCCAGACGTTTTGTAAACGAACGTACGCAAGAGACCACTCGCCGTTTGACCGAGATTGCGAACCGGCTGTCAATCAGCGTCACGACGCTGGCGGTCGCCTGGAGCAAGCAGCACGATTTCGTCGCCTCAACCATCATCGGCGTCAGTCAATTGGATCAACTGGATGAAAATCTTGCAGCCGCCGATCTGGTTTTGGATGACGAAACGATGCAGCAGATTGACGACATCCACGTCGACATCCCGCTGGCGATGACCGAGGATGGTTTAAGGTATTTGTAGCCTTTCGCTGTTTGTAGCCTTTCGCTCCGCGAAAGTGCGCTCGGCTGTTGAGCGTAATAGCGATTGAGTTAAAACTGCCAACGGCGTGAACAGTTCACGCCACTGCTTCCAGCAAAGTGCCCGCGTGGCTGACCAAACTTTCGCCGACCTAAAATCGTCAACTGATACATTACTCATCATGCATCTCCGTCGCTAAATGCGCGATCGGCTGGGCGGCCGGACTTTCATCACCGGCCGAAACCAGCGATGTCATCGGACGCGTAACTTCCATCTTTATCCGCGACACAAAAATGTTTTCAGTGATGCGGATTGCACTTCCACGTCCAACACCTGAGGCTGGTTGCGGATATAGTCCGGCAGTCCGGGCTTCACATCGAACAGCTTCAACTGCTGCCGCTTCTGGTCGACTTCCAAATTGAAATAGGTGGCAAGCTTGTGAAAGTTCTCGAGAAAACCGGCCTCGTAAAAGCTCGCGGTAAAATGTGCGATTTGTTTAACCGTCATCCAGCGATACAACGCCGGCGAATCCGAGACGTAACCCGTGCAGCGCCGAATGGCCAAGCTGTTTTTAATCGGATCCATGCCCATCATTTTTAACGTCCCGCTGTCCTGACGCTCAAGCTCCAATATCGTGCGGATCAGAGTCGTTTTGCCGGCTCCATTTTCGCCCAACAACGCGAACACGACGCCACGGGGAACTTGAAACGTAACGTCGTCTATTGCAACTGTTGAACGCAACCGTTGAACGCAACCGTTGAACGGAACCATTTGATATTCTTAGAAATGTCGATCACACGTTCCATCATCTCACCCCTTCTTTTTCAGTTTGTTTTCCAACAGCTGACGAATCTCATCATCGGATAACTGGCTACGACGCGCTTCATCAACGATCGAAGACATCTGCGACTTAAGGACCGCGCTGCGAATGGATTTGCACTTGGACCGCGCCGTTTTGGTAACCAGCATTCCCGATCCACGCACCACCTCCAGAACGTTTTCGGATTGCAAATCACGATAGGCGCGAGCCACCGTGTTGGGGTTAATCGCGAGATCCTTTGCCATCGCCCTCATCGAAGGAACAAGATCACCCGATGTATGATTCCATTAGCAATCGCAAACGCGACTTGGCGGTATACCTGCTGGTAAACAGGGATTCCATTGGATGTGTCGATTTCGAAGTACATTGTGTACTACTGTGTCGACACACCAAAACAAAGGCAAGTGAATATTGGTGCCAAACCGATGAGCTAGGCAGATCCATGTGAGCAGCGACACCCGCGGCTAGCGGCTGACGCCTTGCGGTTCAACGTCGCCGACGGAGCTTTGACCTTCCGGGGCACAAGTACCCCCAACTTGTCGCACCTCACTTTTTTTACCCGCTGGCAAATCAATCTGAGCCTATCAGGGGCACTTGGATCGGCGTACAATGATTTGTTTCGGAGAGTCTGCAAACTTCCGTGGTGACTCAGATTCCGAATCGACTATTTCCGCTACATCAACGCCTTAAAGAAATTGAATGCTCAGCTGGTTCTTGAATCCATGGATGCTGTTGGGAACGCTTGCCATTGCGTCGCCAATCTTGATCCACCTGCTTAATAAGCGGCGATTTAAAATCGTTCAATGGGCGGCGATGGACTTCTTGTTCGCCGCCGACAAAAAGAACCGTCGCCGGGTGCAGTTGGAAAACTTGATTTTGCTACTGCTACGTTGCTTGGCCATGTTGTTGCTGGCGTTGATGTTGGCCCGTCCCTTTTTGCCGTCGAACATTACAGCGATCTTGGCACAGGCCCAGAAAGTCGAACGTGTCATCCTCATCGACGATTCGCTGTCGCAGCGGATCCTCAACGGGTCTCAACCTTCGATCGAAACCACCAAGGAATCCGCCAAGGAACTATTGTCTCAATTGGCCGGCACGACGGCCACCGAGGATTGGCTGACAGTAATACTCACCAGTGCCCCTCAACAACGTCTGATCGATAACGAACCTCTAACAACGACGACGCTCAACCGCCATCTGCAAACCATCGACGGTTTAGAAAGCTCCTATCAAGTCGCCGATTACACGCAATCGCTGACCGAGCTGAAGACTTACATTGGCGGCGACAAGGCCTTTGGACGCGCTGCTTATATCTACACCGACCTGAGGCAGCGCGATTGGTTGATCGCCGATCAAGCAGACGCCAATTCAGCTCCCAACAAGCTTCTGCAATCGACCGCCGAACTTTCGATTGGCACCTTTGTCATCGACGTCGCTGATCGTGAAGACCAAAACCTAGCCATCACCAACATCCGCTCCGACGGTCTGTTGGTGGCGAACAAAGTGATCAATTTTATCGTCGATGTCGCGAACTACGGTGACGCAACGATCGCAGATTTAAAAGTGCTGCTGCAAGTTGATGATGATCAGCCGATGTATCAAACGGTTTCTTCGATCGCGCCCAACCAAACGCAGCAATTGGTCTTTGCGTATGTTTTCAATCCCCTCAGCGTCGATGACGGTGTGTTGACGATTGAGGATGATCAACCCAATGCTAAAAGCTACCGCGTAAGAGCGGAAATTGATCGCCAATCGCTCTCCGGCGACAGTCTTTCCCAAGATCAGCTCAGCGAGGACAGCACCCGACTACTGGCGGCGTCGGTCATCGATGGCATTTCTGTAATGTTGGTCGATGGTGATCCTTCGGCGACGTCCGAACGCAGCGAAACGCATTACCTTCGTAGCTTAGACGTGTTGGGCACGGGTCTGAAGATGACAACCGGCACCATCAGCGATCTCGAAACTGCGTCGCTTTCGGATTACTCAGTGATCTTTCTCTGCAACGTCGACGAAGCTTCTGAGGACCGGACGGCGGCCCTGGGCCAATGGGTGCGTGACGGGGGAAGTTTAGTCATCATGCCGGGCAACCGCGTCCGGGCGGCGACCTTCAACGCAACCTTCTACCACGAAGGAAAAGAATCCGAAGCAAAAGGGCTCTCTCCGCTGAAGCTGAAAAACATCAGCGGTGATCCCACGATGGCCAAGTGGGCTAATTTTGAGGTTAATCCTCAAATTCATCCCGCCTTAGAAGTCATCATCGAATCTGACGCTTCTAGTTTGGGCAACGTCGACGTGTTCAGCTGGTGGACATCCGAGATGCCCGAATCGGCCGCCGACGATAATTCGATCGAGGTCCCGCTTCGTTTGAACGACGCGGACAATTCGATCGCGATGGTCGACCGATCAATGGGCGATGGGCGGGTAATCGTGTTCACAATTCCCGGCGATGGCGATTGGTCGATGTGGCCGTCGAGCCCCACCTTCGCGCCGGTGATGGTGGACCTGATTAGTTATCTGGCCGGTTCGACCAACGCCGATCGGTCGATCGCACTAGGCGGTCGTGCGACGATCCCGGTCGATCTTTCGGCTTACGAGAATCGCGTCGTTCTTCGTGATCCCGAGAACGAAAAAATGGAAACCATTGCCAAACCATTCGACCCAAACAAGCCCGACAGCGTAATATATAAAGCAGAGTTCGAGAACCTTTCGCGTCGGGGTTTCTACGATGTCCAATTGACACGGCATACGGGATCGACAGAGTCCATTTTGCTGGCCACCAATTTCGACGCTCGCGAGAGTCGTCTTACGCGTCTGACTCAAACGACGCTGGACGATAATTTTTTCGGTAACAAAGTATCGTTGGTGTCCACTGCTGGTTTGCTTAATCAAACCGTCGAAGGTGGCAATAGTGAATTGTGGGTGATGATCTTGATCGCCCTGATGGCGATTTTGGTAGTGGAACAATTTTTGGGTTGGCTATGGGGGCGCAAACGATAATGCTGAGACACTACATAGCAGCTGTATTGGAAGCTTCAGCGTCGCAATCACTGAGCCGCCGGGCGCTAGCCGCGGGTGGCCGAGCGAAGAACAAAATTAACGGGGAAACGTTGCGCAACGAACCAGCGGCTAGCGCCTCGCCGCTCAAACGACATGTCCGTGTTCCGATAGCGCACAACATTGCGAATCCGTCGGGCAAAGCGGCGTTGCTGGTGCCTCTGCTGTTGATTGGCTTGGCCATGTTAAACACGTTGACTGTTCCAAGGCTTTCGGCGCAGATGATATTAAGGGGCGTTCAGGTCGATGAGCCTGAATCGGATGAAATCGAGTCCGGTGCGTCTTTAAAGACAGACCCTGACCTTGAAGCACTTTTGGAAAAGGCAGATCGCTATCGTTCGGACGGAAACTTCCGCGTTGCGACCAAACTTTGGCAAGCCGTGCTTCAACGCAGCGGCGACGCTCTTTACACCCAGGATCGTGAAACCTATTTCTCATTGGTCGAAGAAGTCGAAAGAACGCTCAGCCAACTTTCTGCCGAAGGGTTATCCGCCTATCGAATCACCGCCGACGCAGAGGCCAAAGAAATTCTCAACGCGGCGCCCGTGGGTGACACCACCGCGCTCAGCACCGTCATTCGGCAGTACTTCATCAGCTCTCTGGGGGATGAAGCCGCCTATGAGCTGGGATCAATGTATTTAGATCGTTTTGATTTTACCGGAGCGTTGAGGCTGTTTGAGAAGATTGCCAACGTTTATCCCGATCCTTCGGTGCCGGTCGAACAAGTCCATCTGCGAATTGCGTTGTGCCATTCCTATTTGGGCAACACGGCAGCGGCCGAAACAGCGCTTGAGAAATCGCGATCGGTTTCCACCTCAAACGTCGCAAACTGGGCGTCGGTCCAATCATCCTTGGGTCAATTGTCCATCGACGCGCGGCGTTCTGATGGTCAGCAGGTTTGGCAAACGCGTTTAGGCAACGCCGCGCGCGATGGAGTGATGCCTGCCCCACCAGCAGAATTGATGGAACAGGATTTAGTCGCGCTTTGGCAATACTACGTTGAACCAAAAGACACGCGCTACGACCGTCTGGATCATGTTGGTTTTGTACGCTTAGGCGAAGAGGCGTTTTCAAAAAGTGTCTCAAAAACGGTCAGCGCACGTGAAAAGAGCTTGATAGAATCTTGGTCGAAGAAGGATTGGCGACCCTCGGGGCAATTGCTGTTCGATGAAGATCAGATTTTTTGTCGTTCACCCGCCGACATAATCGCATTTGACAAAGAAGCCATCGAAGTTGCCATCGCAGGCGACGACGGTGCCGCCAAGGAGAAAGAAAAGGAAAAAGCAAATCGAGCAAATCGTAAACCTTCTAAATCTGATACCCGAAATCGCGAAGCAAAAGCCGTCGATGCGGTGGTCAGCTGGCGGAGTGTCTGGCGGAACTCGTTCGAGATCGACCAGACGACGCGGATGAAAGAGACGATGATGCGATCTTGGGGAGGGTATGGCAATCGCAACAACCGCAAAAAAGATTCACCGCATCCGGTAACGATGTCCGAAGTCCAATTCTTTGGCGACAACATTGGTTCACAGATGTCAATCGCTGGCGACTTCTTCTACGCACTTGAAGGGCGCAGCTACGACCAAAAGAATCGCCACAATCCCGCCCGCGTGAACGTGCAATGGAACTCGACATTCCGACGTACCCGCAGCAATTTTTTAACCGCTTATGATCGCGACTCAGGCCGTCTGCGCTGGCGTCTACCTGAAGAAGAGTCACCTAACTCCGACCAAAAGGATGTCGACAAACAGTACATCACCGGTGGCGGATTTATGTCAACGCCGATCGCTTACGGCAATACGATCATCGTGCCAGTGAATTCCGGCGGTGCGATCTCCGTGTACGCTCTGGATCCAGAAAGCGGTGGTAAAACGGTCTGGCAGTCTTATCTTTGCGATGAACCCGAAACCAGTGCTCAACCTTGGGCCGCCATTCAAATGTCAATCAGTGGAAGCGATCTGTTCGTCAATTGCGGCATGGGCGTCGTGTTTACCCTGGACCCAGATACCGGCATGGTAAGATTGGCCAAACGTTATCAACGCAGCGGAAAGAAGGACAGACTGGTTCGGCGCCACGGTTGGAATTCCAAACGCATGGACTTCAATGGTTGGAGCAACGACGAGATCATCGCTTATGGCAATCAACTGATTTTCTTCTCTAGCGACAATGAGATCATCACCGCGCTGGACCGCAACACGGGCCAGACGATTTGGGAATGCGAATACAATCCGGTCGGTTCTAAAGTCGACTATATTATCGGCGTTTACAACGACATTTTATACGCTGGTGGATTCGAGACGATCATCGCTTACGATCTCAAAGGGCAGGGCCGCATGTTGTGGGGCGCGACTCAGATTTTTGGTGACAGAAAATCGCGCGGACGTGCGATGCTGACTCCCGCCGGTATTTTTGTTCCTGTCGAATCGGCCATTATTCAATATCCACTGGTCGCAAAAGTGATGGGCCAAGAGGTTCAACCGCTTGCCAGCGTCGAAGTAAATCTCGGCACCGGTGCACCCCTTGGAAATCTTTACAGCGATGGACGACGAATTTATGTTCAAGGCGGCAATCGCTTGTACGCCTTAGGGATCAAGCCCGCTGAAGGAACCTCGCCCGAGTTATCCGATCCATAGTCGCCGCTGTGTTTTTGCCATTAGAGAACTCGTTTCACTTAAGTAACCACTCTCTCATTCCCAACTCTCGCAACCAATCGTAGTCTAAGCGTCTGTCCATGCTATTGAACTCCAACATCTTCACCGCCGTCCCGATGATTTTTGCTCAGCAGACGCTTCTGCGAAGAATCGTCGGACGCGATCCTCAACAAGCGGGCGAATTGAAACTTCAATGGGCAAATTTCCCTGAGAGCTGGGGCGTGTTCGTGCTGATTGCTGTGGTTGCGGCGGTGGTCTTTGGCGTGTTTTGGTTATATCGGCGCGAGATCGAAACTTGTCCGCCGACGGTGAAGTGGGTGTTGGCGGGCTTGCGATTGGCGGTGCTGCTGATGTTGATCGGCATGTTTCTCAAACCGTCAATTTTCTATCAACAGGTCAGCGAAATTAAGCCGAACATCATGTTCCTGCGCGACAATTCGTTGTCTCTGGCCCGGGGTGATAAATATCGCGACGACAAACAATCCCAGCGCTTGGCCGAATTGACCGGTTTGCCGAAAGCGCAAATCGCTGACGGGACGACAGGGCGTGCCGCGTTAATCAACGAAGCGATCGCCAAACATCCTGATTGGGTCGAAGCGATCCGAGACAAAGGCGCGATTCGCGTCACCGATTTTGCAGATGGCCTGCAGCATGTCGCCGTCATTCCCGCCACCGAATCCGACGAAAACACAACCGATGCAAAAGACGGATCGACCGATGAAACAGAACCAGCCGATGATCCGCTGACAACTCAGTCTTTTCCGCCGCTGATCGCGGACGGATTGGGCACAAATGTCTGGCAGGCGCTGCGAGAGTCCCTGGAGGATTCTTCTCGGTTGTCTTCGATTGTGCTGTTGAGTGAAGGTCAGCATAACGGTGACGAAGATCCGATCGAACTTGCCGAGAAAGCCGCCGGTTTGGGTATTCCCATTTACACCGTTGGCGTCGGCGATCCCAATCCGCCAAAGAATCTCGCCATCAGTGAAATTTATGTCAGGAATAAAGCTTACCCAGACGAACCGTTTGAGATCGAAGCGGTCTTACAAACCAGTCGCCGCGACGAAACGGGATTGCCGCCGCAATTGAATGTGTCACTGTTGGAGCAGAAGGTCAATCCAAACACAGGCAAGTTGGACAACGCTCGGACGTTAAAAACTCGCGCGATCAATATACCTTCAAGCGGCGGGAGAGTGCGGATTGATTTCGATCACGTTACCAATCAACCTGGAAAATACGTTTACACCGTGGCGGTGGAACAGCTGGATGATGAAACTCAATTGACTGACAACCAACTTGTGTCGTCGCAATTGGAGGTGGTTGATGAAAGGGTCAGGGTGTTGCTGATCTCCGGTCTGCCCAGCTGGGATTTCCAACAGGTACAACGATTGTTGCAGCGGGATTCAACGATCGAGTTGAGCTGTTGGTTGCAGTCGCTGGATGAAAATCGCACTCAAGAAGGCAATCTTGCAATCGATCGTTTGCCGCGCTCGATTGAGGAGCTTGGAAAATATAACGTGGTCATTTTGCTGGACCCCAATCCGTCAGAGTTCGACGATCAGTGGATGCAGTTACTGCAAGACTTCTGTAAGTACAAAGCGGGCGGCGTGCTGTTTATGGCTGGGCCGCAGTTCACCAGCGAATTCATCACGCTTAATCGCTTACGGCAGTTCCGCGATCTGTTGCCGGTACGTTTTGGCGATGACGAGTACATAGACACCACTCAGGCGCTGGCCAGTGCGACAGAGCACGAACCCGGTAAGATGTTGGTCGTCAATCACAACCTTGACCATCCGGTGATGAGCTTCAAAGCCGATCCGGTGGAGTCGCAGAAGATTTGGGACGTGATGCCGGGCATTTATTGGAGCTTTCCTACATTGTCTGCCAAAGCGACAGCGCGTGTGTTATTAGAGCGCGGCGATCAAATTAGCGCTGATGGAAATCAGCCGCTGTTGGTATCGGGAAGGTATGGAGCCGGCAGCGTTTTGTATCTTGGTTTCCAAGGAACCTGGCGTTGGCGTCCGTTGGGATTGCAAGCTCAGTATTTTGATCGTTTTTGGATTCAGGTGGTTCGGTTTCTCGTTGAGACCCGATCCTTACAGGGCTCACGCCGTGGTTTTTTGGATCGTGAAAAATCGGAGTATGAACTGGGCGATCGTGTGACGCTGGTGGCACGCGTGTTAGACGCTCAGTTTCAACCTTCGATACAGGATTCATTTCAAGCGACGGTAACGTCCGATGACGGGCGCACTGACGCTGTCGAATTGAAGTTGCTGCCGCAACAGAAAGGACGCTATGAGGGCGCGTTCGAAGCCAAGCGGTTGGGCAGTTACGAAGCGACGATTGAATTGGGAGATAGCGAAGAAAAGTTGATCGATCCGGTCGCGTTCCGCGTGGTGACGCCATCGGCCGAAACAAATTCGTATTGGTTGAATAAAAAGCTAATGTCCGAAATTGCTCAACGTTCCGGTGGTGAGTATCTGCCGCTTGATGAGATGGAGAAATTGCCTGATTTGCTACCGACGAAGGTGACTCGGGCGGAGTTTAATAGTCCGCCCAAGCCATTGTGGGATGCGAGTGATTTTTTGCGTTGGTCCGTGTTTTTGATTCCAGCGGTGCTATTGACCATCGAGTGGGCGTTGAGAAAGTATTATAAGCTGCTGTGAGAGCCGCTACCTTCGGTAGAGGATTTCGGATTTATAATTTCAAATTTCGAAATGGAAAAAAATCCAAAATCCAAAATCCAAAATCCAAAATCCAAAATCCAAAATCCAAAATCCAAAATCCAAAATCCAAAATCCAAAATCTGAAATCTGAAATCTGAAATCTGAAATCTGAAATCTGAAATCTGAAATCCGAAATCCTCTCTTCTGCCATCAGCAATTCACTTATTCCCCCCCCACAACAGGCCAAGGCAGCAAAGCGTTCCTAACCCTCCCAAACATCATCGCACCTTCTCCCAGCGTTTCGGCTGCTTAAGTAATCCAATCTGGACCAACGAAAATTGTTCGCTATTTTCAACTCTTAAAAGCTGTCCCATTGGCTCAATCGGCTTAGTACGCCGACCTTCAGATTAATCCTGCGTAGATCTAAATCCTGAGAGCTTGGCCCTTGGCAACGAACCTTAAGTATTTCGTCTCCATCGAGACTGGAGCGTCACAGCGACCGCTCACGTCGCTGCTTAAGTCCGCTTGCCGTCACAAACGTTACAATACAACGGGCCAAATTTCCGATTTAACGCACCGAATTGAGCGTAATTCGTTGTCTGGCGATGAAAATGTTACGATAAAACAATTAGGTAACTATAATCCAGCTTTCCGTTCTTCGGCTTCTCAACGTCGGCAGTCATTCACACCGACCGGTCCACCATTATGCCTCGAATCAAGTCTCTTAAAATTGAAGACACCCGCAAGCTTATCATTCTGGCCATGGCTTTGCCAGCGATTGTGATCCTGATGATCTCCGCCGCTGACGCGCAAGTCGATCCTGGATATGGCGGACGCCGATTGGCTCCAGGTGTTCTAAAAGTCATCCCCCCTGCGCTCAACGCGCGTGACACGGTATCGCTGCCGGGTCCAATGCCGGGGGTCACCGCGACCGAATACACGCCGAAATTGCGTTCGCCCAAAGACACGCTGTACGGTCTGTCCCAACGCGTTGTTTTTTTTCGCGATGTCTGGGAGTACGAATTTGCCTTTACGGGACTTCGCCAAGCCACGTTGAAAATACCTACCGCCAACGGTAACGCGAAACAGAACGTTTGGTACATGGTCTATCGAGTCCGAAACTTGGGCACCAGCCTTAGTTTCGAAGAGGTGAAGAAAGACCCAGACTTCGCTTACTTGACGAAGGACCTTCGCCGCAACGCGACTATCTCTGAACGAAATTTCCTACCGAGACTAACGCTCGAAGGCTGGGTCTTTGACGACATCGCCAAACAATACGCGCCCGTCAAATACCGCGACGAAATTGACCCTGCCGCCGCCGCTGAAATCCAACGCATCGAGGATCCAAACGTACCTCTGATGGATGCCGTTCAACTCTCTACCGCAACGCTCCCGCCGATTCCCGCCAAAGACAATACGGGCGCATGGGGCGTGGCGATTTGGAGCAACGTCAATCCGAAAATTGACTTTGTCAGCATCTTCGTCTCTGGGTTCACCAACGCTTTCCGCATCAAACGCAATGCCGATTCTATCGACACGATACAAAAGACGTTGCAATTGAACTTCTGGCGTCCCGGTGACGCCGTCAACGAATCCGAAGACGACATCGACTTTGGCATTCCATTGGTCGACGATCCTCAGCAACAGGTACTGATTACACGGCGATACAATTTGCCCGGACCTGTCATTCGCGTCTACCAGCAGAATCGCGAAATCAACCGCAACGTCCTCATCAGCGAATTCGACGCTAAATTCAATCTCAAGGACTTTACGTCGCCCCTGATTCCGATCCTAGACAAAGGCCGCCTGCCGTCTGTCGGAGCCGAAGAAATCAGCAAATCGGGCGTGGAAGTCGACGAAAACACAGCAATCGAGTCGCTGATCGCGGGTCGCAAGTGGACCTTTCAAAAAGATGGAAAAACCTACTTTATGGACCTGGAATACCAATTCTGGGAACCCACAGAAGACGGGATTCGCTTCATAAAAAGCCTTGATTCATTCTGGATCTATCGCTAAAATCCCGGTCTTAGAAATAACAGCAATTTTGTGCTGTACCAAGACAGCAAAACATACAGAGGTGAAAAATGGCCCATAAAAAAGGTCAAGGCTCCAGCCGCAACGGTCGCGACTCAAACGCTC
>ENA-ORXT01004330-ORXT01004330.1-marine-metagenome-genome-assembly--contig:-NODE-4330-length-14792-cov-3.604485_pt1 | contig 14792 bp, 5 predicted proteins | sample MGYA00237868_ERZ511482 | MGnify/ENA metagenome assembly ERZ511482 | reverse complement strand
TAAGCGCCCCTCGGAAGTTTACGGAACGGTTAAGCAAAGATAAGATTAGCAGACGTCACCGGCGGCAGCATTCAATCCAGGTTACTTGAAAAAGCCCCGCGCTGAGTTCTTCCCGGCCTTCGAACATGTTCAGTTAAAATTTCACTCTCTTCACTCCCATTTGTCTTGTGTTAAGCAAGCTATCTTATGCAGAACTGTTTGTCACTTTGGTTGTCGATCTTCTTTCATTGCACCTTTGCGATTTTCTGCTGCGGTGTGGCACTTGCGCAGACCCGAGTCGATGAATCACAACCGGCGTCTGTGGATTTACTTCAGCTAGAAGAGACCAGCATCAAGGCCGCCGTGAAACGAGTGTCGGTTTCCGTGGTGCAAATTGAAACCATCGGTGGCAACGCTCGTGATGCGGGGGTGTCAACCGGGACCATCGTTTCGGCAGACGGATTGATCCTGACAGCAGCCTACAATTTACGTCACAAACCGACCAGCATCTTCGTAAGAGCGGTCTCTGATACTGCTCAGGGACCAGAAAGATTTATCGCAACGCTATTAGCGACCGACAACAGTCGCAATCTGTGTCTGTTGAAGGCCGATTTATCCGAAGACGTGACTCTCACTCCGGCCATCGCCGCGCCGGAGGATGCGCTTTTGGTAGGAGCAACCACCATCGCCATCGGCAAGGTTCACGATCCTAGGGCGGCTTCGATTTCTGTAGGCATTATCAGTGCCACCGATAGAATCTGGGGCCGCGCCGTACAAACCGACGCTAAGATTTCTCGTTCAAATTACGGCGGCCCACTGATCAACCTCAGCGGAGAAACGATCGGCATACTTGTCCCCTTGTCCCCAGAGGACAGCAGCGTTGAAGCCGGAGCTCAATGGTATGACTCGGGTATCGGTTTCGCGATACCACTGGAAAGTTATTACTCATCAATCGTCCGACTCACGCAGAACACGGATTTAGATCAAGGATTACTCGGCGTGACGCTCGACGGAGACGATCTTTACGCCGACGTTCCGGAGATCAAATTTTGCGCCCCTCGGTCGCCTGCGTCGGAGTGTGGACTAAAACCTGGCGACACGATTCTCGCAATAGATGATCGACCTGTGACCAGCCAATCACAGATGAAGCATGTCATCGGTAAAAAGTACGCCGGTGACAATATTTCGATTACGATCCTCCGCAATGATCGACAAGAAACTCTCACCGCGACGCTTACCGACACGATCGATCCCTTTGTCGAATTAGCAATCGGTATTATTCCTGATCGAAACTCCGCTCCCAACGCGGCCACTGTCGCGCAGGTGTTTGCAGATTCACCAGCCGAGCAAAGTGGACTATCCCGCGGCGACATTATTTCAGCGTTAAACACCGAAGAAATTGAGACTTGGGATGACTTTCAGAGTGCCGTCAATCAATTGGCTGTTGGCGAAACGATCGAAATCGTCGTTCGTAATGAGAGCGCGTCGAACCCATCGCCGGCACAGACCAAAACGGTGGAGCTGGTTCCGTTGTCTGCGTCTTTACCACCCGATGACCAAGAAGAAGTGCCGGGTGAGGAGGCGGGCGATGATGAGGCCTCGACGTCAGAATTGGTATCGATTCCGATCAAGGTTGCCGGTTCAGCCAATCTTTGCACGGCGTTTTTGCCAGAGGTTGAATTACCAAGGCCCAACCACGGCCAACCCTTGTTGGTGTGGGTGGCTCAGCCGGGCATTGAAGACCTTCAACCGATGCAAGAAGCAGTCGAGCAGATCGCTGTACGTCATGGCTTGGTTGTGTTGGTGCCGCAATCACTCAACCCGCAAGGCTGGAGCCCTGAAGAAGCCGAATTCATCGTCAAAGCGATCGGGAAACTAAAAAAGCGTGTCAAGATCGACGATCGACGGATTGCGATCGGAGGCGAATCAACGGCCGCGAAGATGAGTTGCCTCGCCGCTTTTCTGAATCGAGAGACATTTCACGGTTTAATCATGTTCAACAGCCTTTTTCCTCGGCGGATCCCCAAGATCCAAACGCGTCCGGACCAGCGGTTGATGATTCTGTTGGCGGCGTCGGATGATTTTAAGCAGGTCGATGAACTGGAGAAAATGAAGTCCGCTATTGAGAAACAAAAATTCCCTATCAATCGCATACGTTCGCAAGACTCTTCCTTGGCAAAAATGTTGCCTCAGATTGCGGCATGGATCGACGTGCTGGATCGCCACTAAATTGGAAACACTATGAAAACTCGTATTTTCTTTCCTTTGATCGTGTTGGCATGGATGCTTCCGCAAGACCGGTCGACTTTCGCGTGGCAGGATCAGCAGCAACCCAAAACCGTCCGGCGAGTCAAACGAGCCGCGCGTCCGACCTTCGACAAAGAAAAGTCTGGAGAGATATTTTTCAAGGATGTTTACGCCGAGGGCACCGTTGGCGAGCGCCCTGACGTGTCAGCGTTTTCGACAACAGCTTCGCAACAGGTCGCCACCGGTGACGAAGGCAGCGGCCGTGACGCCAGCGATCTCTGGAGCAAGATCATTGACGCGTCAGTGATCGAGGACGAGGTCAAAACGCTTCAACAGGAGATCAATTTATTGGTCACCACACCGGTGATGTTCCAGACCAAATACGACGACATCAACCAACGTTTCGAAATACTCTCGATGCTGTTTGCAATCATCCGCCAATACGACGGTGATGTGCGCTGGACCGAACACGCCGCCACGGCTCAGTTTCTTTTTCAAAAAGCCGCCGTCGCATCACGCAACGGTTCGGTGAAAGGTTTTCAATATTGCAAAGCTCGTAAAGAAGATCTTCAAGAACTTGTCCGCGGTGGTTCTATTTTTGCCAATGACCAAATCCCCGAAACGGTCGACTGGTCAGTTGCCGCAAACCGTTCTCCCATCATGGTCCAGTTGGAGACTGCCAACGAGGACCTTAAACGTATGACATCTAACAAATCTGAATTTCAGGATAATGCTGACGATCTGCTTCGAACCAGCAACTTGGTCGCGGCGATGGCCAAAGTGATTGTCCAAGACGGCATGCCGGAATCGGACGAGGATACCTATGCTAAATTTAGTATGGAGATGAGATCTGCCGCGACAAAATTGAAGTCCGCCGTAAAGTTAAACGACTTTGACTCCGCATCGGCGGCAGCTAATGCGCTGTCGCAATCCTGCGTTGATTGCCACTCAGAATGGCGTTAGTTTTGAGATACTGACGACAGCAGGAGGCGTTAGACAAGAAGCCGAGGGGATATAGGGTGTCAAAAGGCGAAAAGCCTTGAACAAAATGGAGATTGCTTAATCCAGATCCTGAAGGACGGTTCCTTCGCTCTCGTGGTAAATAGTCAGTTTCGGTCGTGGAAAATATGAAAATCTCGATTTATAATAGAATTTTAAGGAACGACCATAAAAGTTTGGTTGCTTTTCGGGATGTAAAAGATGCATCCTCACCCGGAGCAACAGGCGACTTTATCCGAACCTTAAAAATCAACGAATCTGACCGAAATTGATTCCCACGGTTTGTTCGGGTTTGAATTTTACACTGCGGTTTCCCCAACCGCGGTTTCGCTGCGTTTCCTTTTGCTACCTCTCTGCTGCTATCCCATTTTCCATGTCTATTTCTCTGCCTCTGGGTGATGTTCCGTTGGAGTTTAAAAGTTCACATTACGCCTCGGTCGATCAAGCCTTTCCGCAAGCCAACACAGTCAGCAACGCCGATGCTGTTGCCATAATTTCGATCCTTCATTCAAAGTTTAGCAACGAAGACGTAATTGCCATTGGCCAATTTGACAACAGTGACGGCAATGATGCTACGACTGCCGACGTTACGATTGAGAGTCAGTGGACCTACCAAGACGCGGCGCGATATATAGAGCGCCTTCAATGGGTTGGGGTCTCGCCGGCAACGCACTGCGACGTAGCCTGCTGGATTGGTCCGGGCGCGACCTCAGAGATCATTAAAGAATTAAATTATCAACCAAAAATCGTCCACCAAATTGATCCAGACAATCAACGTCTGACAGTTCACTTTCGCAAGGATCTGTTTGAATCCGTAACCGCTCAAACGTGGAACGATTCCATCTTGTTCTTGTTTAAGCAGATTGATGAGTTAAAAAACGGTAGTATTTCAATAGCCGAGATCCAAACAGCCGACGCTGAGACGCGGACGCGCGTCTTGCAGTTCGGATGCGGGCAGCAACACCAGCGCGACGAATTTTACTCATTACAACCGTCCACCGAATTTACTTTTCACTACCAATTCGAACAACAGGTTCAGAGGACTCCCGACCGCATTGCTGTCTGGGCGCAGGAAGATGGCGACAGCCAGAGTGCCGTTCAATGGACTTACCAACGTTTGAACCAAGAATCTAATGCCATCGCGCTGCGTCTGATGGATGCCGGCGTGAAGGTGGAAGACACCGTTGGTATTGTGATCAATCGCCGCTGTTGTTTGCTTGCAACGATGATCGGCATCATGAAAGCCGGTGCGCGGTACGTTGCGCTGGAACCGCATTTGCCCTCGGATCGGCTTGCCTTCATCATTCAAGATGCAAAGGTCACAGCGATCGTTACCGATGAATCATTGGAAATACGATCAGCCGAAGTTCTGGCGGTGGCAGAATTGTCCTCATCGGTTGCTTTGATCAATTGGGACGATGACTCCTTTGCCAAATTTAAAGAGGCACTAGGCGACCGAATCAATCAAAATCCAAACACCGGAGTCCATTCACGCAATGGTGCTTATCTGATCTACACCAGTGGATCCACCGGAAAACCCAAAGGTGTCGATGTCTGGCATCATTCCTTTGTGAACTTCTGTAGCAGTTTTTCGGCAATCTTGGGGCTGGACGAATCAGATACTTGCTTGGCGATTACGACAATTGCATTCGATGTCTCGGTCGCCGAACTTTTTCCGCTGCTTCGACTGGGCGGTACGGTCGCGTTGGGAAGCAAGCAAATTGGAGCCAACGGACAGCAAATGTCCGCGCTGATAGAAGAGGTTGCCGCCACTTATCTTTGCGCGACGCCAACCAGCTTACGAATTTTGGTCGCCTCGGGCTGGCAGCAATCGCCGCAACTGACCGTTGTCGCGGGAGGAGAACCGGTGTCGGCATTGGTGTGCAACGAAGTTGGCCCCAAGGTTCGCCGGATGTTTAATGGCTATGGGCCGACCGAAGCCACCGTCTACACAACGGTCGGCAAACTCTGTGCAGACCAAACCGAACCGGTTCCCATCGGTCCGCCCATCATCAACAGCCGATTGTACGTTCTGGACGAAGCCGGCAACCTGCTTCCTCCGATGGCAGTCGGAAGACTCTTCATCGGCGGGCAATCGCCCGCACGCGGTTATTGGAACCGGCCCGAATTGACCGATGAAAAGTTCATTGATGATCCCTTTGTTGATCAAAATGAAAGAGCCAATGCGAAAATGTATGACAGCGGTGACAAAGTCTACTGGCGAAACGATGGCGTTTTACAGTATTTGGGACGCAGCGACCAACAAGTTAAATTACGAGGTTATCGAATTGAACTGGGCGAAATCGAAGCGCGTCTCAACAGTCATCCTGCGGTAAAAGATTCCGTCGTCATCGTGCGTGAAGACCAACCTGGACAACAGCGTTTAGTGGCCTATGTCATCCAAGAATCAGCGACCAGCGACCAAGACCTCCAAGACCATGTCGGTAAAACGCTTCCCGACTATATGGTGCCGGCTTGGTTTGTGCCGCTGGAGTCGTTCCCCACCAACGCGAACTTCAAACTCAATCGAAAAGCTCTCCCCAATCCTGATTCTCTCATTCCTGAATCTCTTATTCAAAAAGACGACGACTCGATCCAGGGTAATTTGTCAGGCGACACGGTTTTAGAACTGAGCGACAAAAAACTGGCCAACAATATTGCTCGAATCTGGTCCGAGATCCTCAACCGCAAGATCCGCGTCGACGATCGCGTCTTTCGTATGGGGGCCGATTCTTTGACGGCGGTCAAGTTTCAACTGCGATTAGAATCCGACGTTGACAGAAAGATCTCTATCGGAGAAGTCTTCCAGTACCCAACACCGTTGGCATTGGCGGCTCAACTGAATCGACATTTGCGAGCGTCAAACCGTTCATCTATTCGGGCGACGCACAAAACTGCTATCCGAGACATTGCGATCGTAGGAATGGCGGGGCGTTTTCCCGGCGCATCCAATGTCGACCAGTTTTGGGAGAATTTGATTAACGGTGTCGAATCGATTCGAGATTTTTCGGAGGATGAATTGAAGGCCGCCGGCGTCGCACCGTCCCGTTACAAACAGGACAACTACATCCGGCGCGGAACGGTGTTGGAGGACGCTTACGATTTCGAGCCCGAGTTTTTTGGAATTACGCGTAACGATGCCGAAGTCGTGTCGCCTCAGATCCGACTGTTTATGAAAACGGTGTGGGAGGCGTTGGAGCACGCGGGCTATCCCACAGAACCGCTGGAGAATCGGATTGGCGTTTTTGCGGGTGGTGGATTGCCGAATTATCTGGCACCGTGGGGACACGTCCCTGAAGCCCAACGATTACAGCGCTTGATCGGCAACGGTGCGGACTTCATGGCAACACGCACATCCTACGCGTTGGGACTCACCGGGCCAGCGGTCGGCATCCAAACGGCTTGCTCAAGTTCATTGGTCGCTGTGGCGCATGCGGTGGACGCGATCCGCGCAGGTAAATGTGAAATGGCGATCGCAGGTGGAAGTTCATTCTCATGGCCGCATGGACAAGGTTATCAGCACGGCGAAGGATTAATTTATTCAGCCGACGGGCACTGTCGCGCGTTTGATCACCGCGCGACGGGGACCCTGTTCTCACAAGCCGCCGGCGCGGTGTTGCTGCGTCCACTAGAGGACGCAATTGAAAATGGGGACACGATTCATGCCGTCATCAAAGGCGTTGCGGTCAATAATGACGGCAATCGCAAAGGCGGATACGCTTCGCCCAGCATTGAGGGGCAATCCGAAGTGATTCGCATGGCGTTGGATGACGCGGCGGTCACGTCGGATCAGATTACGTTAATGGAAGCCCACGGGACGGGAACAAAAATCGGCGACCCGATCGAAGTCGCCGGACTCAATCGGGCGTGGCGAGTCGACACCGATCGAAATTCGTACTGTGCGTTGGGTTCAGTAAAGGCCAACGTTGGTCACGCTGACGCGGCGGCAGGTATTGTCGGATTGTTGAAGTTGGTGATGTCGTTAAAGCATCGAAAAATAGCCCCTTTGATCAACTACGAGAAGCCCAATCAGGAAATTGACTTCTCCGCGACACCCTTTTATATCGCCGATCGCGCTGCTCAATGGAAGACCGATGGTAAAACGCGGTTTGCTGCGATCAGTTCCTTCGGCATGGGCGGCACAAATGCGCACGCTATTCTCTCCGAAGGTCAGTCATTCACGGGACTAAGTGAAGACGCTGATCGAGATCTTCCACCTGCGGAAACGGACAATAAAAAATCAACTCAGCTGCAACTGATCCCGCTTTCTGCGCGGACGCCTGAATCGTTAGCACAAATGATTCGGCGCTACGCGACGTCCGGCGTAGCGCACAATTTCAGTCTCGCCGATATCGCCCATACGATGCGACATGGACGTAAGCACTTCAAGCGGCGTGGTTTTACCGTCGTCGATTCAGGCGCTCAATTGCACGATGCCTTCGACAGCTTCGATGAGAGGGATAAAGGAAACGAGGTAAAGGGGAACGATGCGGCTGAATTTTTCGTCGGCGCTAAAACAGCAATGCGGCGTAAGGTCGTGTTTATGTTCACCGGACAAGGGGCTCAGTACAGCGGTATGGCGAAGGAGCTGTTTGAAATAGAGCCCGTGTTTCGCGCTGCGATACAACGGTGCGACGAAATTCTGACAGCCACTGGCGATGGACTCATCAACTGGCTGTTCGATGCTTCCACGTCGGTCGACATCAACCAAACACGGTACGCTCAAGTGGCGCTCTTTGCCATCTCCTACGCGCAAGCCAGATTATGGCAATCTTGGGGCGTCCAGCCTGAGGCACTCGTCGGCCATAGCATCGGCGAATATGCTGCGGCGACTATTGCGGGCGTGATGGAGCTTGAAGATGCGATCAAGATCGTGAAGCAACGTGGATTGTTGATGCAGAATCAACCCACCGGTTCCATGTTGGCAGTCATGCATGGGCTAACGCCGATTCAGGAGTTGTTAAAACTGCCATCTGCATCCTCCATTGATTTAGCGGTCGTGAACAGTTCGACCGTTGCTGTGGTGGCGGGGGATGATGATTCGATCGCGACCTTCGCGGCGGAACTTGAGTCGCGCGAGATAAAATCAAAAACACTTCACACTTCCCATGCCTTCCACAGTCGCATGATGGATTCCATGCTGGAAGAATTTTCAACGGCCTTCAAAGATGTGAAGCTGCACGAACCTTCGATTGCTCTGTTATCCAACGTCACCGGCACATGGATGAGCGCCGAACAAGCTACTGATCCTGATTATTATTCTTCGCAGATCCGTTCGACAGTCAGATTCTCCGATAACTTGCAGACTTTGTTCGAGGATGGAGACGATTTGCTGTTGATCGAAATGGGACCGGGTTCGACATTGACTCAGTTGGCGAAATCGCAGATCGCGGGACAAAGTCACGTAGCGATTGCGACGTTACCAGCGGCCAAACAATCGACCGCAAACAGCCAACGCTTCACATGGCAGGCCATCGGCCACGCTTGGGCAGCGGGTTTAGATGTGGACTGGACGCGTCTTCACCCAACCGACCCAAACATGCTCTATCGGCGAATTCCGCTTCCGACCTATGTCTTCAACGAGCAGCCTTATCGCGCCCAAGCTGAGCAGATCGGCGTTTCGACAAAGGTCGCTGATGATGCGGCTTGGTATAACATTGCATCGTGGCGACAGGCGTTTCCCGCAGACCAAATCGGCGCACCGATATCTCACCAAACCTGCGATCACTGGTTAGTTTTTGCAAAAGATTCAGCAGCCGCCAATCTAATCGCAAAAGAGCTTGGCGATGTTCCCGTTATTTTCGTCACGCCGGGTAAAACATATTCGCAGAAAGGGACTCACAGGTTTTCGATCTGCCCAGGCGACGAAAGACACTACAGAAAATTGTTGGACGCGCTGGATGCGTCGCAGAAGTTGGCCGGCGTGGTCCATGCCTGGAGCATTGAACTTCCAGCAGGCAAATCAGCAGATACGTTCTGGAAAAAGCACGAACGATCATGCTTGAGCGTCGCATGGCTGAGCAAAGCGATCGGCGAAGTGGTTTTGAATCGCATGATTCCGCTGAACATTCTTACTCAAGGGATCAGCACCCTGGACCCAAGTGTTGCGACAGCCCCCGCGAATCATAGCCTTATTGGTGGAGCCTCGGTGATTCAAAAAGAGTATCGCAGCATCACCACAAAAGTCATCGACGTCGGCGGGGATTGCAAATCGGCCTTAGCTACCAGCGGCTTTGGTGACTTGCTGACCTCCAATCATCACGAACCTTTATTGGCGGTCGATCGAGGCAAGTGGTGGAGGATGGATTTTGAACAGGTGAAGTTACCGCAATGCGACGCGCCCACAATCGTCGACGGCGCCGCGATCATCTTCACAGGAGGGCTGGGCGGTTTGGCCAGGAACATGGCGGCCCAGCTTGCCAAGAACTACTCGAATCTATCCATCGCCTTGCTGGTTCGCACGCCGCTGCCTGAGGAGACAGCGTGGGATGAGCTTCTGGCTGGCGATGATGAAAACACCGACGAATTACGGCAACGAATCGCTGACGTGAAAAAATTGCGATTGAATTGCAATCTTAAGATTTTAACGTGTGACGTTTCTAAACCCGAACAAGTTTCACAAAGCTTGAACTTGGTAAAGAGAACGTTTGGTAAGATCGACGCGGTCTTCCATGCCGCCGGAATTCTCAATGACGGTATTGTTGCCACACGCACCGATGATTTAATACGACCTGTCTTTGAGTCCAAGGCGGTCGCTGCTGAGCACCTCTGTAATGCTGTTCTGAAGGACCATGCGGACGTTAAGTGTGTGGCCTTCTTCTCGTCCATTTCGGCTGACCTAGGAATGTTTGGGCAATTCGCTTACAGCGCCGCGAATAACTACTTGGACGGACTGTGTCAAAAACTTAGTTCCTCCGCCAAGGGGCACACGAAATTCTTCTCGCTGAACTGGCCTGCCTTCGCCGATGTTGGCATGGCGGTTCGGTCTCAAGCGAATTTATCCTCCGACGCGGCATTAATCAATGAACTGGCGGATAATTCGTTTTCAATCACAGAGGGCACCGAAGCTTTATTAAATGTGATCAACAATCGCCACCATCATCGCGTCGCAATATCAAAGAAACCATTTTCGGAGCGTCGAGCGTTGGCGATCGCAGACGGAGAAAGCGTAGGGATCTTGGTTGGCGATTCGACCGACGTGGCGAAAGAAAATCTACATGAATCGATAGACGATAAGATGCTGGCCGTTTGGCGGCAGCAATTTGGCAACGACGAACTCGATTTGGACGTTGATTACTTTGAACTCGGTGGTGATTCGCTGATGGCGGTCGGCATGATCGCACACATCGAACGTGTCTTTGGAAAAATGCTTCCAATTTCACATTTGATCAATAGCCCAACGCCACGCAAATTGATTAAAAAGCTTGAGTTGGACCACGTACCGGGTAGGCCAGATGAAACTGAAACAAACGTAACGGATAATAACGTTTCTCTGTCACCCAGGGCCAAAGTTCCCGAGCACTTGATTTGTTTGAAGGAGTCGAATTCTCAGCAGTCGCCGCTATTTTTGGTTCATGGTGCCGATGGTTCTGTGCTGTTCTATCGCGACTTTGCGCATCGTTTGAAAACCGATCGCGCGATCTATGCGATTGAAGCGCCAAGTTTATCCAATGATGAATTGCGGATTCCAAATTCTGTGGAAGAAGTGGCGGCAGGTTACGTCGATGCCATTCGCGCGGTTCAACCATCGGGGCCGTATTGGATCGCTGGTTATTCTTTTGGCGGCGTTGCGGCGTTCGAGATCGCTCGTCAATTGGAAACTGCGGGGGATGAAATTGAAACGCTGGTTCTGTTTGATATTGCGAACCCATCGTCGCTTGCACTGAACAAAACGTTGGATCGCGTGAAAATGTTCTGGCAGCGTCAGAATAATGTCGGGACCGGGAAGAAAGTGGTCAGTTTGACCAGGCGCACCTTTCAAGCACTCGGTGACCGAGTGAGCGTCGAATTCGTCAATCGCGTCGCGCGACTTAAATCCGATGAAACCGAAAGTGCGATCTGGAGACATCGTAAGACCCGCGAACGGCACATGTATATCGAGGAATCCTACGTTCCGCAAAAGCTGCAAGGTCCACTGAGAATCGTCACTGCGACCGGCAATAGTTCCAAATTCCGCATCGAACAGGACTTGGGTTGGGGGGTTGTAGCCGAAGATTTGAAAGTTCTGGAAGTGTCAGGAAGCCACTTAGAATTGTTTAATGAGGGATACGTAAAGGGACTGCTGGAATCTACTGAAATTTTCCTAAAAGAGTTCAAGCCATAAGTCCGCGTGATGACTATTGGGAGATTATACTTTTCTGTACCCAGAACATATTAACAACATCGTAAGCAGAAAATTTTATGCCTCTCAATTCTACGATTTCTTTAGCCAATGATCTGTTGAGCCCCCATCGAACGACGACAGGAATATCCTCAGTTCTGTTGCCGTTTAAAGACAACGTGGCAACGGTTGATTGGCGAGGGTTTGAGAGTCAGATAATTCGCATCTTCCAGTCAGGACTGTTTCCGGCAGTCAACATGGACTCCGGATTTGTGAATCTGATTGACAGCGATCTGCGGGACGAGGTTCTGCGCCGGACGCAGGCGATCGCATCAGGGCGTTACTTCGCGGCGGGAGCTTTCGTTGATGATCAACCTGGCGCGCAGTTTGACTTAGATGCTTACCAACGCTCGATCACAGATATTGCTCATCATGGTGGCGTTCCAGTATTGTTTCAATCCTTTGGCTTGACGCAACAATCTGACGACGAAATTATTGACAGCTACCAACGGATCTCTTGGTCCACCGATCAGTTCATTGCTGGCGAAGTTAATTCGACCTTCGCGCCTTGTGCGAAGATCTATCCGCTGGATGTGATTCGGACGATCATGAATATTGACGCCTGTAAAGGCATCATGCACTCCACTTTGGATCGCCATGACGAACTGCAGAGACTGGCGTTGAGAAATGAATTGCGTCCCAATTTCAAAATTTTTACCGGCAATGATTTATCGGTCGACATGGTTAGGTACGGCAGCGATTACCTTTCTGGCCTCAGTGCTTTTGCACCTGATCTTTTCGCGCTGCGAGACAGATTTTGGCGGCAGGGGAACCAGCGTTTCCATCAGTTAAATAATTTGCTCCAGCGTTTGGGTGCGTTTGGTTTTCGCGATCCTACGGCGGCGTATAAGCACACCGCTGCAATGATTTTGAAGATGCAGGGAGTCATCGGTTGTGATGCAACTCATCCTGATTCTCCCGTGAGGCCGCAGAGCGATCGAGTAGAATTAGCCAGCATTTTGGTATCTATGAATCGCTACCGTGATCAACGCGGGCTAATTTTCAGATAACTTGTGATAAGTTATCTCGATCTAATCTGCTTTCGGTTGCCTAAAGATGGAATCACGCGGTAGAATTGAAAAGAGGCGACTAATAAAAATGAAACACATACGAAACGCCAAATGAGCTTTCCCAAAATCACGTCGTTTAAGTCTGTTGATGACTTCCGACCCCATCTTGAATCACTCTCAATCAAGATGCCGTTTGAATCTGACCTTGAATCGGGTGCAGATTCGCCACTTGCCCGTCCATTGTCGACGTCGTGCGGAGAGGTCGGCAATAGATTTTCAATCCTGCCGATGGAAGGTTGGGACGGAACGACCGATGGCATGCCGACGGATTTGACGATCCGCCGCTGGAAGAGGTTCGGCGATAGCGGAGCGAAATTGATCTGGGGTGGAGAGGCGGTTGCCGTTACCCCCGAAGGTCGCGCCAATCCGAATCAGCTGATGTTGAACCCCTCAACCCAATCGGCAATCGAATCATTGAGAACGACGCTGATCGCTGCTCATGCTCAATCGTGTGGTATCGTCGATGATCTCAAGGTCGGTTTACAACTGACTCACTCGGGTCGTTTTGCCCGTCCCAATAAAAAGGATGTGATCGAACCGACCATTGCTTACGCTCATCCCATCCTTGACCCTCGGTTCAACATCGCTGATTCGGCGGCCGTCACGGTCACTGACGATGAACTAAAACGGTTGATCGATACATTCGTTCAAGCGGCGAAGATGGCCTGTGAGATCGGTTTCGATTTCGTCGATATCAAGCAATGCCACGGTTATTTTGGCCATGAGCTGTTATCGGGATTCGATCGTCCTGGCGAATTCGGTGGATCCTTCGAAAATCGAACTCGTTTCATTCGCGCGATCATTTCTGGGATTCAAGCGGAAACGAAGATCGCGATCGGAAGTCGCATTAGCATTTTCGATTTCGCGCCCTTCACAAAATCAGAGTCTGCTGTTGGAATCAGCCAATCTGAAGGGCCTTATCCATTTGCGTTTGGCGGCGATGGCAGTGGTGAAGGGATTGATCTTGAAGAACCACAAAAAGTTTTAAAGATGATGTCAGATCAAGGCGTCAAATTGATTTGTACGACCGCCGGCAGTCCATATTACAACCCTCACATTCAACGACCTGCGACAGCGCCGCCGTCAGACGGTTACCTCCCTCCAGAAGATCCGTTGGTGGGTGTCGCGCGGCAGATTCAAGCAACGGCTGAACTGAAACGTAGTCTGCCAGAGACAGTGTTTGTGGGTTCAGGATATTCCTACCTACAGGACTGGTTACCCAACGTCGCCCAAGCGGTGATTTCGGGCGCGATGGCGGATTCGATCGGTCTTGGTCGCATGGTGCTTTCGTATCCCGATATGCCGCTGGACATCATCGCGGGTAATAAGCTTCAACGAAAGAAGATATGTCGGACCTTCAGCGACTGCACGACCGCGCCGCGCAATGCGATGGTTTCGGGTTGCTACCCTCTGGACCCCTTCTATAAGGATCGACCTGAGCGTAAGCGACTGGTACAGATCAAAAAAGACGCCATTCCCAAGGCAAGTTGAACACTTCAGGCAAGTTGAACACATCAGGCATCTGAACACATCAGGCATCTGAACCCCCATAGAACAGCGATGCCTTTCGCTCCCGATGGCACCTATCTCAAACGGCATCAGCAATGATCGTGTGATGTGATCAGGTCGTTTATGCATTTGGGAAAGCTGGCCGATTGGGTCGTTATACAAAGAGCTCAACATCGGTTAAAACCTGATGTTGTGTATCTTAGACAGAATTGCTTAGGTTTTGGAGAAATGAACCTCGAGTGAGAATTGCAATTATAGGCAGTGGCATCGCGGGGCTGACAGCATCCCATCTGCTGCAAGAAAAGGGTCACGAGGTTCATCTTTACGAGGCCCAGAACCAACTTGGTATGTCAGCCCATACGATTGATTTCGAATCAACGCAAAGTGGAACATCAGTTTGGGGAGATGTTCCTTCGCGGATGTTTAATCGTGCGTTGTGGCCCGGCGTCTTTGGGCTTTATCAGTCGTTGGGGCTCAGTTTTGAACCCGTCGATGCGACGCAAAGCTATCGGCGTGGCGATGACGCATCGACTTTGCAATTTAAAATGCCCTTTCATTGGTCAAACGCAGTCGTCAAAGCAGCCGGTTCATCTCTGTTGTCCTTGGCC
>ENA-ORXT01004328-ORXT01004328.1-marine-metagenome-genome-assembly--contig:-NODE-4328-length-14795-cov-3.726118_pt1 | contig 14795 bp, 15 predicted proteins | sample MGYA00237868_ERZ511482 | MGnify/ENA metagenome assembly ERZ511482 | reverse complement strand
AATAAAGTAGATTCTTTATTACCAACCCACTTAAAAAATTTGTTATTTGAAGGGTCATTGCTCCAAAACAAACTAGAGATCGCTGAGTGGTATGATACAGGAGTCGAATTGGCGAATAAACTTAATTCTCCTGAACTCTTTATTCAATATTCTGATCATACGAAGGCTCTGTCATCATTGTCCGAATCTATTGTAAATGAAGAGGACCTTGCGCATAAAGACTCTATTGAAAATGAACTTCAGTTATTGATCACTAAGGAGTCTCAACTCGAATTAATCGAATTAAATAACACTATAGATACTAATGATAGTCTGACTAGATTTCTTTCAGACAATAGAGAAATGCAACGTTTATTAATGACCTCATTAAACGGGATCGAGCAGAATACACAATTCAAAGATCAAGTAAATTTATCAAGTTTTACTGACTCAGATATTTCTATTCTCTATTATCATGTAACTGATTCGGTAATCTATGCCTCACATGTAAATCATAATTCTATTAACTTATTGGCAATTGGAAAAGTGGATGACATAAACGCTGAAGTTTCCATGTTTAATGAAGAAATCCGAAATAAAAACTATAAACTAGAAAGAGCTAAACTCCTATACAATTTGTTACTTAAGCCTTTCCCAAATCTATCCAGGAAGCTTATTATTATACCAGATCAAGAATTGAGTCTTTTGCCATTTGAAGCACTTATCACTCCAGACAATTCTTTTTTGATTGAACAACACGAAACATCATACGCTCTTTCGATGCAACAATATATTAATTCAAAAAGTTTAATTAAAGAAAGTCAAGCCCAAAGGGGATTAGTTATTTTGTAGAAGGTATTAAAGAAAAACAAATCTTACATTTCTTACCATCCAATGAAAAGAGCATTAGAAATATCTTAATGAATATTAACCGTATTAAAAATATGAGGTTTTCCACACTGAAGTTTTAGCTTCGATCTGTCACAATGAAATCAGTTAATCGAGGACACAAATACAAAGATGACTTCTCCCCTTTCTTCCTTATACGACTGGTATCGCAACGCTATTCGCCACCCCCAATACCGTTGGTTAGTGATGCTAGGTACAGTAATCTATCTTATTAGTCCCATTGATATCGCACCTGATTTTATACCCATCATTGGACAAATTGATGACGTAATGTTAGCAGGTTTATTATTTACAGAATTGTCGCAAATGGTGATTACCAAATTACAAGCTCGTAAAGAAGATGTTTCTAGCGACGCTACAAATACAGCCAATCCTGGTAGCGAAACCGTAGATGTTGATGCTGAAACCGTAGCCACTAATTAAATTAAAATAGCTGCAACACAATTTACAAACATTCCTAAATTTTAAATTTATAACGCAATTAAAAGAAGAGATCGCAAAGCTTGCGATCTCTTCTTTTTGGCTGAATGTATTTACTTATTAAATTCAATCTGGGAGACTAAACTATAAATTTCCGAAGGTTCTTTGAGAGGTGCTTCAGGAGGCTCAATAGTAGGCCAAGCTGTTTTCAATTCAGCTAAAGTATCGCTAATGACTTGGTGTCCTTCTGGATCTTCTTGGCTCTTTTGATCGGCAACCACTTGATATAATTCATCAGCATAAAAAACAAACCCTCTCGAATCTTGATATTCAACAATCTCAACAAACTGGTTATTGGCGATCGCTGCTTCATATTCAATGGCAGCATTTTTGAGCATTTCCACCATTGAATTTAAGATAAATTCGGGAGAATTGCGTTTTTCTTCAGGAATAGCAGCGATCGCTCCATCAACTGAAGCTGAAGATTCTTCGAGCAAGGTTTTTACTTCAGGAGAATCTGGGGCAGATTTAATTAGATCTTGTAGCTGACTAAGTGTGGGCTTGAAGTCTTCTACTCCTTTTTCTGGAAGTACGGTTTCAATATCACTATAAAGTTCTTCTACAAGATGACCAATATGGGGTTCAGCTTGTTCATAATTTCCTATTGCAATTAATTCTTGGGCTGCTGCTAAATGACCTTTCATTAGTCCCAATACAGTCATATAGTCTACGTCTGCATCTCCAGAGCTTACTGCGCCTTCACCGCCTTCACCACCTTCACCACCTTCGGCACTCTCACCGCCTTCACCGCCTTCACCACCTTCGGCACTCTCACCGCCTTCACCACCTTCGGCACTCTCACCGCCTTCACCACCTTCAGCCATTAAAACCTGTATTTCGCCAGCCGCATCTTCTGTTTCGTAAGCGTTAGAGGACACAGCTTGCGTTCCTACTGCACCTACGATAGTAAGTGCTAAAAATAATTCTACAGTTTTCATTCGGTTAGCCATAAGTTCTTATTTATATTTATTATTAGAATTGTGCTGAATTAGTAATTTACTATTAATTGAAAATTAAAGTCAATAACTTAAGAAATCGATAAGTTTTTGATCGAGATAGAGCAGAGTCAAACTCAATCATATTAAGGATATAGAGCCGAATTAATTAATTTTGGTAAATGGGGTTCTAGCGATCGCGATAAAAGTTAGGAATGCCATTAAAGGCATATAGTTGATTTGTCTTATTGTCATCTAGGTCATGTCCATCTTTTTCTTTAATCTTGCCATAATCGAGGCCCCGTAAAACTGCCATGGGATCGTAGCTTAAACCCAAACTACTATCGGTTTTTGGTACAGGAGGAATCTTAACAGAATTGGCTGCGATCGCTTTGCCTTGATTGAGCTTGATTGCAGCAGCAGAAATTTCTCCCGCAATTAAACTCGATTGCAGAAATAGAGCTAGACATTAATTTATTTTTAACAGTCAAAGTGAAATGAACTGTTTAAAATAATTGCATATACTTCTTAATAAGGAAAATATAGTATGTTTTTCTTATTAAGGAGCAATTTAAGACTAAGATTGCCTTGATTCCTGAGAAATAAAGATTTCCGTATATTTTCTATTAGACTTATTTGTATATTAAGAGTAAATTGGATCCGACTCAGGCAAAGGTTTGCTAGTTTCTTGGGAGCGATGTATCAAAGTGGGTTTTCTTAATCGGTTTAATCTTTCGCGGGATATAGGTATAGATCTGGGAACTGCCAACACCTTGGTATATGTATCCAGTAAAGGAATAGTGTTGGAAGAACCTTCTGTGGTTGCAATTGATCGTAAAACAGAAACCCCCAGAGCATTTGGTAAAGAAGCAAAGTTATTATTAGGTCGATCTCCTGAAAATATTCAAGCTCTGCGTCCTCTCAAAGATGGTGTAATTGCTGATTTTGATGCCACAGAAGCAATGCTACATGAATTTATTAAGCGCGCTTTTGAAGGTAATCCTCTAGTGCATCCTCGTATGGTAATTGGCATTCCTAGCGGAGTAACTAAATTAGAGCGTCGAGCTGTAATTGAAGCTGCTTCTAATGCAGGTGCAAGGGAGGTTGACCTAATTGAAGAACCTCTGGCAGCAGCCATTGGCGCAGGACTACCTGTCACTGAAGCCACAGGCAATATGATTGTAGATATTGGTGGAGGGACAACTGAAGTCGCGGTCATTAGCTCTCAGGGAAAAGTAATTAGCGAGTCAATTCGTATTGCAGGGGATGAATTAACTGAGGCAATTGTTAATCTGGTTAAAAGGGAGCATAAGCTGGCAATTGGTGAGAACACAGCCGAGAGAGTTAAGTTGCAGTTGGGTTCGGCTTATCCCGTAGATGAAAACGACCGCACGATGGAAGTGAGGGGTTTACATTTACTATCTGGTTTGCCTCGCACTATTGAAGTCAGTGAATCAGAAATTCGAGACTGTCTAAAGGAATCGGTAAATAGCATCATAGAAGCAGTCAAACGCACTCTAGAACAAACTCCTCCAGATTTGGCAGCCGATATTATAGATCGCGGCATCATGCTAGCTGGAGGAGGTGCAATGCTACGGGGATTGGATACTCTTATTAGTCATCAAACGGGCATTGTTACTCATATTGCTGCCGAACCACTAAAATGCGTGGTGTTAGGCACAGGAAGGGTTTTAGAAGATAAAACCTTAGATCGAGTTTTTAGCGATCGCTCGATACTTACTTAAGTTTAAATTGTCATTATTTATATGAGTCGTTGGTGGGATAGATATGGTTTTCGGGCAGTATTAATTGTGGTAGCGTTGCTTGTTGCTTTGTCGATCAAATTGACTCAAGCAGCCGTATTTTCTGAAGCTTATTATTTTATAACTCATCCATTTCAATCGCAAAAACAGCTTATTTTAGAAGATAGATTGACTAATGCTCGTATTTTAGAGTTAGAACAGCAGGTAACAGAATTAGAGCAGCAAAATCAACAGCTAAAACAATTATTGAATTATGCCGAAACTATTGAAGAAAATACGATAATAGCCCCTATTATTAGTCGTAGTCGCGATCGCTGGTGGAATCAAATTACTCTAGGTAAAGGGGAAGTTGATGGCATTAATGAAGGGTATATTGTCATGGGAATTGGCGGCGTTGTTGGACGAGTAATTCACACAACTCCCCACACTAGCAAGGTGCTATTAATTAGCGATACTACTAGCCGTGTTGGTGCTACTCTTTCTCGCAATCGTCAATTGGGCTATGTTCGTGGAAAAGATTCCTCGACAGTTGTGATGAGGTTTTTTAATCAGGTAACAGACATTAAGCCTGGAGATACAGTGGCTACATCTAACCTAAGTAAACTTTATCCCTCAGGCTTACCTATTGGTGTAGTCAAGTCCCGTAAAAACACTAAAAGTGACACATTAGAGATAGAAATTGAGCTAACTGCTCCCATTGATATTTTAGAGTGGGTGAGCGTTCAGTTTTTTGAGCAAAAAACTAAAGATAAATGATATTCTATAGCTCAAATAATGCCTAATCAAAGCCAGACATACCTTGATACTTTGAAAATATTAAGTTCATTCTTTATTTTATTTTCCTTTGTTATTTGCTGCGCTTTAATGTTGCTTCGAGTTCCATTCTTAGAACTATTAGGAACTTCCCCCAACTGGTTATTAATTTGGCTAATTGCCTCAAGTCTAAAAAAATCTGTTTGGCAAGGAGCGATCGCAGGATTAATCGCTGGCTGGATCTATGATGCCATAACCCATGCCACCCCTTCTCATGCTTTTGCATTTATCGTTGTTGGAGTATTAACTGCTGGATTACAAAAGCAAAAATATACTGGTGAAGATTTTATTTCTGTTGCCTTTATTGTCTTTTTTATGACAATTATTTCTGAGACTATATTTGCTTTGCAATACTGGAGAATGCACTGGCTCTCAATACCAGAAGTTTTACCCAAGTATCAGCAAATTACAATTGTTTCGGCAATCATTACCAGTCTTTGGAGTCCTATTTTTTACTATCCTTTCAACTTTTGGGAACGAAAAATAAAGCAATTAGAAAAAAAAGCAATCAGATAATTGGCGATCGTTTGATTACTTTTTATATTATTAACTCCTTCTTCGATAGTGACAGTTTCATTGATTAATTTATTGCTAATTCCCGCTTCCAATCGATCCTGTCCTAGCAGTTCTAAAAACTTGCATCCAAAGGTAAAACCATCAAAATAGTTAAAAATAGTCCAGTCTAATGATTCCCATAAACAGAAGAAAATATTAATATAGTTTTAAAGAACATAGTCTATTAATTTGCTTTTAGAGAACATGCTCGCCTCAACAACTAACTATACCCTCAAGAATATACCTGCATTTTTAATATTTTCTATCTTGTCTCTAAAATCAATAGCTCAGGCAAATACTTCTAGTGGTCTAGTTACTATCAAAATTCGCATTGATTTAAGAACTTTAACTGTTTGGCAAAGTGCAGAAGACATGAAAAATTTTCGCGATTCGGGATTTCACTCTAAAGCAATGATAAATTCTGCTAAATTGGGCTTTAATCGATCGCACAGCTGGGAGACAGACCACATACCCAACTGGCAAGAAGCCATCGCTCAATTAGAACAAAAACACGCAAACTACAAGGTTGTCTGAGTACAAAAACAATATACAAAATCTCTCGACAAGATAAAATAGCGATCAACAAATAAAATCTTACTTAATAACTTGGAGCAATAGGGAGTGGTAGTTAAACCAGACTGGTTGAGAGTTAAAGCACCGCAACTTGAAAGAGTAGGTAGTGTCAAAGAGATATTACGCGATTTATCCTTAAATACTGTTTGCGAAGAGGCGTCTTGTCCCAACATCGGAGAATGCTTTGCGGTTGGCACAGCAACTTTTTTAATTATGGGCCCAGCCTGTACTCGTGCTTGTCCTTATTGTGACATTGACTTTGAAAAGAAACCCCAGGCTCTCGATCCTAACGAGCCACTCCAGCTAGCAGAAGCAGTCAGTCGCCTCAAACTAAATCATGTGGTGATAACTTCAGTAAATCGTGATGATCTGCCTGACGAGGGAGCATCTCAATTCGTACGCTGTATTGAAGAAGTGAGGAAGGTTTCTCCTAGCACTACTATTGAGCTATTAATTCCTGACTTGTGTGGCAATTGGGATGCTTTGGAAACTATTCTGGCTGCCAAACCTGATGTCCTCAATCACAATACGGAAACTATTCCTCGACTATACAAAAGAGTCCGCCCTCAAGGAGATTATAAGCGATCTCTAGAACTGTTAAAACGCGCCCGCGAAATTGCTCCTTGGGTATATACGAAGTCTGGCATTATGGTTGGTTTAGGCGAAACTGATGCAGAGGTTCGAGAAGTGATTCAAGGTTTACGAGATGTAGATTGCGATATTCTAACAATTGGACAATATCTCCAGCCTTCTCAAAAACATCTGGGAGTTAAAGACTTTGTCACTCCCGAACAGTTTCAGGGTTGGCAAGAGTTTGGTGAGTCCATTGGTTTTCTTCAGGTAGTTTCTAGTCCTTTGACTCGTAGCTCTTATCATGCCGAGCAGGTCAGAGCTTTAATACAGCTTTATCCTCGTCAAGTAAATCAGAAAAAATAATTATATTTGTCTTGCTTGACTCAAGTTTTTCCCGTGTAATCACTTAAATTATTGGTCACAAATATTCTATATATCCGATTAAAGAAACTGTTTATCTATAGCGGTTTCTTTTTTTGTATGTTCTTTTTTTATTATTTTAAACCCATGTCTAGCCTATTATACAAAGAATATATTGTCTCTTTTATCTAGCTCAAATTAGCGGTTTTCTCTCCTAATATATTAAGAAATGTAAAGCTTTGGTTTTTCTGGGAACTTTTGACTGGTTAGATACTTCCTCACACCATAAAGCAATATTTATGGACTTCCTCCTAGTCATTGTGATTTTAACAACACTCAGCCAACCGTATTGTTACTGAGAGTAGGCTCGCAAAACTGATGCAAAAAACGAAAAAAAACTTCAGTTATGTTCTTTTTCCCATTGAATTGGGCAACCTATTTTCAGAGGAGGGAGTCAAATCCCAACCTTCACTGGAGTCGTCATTAAGAGATCGCTATGCTTGCTAGTTCTTCATACGTTGAAACCGAAGGAGATAATTCTTCACCCAATCCTGATATTAATCTCGATTTAGAAGCTGATAATAAAAGTCCTGATAAGTTACCAGAAGAGCTTGTAGAACTTGATTTAGAAAGTGCAGATCCCGACCATGTTTCTCGAAGAGGCAGCCGTACTACTACCGATTTAGTTCGACTATATTTACAAGAAATTGGTAGAGTTCCTCTATTAGAGAGAGATGAAGAGGTTTCTGAAGCTCAAAAAGTTCAAAAACACATTCAAATTGTAGAAGAACGTACAAAAGCTGCCGAAGCAGGCAATACAACTCTACAAGAATTTATTAAGTTAGTCGATGTTCACGATCGCTTAGTTACTCAAATTAGTCATCGCCCTTCCTTGAAAAGATGGTCAATGACGCTGGGTATGGAAATCCCTCTTCTCAAAGAAAAACTGGCTATCGGCAAGGCAGCCTGGGCAGAAGTTGTCGGCTGCGACATCAAAGAATTAGAACAAATTCAAAAAAATGGTATTCGCGCCAAGGAACATATGATTAAGGCGAATTTACGCCTGGTTGTTTCTGTCGCCAAGAAATATCAAAATCGCGGTTTAGAGTTATTAGACTTGATTCAAGAGGGTACTTTAGGCTTAGAAAGAGCCGTAGAAAAGTTTGACCCCACTAAAGGCTATCGTTTTAGTACCTATGCTTACTGGTGGATTCGCCAAGGTATTACTAGAGCGATCGCAACTCAAAGTAGAACTATTCGCCTTCCTGTACACATCACCGAAAAACTAAATAAAATCAAGAAAGCTCAACGTAAAATTTCTCAAGAAAAAGGACGCACTCCTAAAATTGAGGACATTGCTAAAGAGTTGGATATGACTGCTGCCCAAATCCGCGAGGTTTTGTTGCGTGTACCCCGTTCAGTTTCCTTGGAAATTAAAGTCGGTAAAGAAAAGGATACAGAATTAGGAGACTTACTAGAGACTGAAAGTGCTTCTCCTGAAGAAACCCTGATGCGAGAGTCTTTGCAGAAAGATTTGCACTATCTCCTTTCTGAATTAACCAGTCGTGAAAGAGAAGTCATTCAAATGCGCTTCGGTTTTGGCGGCGAAAAGCCTTTTTCTCTAGCGGAAATTGGTCGTTGTTTGGAATTGTCTCGCGAAAGAGTACGTCAAATTGAAGCGAAGGCTTTACAAAAATTACGTCAACCCAGACGCAGAAATCTAATTAGAGACTATTTAGAATCTCTGAGTTAAATCGATTTAAATAAGCATAGAGTAACTAAGGGAGAAAGAATTTAATCTTTCTTCTTTTTTATTTGATTAAATTTTATTTGATTAAATATCAAACAATGACGACTATAGCGTTTCTGCTAGCCGAAATAGATTAGTTTTAGAAGTTCGGTTGTATAGCCAACCTTCTGGACGAGAAGCTTGAGCCGAAAATCGTTTTCTAACACGAAGCTCATACTCTTGCAATTTGGGAAAAAGATCTAAGGTCAAACCTCTTCTCATTAAATATGCCAGCACGGGATAAAAAGAACAGTCAGCCAAGGTAAATAACTCGCTGGCGATAAAGGTATGTTGTTTGGCTCGCTCCTCCCAAAGATTGAGATCGAATTTAATGGCGGCGATCGCGTTTTTTATCTCCTCTTTTTCTGGATTGTTCATCTGGGAAGACTTCTTGATAAACAAATTTTCCATTGGCTCGTAGGCGCAAGCAAACGTTTCTGCTTCTTGCATCCAGGCGATCGCGTTAGCGTATTCTTGCCAATTTTCTTGTGGTGGCAACAGTGGAGATTCGGGATAACGTAGTTCAAGATAATGTAGTATTGCCAATGACTCATTAATCTTGGTCTTGTCAGGTTCAATCAGTAATGGAGCTTGTCCTCTGGGATTTAAAGCTAAAAACTCTGGCGTTTTGGTTTCCCGCTGAGAACGCATCACAAATAATCGCTCTTGCACGTACGACAAGCCTTTTTCATTTAGGGCAATTAAGACCCTCCAGCTGGGTATCGATCCGTTAACGATATAAATTGTTCTATTTTGAGACATTATTTTCGCTCTCCATCAATCGGAATATAAGTGCCACACTCATCCTTAGTCCAAAAGCCCCTTAAAATTTAAAATATCAAATCCAGGCTGATATAAAGCTGCATCAAAGTTTTCATTGATATTTTCCTGGCGAAAAAGCTCAATCATCTGATTTGCCTCTTCTTTCTCTTTCGCAAGTCGTTCTTCTGGGGAAAGTGTCTCGATCCAGTTCACTCTGGCGTTAGCTTCTGCTCTAGTTTTACTGGGCGCACCAATCCCCCAAACCGATCCATTCTGAGGATCGTAGTAGGTGCCAATATATCGCAGGGTTAACGAAATGCGGGGTTCATCTGTACCTTCGACTCCAAGCTGCTTAATTCCATGATAGAAAGCTTGATTAGTCTCAAGACTCATCATAAACAGCGATCCGTGGGGCAAAGGCAACTTTTGTCGGTCTGCATGGCGATCTCCCTTTGCTTTAAATGTCATTGTTCGCGTGACGCCAACGGATACATTGACAATAAACGACGGTCGCATTACATCAAGGGTTTTATCAGCGTGTTCGCTAATCCAGTCGCGACCATTGCGATACAGTTGAATAAGGCAATGATTTAAGGGATGTCCTATTCTTTGTTCGACCTCTTTACGAATCGAGTCAACTGTTGGAGTCCAGTTCTGCAACAGAGGTTGTTCGTCCGCTGGATGTCTATATAGTGGCTCTACACTATCGGCATCTTTTGTACCTTGGAGGGCAATTAGACGGGGTACTTTGCCGCCACGATGACTCATATGATTCCAATCAATTTCACGATTTAAGGTTTCAAATGTATTTTTATTAATGCAGTCAGAAAGGGAAGCACAGTGTAAGACACTATTACCTGCAATATTAGTTAGTCGAACAAGATCGCCTTCGGAGAGAATTTCTCCCCAGTGTTTGCTTGTCGCACCAAGCTTTAAAAGCGATCGCACTGCCACTAAATGTTTGCTTTGAGTACTTGCAGCAGTGGCTTCTTCTAGGATCTCAACTTGGTAGCCAAGCTCAAGTGCTGTCTGCGCCGTATGAAATACACAAATATTGGTTGTAACTCCGCACAGAGAAAGTTTGGTAATATTTTTCTCCTGTAGCCATTGATGTAGAGTTGTCTGACAAAAAGCATCGTACCAGTGCTTAACGATATGAATTTCATCGTCAGTGTTTTGGGTAAATAGCTCTTGTAAAGAAGTAACAAGCTCACTGCCCCAGGAATTTTTAATACAGCAGGGATTACCGAGGTGAGTTTTACCCTTAAGTTCTTTTTGAGTTCCTGAAACTTCACCATAATGGGAAGTGATCCAGACAATATGTCGATGCTGTTGCCTTGCTGCTTGGATTAGTTTAGCGATCGCATCCTCCAGCTGTTGTGGTTTAATATGACGCTTAGTAAATGTGCCTCCCGGGGTCAGGAAATCATTTTGTACATCGATAATTAGCAGAGCGGAAAGAGATTTCATCTGTATCCTATGAAAATCGATTCTTAGTGAGGCTACTATACAATAGTATTTTTATAGTACACAAATAATATTCTCTCTTGCTGCTATTTGCTATTTGCTATTTGCCAGAAATTTTATTTACTATTTTGAAAGGTAAAGTTACCAAACTATTAACTATCAATTGTCGATCATGCTTAAATTTTATTATTCTCGTCTTTCTATTAATGCCCGAAGGGTGTGGGTAACGCTTTTAGAGAAAGGGTTGGAATTTGAATCAATAGTTCTCAAACTTAATGGCGATCAGTTTCAGCCAGATTTTCTAGAATTAAATCCTTTTCATCATATTCCCGTATTAGTAGACGGAGATTTTAGAGTATTTGAATCTTTGGCAATTTTAGATTATCTAGAAGCAAAATATCCTGATTTATCTTTTATGCCAAAAACTGCGCAAGATATTGCCAAAGTGCGTATGCTTGAATTAGTTGCGGTTAATGAATTTCCTCCCGCTTCTATCGTGTTGATGAAGGAAATGCTAAACGTACCTATAGAAACACAAAAAATAGAGCAGGCCAAGAAAACAGTTGCCACTACACTGCAATATTTTGAAGACAACTTGGCAACTGATAGCTCTTATTTTCTAGAACAATTTACCTATGCCGATATTGTTGTAGGAACAGCCGTTGCTGCCATTCCTAACTTGGGCATTAGTCTAGAACCCTATCCTAAGTTAACTGAGTGGATAAACAATCTCAATCAGCGTCCTAGTTGGCAAAAAACTGCATCTTCTCCTGAAGAAATTGAACGTTCCAAGGCGATTATGAAAGCTATTTTGTTGAAAAGATAATTATATTCTGTAAATCTATGCTTAACGAATTAGATGATATTGAGCGAGAAATTTATTTAAAATACAAACCCGCACTGCAACATATAGGAGTAGATTTTTCTAGAGAAGATGTGCAAACGGCAGTTATCAACTGCTTTTCTGGCTTAGAATCTGCTTTTCAGGCAATAATTTCTTATTGGATATATAAGCAGCAAAATCGAGAGAAAATGTATCCCAATGCAGCCCTGATCGAAGCTCTCAATAATAAATGGCAGCCTTTTAATTGGCACGATGAATATTTAAATAATTCAAAATTTCAAAGTTTGTGTTTGGTTTGGTGGTCAGAAGCAGCAGAGATATGGGGCGAAGATGTTAGAAATGAATTAATTGCCGATATCTATGAAGCTAATAATGGTGAAATATATATTTTACTGAGGACTGGGACGAAAATATCTTTGACCATCGCTGAATTAAGAGGATGGGATTGGGTTTTAGATTTTGCACGCTCACAACAAAACCAAGCTCATCAAAACTACAGTAGAGAAGATATTGGTTGGAATAGAATCATCAGTTAATTATTATTTTTAATGTTAAATACTATTAAAAAGATCTTAGGTGGGTTTGGCACGCTTGACGGTGCAACCTACCCGTTCAAAGCATTGATGATATTTGTCAAAAATCCTCAATTAATTAAATATATTGCTGTACCTATATTAGTCAATGTTATGGTAGCGATCGCTCTTTATAGTGGTTTGCTTTATTTTGGCTGGCAAATTGTGGATGGAGTTCAAGGCGACCTAACTTTATGGTTAAATCAATTAGTTGATAATCTACCTCAGTGGCTAGGATTTTTAACCTATGGTGCCACGGGATTAATTATAATTGTTCGCTTTTTGTTGGTAGTAATTTTGTTCATTGCTACAGGATTTTTATTAACCCAGTTTGGAGTTTTGTTAGGCGCGCCTTGGTATGGTCAATTGTCTGAGCAACTAGAAAAACTACGTACAGGTAAAGTTGAATTAATTGAATTAAATATAGTTAGCGATTTAACCAGGGCTATTTTATATGAGCTTAAAAAGCTAATTTTAATAGCTTTAATCGGCATTCCTTTATTGGCAATTAATTTATTTCCTGGGGTGGGAACATTAATTTCTAGTATTGGCTCTGTTGCTCTAACTACTACTATAGTTTGTATGGATTTTATTGATTCTTGTCTCGAAAGGAGACGGCTCAAGTTTCGTCAAAAACTGAAAGTGGTGCTTAAAAGTTTGCCAGCCAGCGGTAGTTTTGGTTTGGTTTGTCTTGGTTTAATAAGTATTCCTTTAGTCAACTTATTTACCATTCCTCTATGTGTTGCATCAGGCACATTATTTATTTGCGATCGCATACCTTTAAACTCAAGAAAATAATGGCAGCTATTAAAAGATCGTGATACTAGGTAGAAGTGAAGCTAATATGGTCTCAGCTCAAAAACAAAAATACCTCACTTATAGAGTGAGGTATTTCTATTTGGTATCTTACCAACAATCTTTCAGATTAAACCAAAAGACTGACTTATTGTCTTTATTTAACAATCACAACTTCTAACGTGTACAGCAGATTTATATTTATAAAAAAATGCTGGAGAAAATTATCTGCAAAATGTGTATTCTAAAACTAGAATAATTTTCGTGCGATTGCAATTTTTAAGACTTGTATTAAGCATCACTTTCGATATGAAGGAATAAAAGTCCCATAACTACTGCTGGCATCAACCAACAAACTACAGGAATTAAAATCCAGGGTAAAAAAGAAGCTGCATAATCACCTGTCATAATCTGATTCTCCTATTAAGAATGTAAGTTTTACAAAAAATTAATCGCTCGTCGTTCAACTCAGTTCACTACAAGTTGATAGTACCTCTAAAAATACCATCTATCACATCAAAATTTAACATCAAAAAGTAAGCCACAAAAGCACCACCCATGCCACCGATAAAGAATCCTGCAGCAAACTGACTCCAACCTTCAGAAGTCTGCAAAGGATCGTCACTACCAGTTGGAGAACCGTTTTGAAAATTCACCATAGCGTAGACTGATAGACATGCAGTACCTATGAGAACAATCGTCAAAGCAAATATTAAACCAGCGATGCTTGCTGATTCTGTTCCTCTTAGTGGACCGAATATAATTTCAGGACCCACGAGAAAATAACCATGAGCCATTCCTACCTCCAAACCACGAAGAATAGGAGCAGATCCTTTACGATAAGCGGGTAAGTTGCCAATAAAGGTTTTCGTAAAGCTAGATGCTGAAATAGGAGTTGCCAGATGTCCTACAAATGGATCGCCATTGTAAGGCTGAATTAATTCGTCACTTTTGTTAGGCATAATTTATTGTTTCCTTATTTGTATAAAGTGTCAGAGTATGTAGAAAATCTATAAGTTCATATTGTATGCAAGGAAGGGCCGTATAAACTTAAATTTACTGTGTAGCGTTAGAAAAGTTTATTAAATTAAATTAAATTAAGTCGCGATGCAAAAGTACTCTTATTATTAAAACTCGAAAGTAGAAAATATATAGTAGCTTTTGTATAATACGTTTTAGTGTAAATTTCAGGCTTGAAACATTTTTAGCTTCGTTGATATTTGAAAATTTATTATTTTTGAAAACCTCAAACACCTTATGAAAAAAGAACTGAATTTGATTCACATCAAATTCACATCAGGCGTATAATATCTTCAGATTAATTAATATTTAGAAGAGTAAAAATGAAACAACATTGTCTTAAAGTAGTGCAAAATATTACAGTCTTCAGAAGCATAATTTTGTCAGTATTTGCTGTTGTTTTTAGCTTGTTGATTACTGCTGCTCCTGCGATCGCGACTGGCTTGTTCGATCTGCCTGATTTTGACCCAAGTAAAGTATGGGTAGTAGATACGGCTGACGCTATTAGTGGTGCAAACCAAAGCAAGCTAACCAGTACTTTTAAAGATTTGGCTAGCGAAACTGGTCAAGAGGTAAGAATGGTAGCCATTCGTCGTTTGGATTATG
>ENA-ORXT01004323-ORXT01004323.1-marine-metagenome-genome-assembly--contig:-NODE-4323-length-14809-cov-31.668205_pt1 | contig 14809 bp, 10 predicted proteins | sample MGYA00237868_ERZ511482 | MGnify/ENA metagenome assembly ERZ511482 | reverse complement strand
TTATATTCAATTCATATATGACGATGGTTCTAAAAGATTAATAAAGATGGTTCTAACAAATTGAATATGATCAAACTTAAAATTATTGTGGTATTGATTTTTTACTCCTTTGCCTCATTATATTCTCAAAATAAGCAGGATTACTTTTGGATTCTTAATAATGATGCAAGACATGATGGAGCAGAAGCCTATGCTTTTGACTTTAGTGAAATAAAAGATTCAATACCTAAAAGTATTAATAAATATGTTCCAGTATCCTTCTCAGGAAATAACGCCTCTATCTGTGATAAAGAAGGTAATCTATTATTCTATACTAATGGTTGTCATGTAGCTGATGCAACTCATAATGTTATGTCCAATGGTAGTGGGCTGAATGATGGGATATGGGTGGAGGAATTTATGCAAGATACATGTGGAGAGTATAGAGGTACTCAGGATATTATGATTTTGTCTGATCCGAATAGTGAAGATGGTAATTATATCATTCATAAAACGATTGAAATTGGTGATCCACGATATCGTTCTCTAAGGTACTCTTATGTAGATCAAAATTTAAATTTTGGAAATGGAGACGTTACAGAAAAAAACATTGTAATAATTAATGATGTAGAATTGATGTATTCTTATTTAACAGCAGTCCAGCATTCTAATAATGAGTATTGGTGGATTATTCAACCAGATAAAATCAATTCATTCCATACAATTTTATTAGATGACCAAGACTTCAGAAATTATGGTCGTCAAAGTTCTGGAGCTCCAGAGTTTCAAGAATTTTCATCTGCTTCAGGCACCGCTAAGTTTTCTCCAGACGGTAATTTTTATGCTTTTTATAATGTATATGATAATTTATTATTATATGATTTTGATAGAGAGACAGGCTTACTTTCTAATCTCAGACAATTAGAATTAGCAAGAGTTTTTCCGCCTAATGTTATTTTTTCTTCAGTAGAATGGTCGCCTAATTCCAGATTTTTATACGTAGCCATACAGGATGAGTTATGGCAAGTAGATACATGGGAGGATGATCTTGAAGACGGAAAAGTACTTATAGATAGATGGAATGGAGTACAGGATCCTTTTGCTACGGTATTCTTTCTTATGGCATTAGCGCCTGATTGTAAGATCTATATGTGTAGTGGCAGTAGCACTAATACTTACCATGTCATTAATAAGCCCGATGAGAAAGGCACAGCCTGTGACTTCGTCCAGCAGGGTATTCGATTACCCTTTGTGTCCGCTTCTGCGACGATGCCTAACTTCCCTCGCTTCCGTGTAGATGAGGAAGATAAGTGTGATCCTACGATTACAAGTATCTTCGGTGATCATGTCTACTACAGGCGTGATATGACTGTGTATCCTAATCCTGTGAGGGATGTGCTTAATGTAGTGTTGCCTGAGGGTAAGAAGGGGCGGATTGTGGTTTTTGATATGCAGGGGCAGTTGGTGTGGAGTGATCATGAAATCGACATCTATAGGGATAAGGTTCAGTTGGATTTGTCTGGTTTGGTAGTGGGGACTTATAGTGTTGAGTTTGTTCCTGATGATAATAGGGAGAGGTTGGTTTTTACTGCTCAAGTTGTTAAGGTGGAGTGATATTTTATCATGTTAATCTTGTAATCTTATGAATCTTAGTTCAGACAAAAGGGTGGGCATCGAGGCAGGCATACAAGATGAGTGCATGGGATCGAGGTCGGAGACCTCGACCATCGGGTGTGCATAGGATCGAGCTCGGAGACCGCGACCATCGCGGGTGATAAAAGCTAAGCTTAGGTATATTGTAGATCACCTTTCTTTAAACATACCCTAATTTTAAATTGAAGATATCTCCATGCTGCTATCGCCTTAGTTGACATGAAAAAGAAACCTGTAGATCATGCCCAATGGTCATCATGTTAATAATGCTTTCAAGTTCTTTTAGTTGTTCGTTTGTCATTCGATTAGTCCTTGTTTTATAAGCTTTAATATTTCAGCCTTGTCATCGAGTGTTTCTTCCATCCTATCAGTTATCATGTGCTCCAGAATATTTGATTTTCCTTCGATCGCATTATCTAAGATTTGGATTATCCTGGCAGTAAGATTTTTATTGCTTTGTATGATTTTTCTCATCATCCTTCCTAGTACGATGAGGCCTACTTGGTTATGAGACTTATCGTCTCCATAGAGATCACTATGCTCTTCCCAGATCATATCAGATTCTATATCAGCGTAATGAGCACATATACTGGTAATGTCTTTTATGTCTTTAACTCTTCGGTCAGGTCTATCATCATAAGCTATGAGCTTCAGTACGACTATTCCTGGTATAGAGCATGATTTGTACACTTTATCCTCTATTTGTGTATCGATACTTCCTTCCTTATAGGCTTCTTTAAATCCATGTAGCTTTAAAGTAGTCATTCCACTTCCCTCTATCATGACTTCACCATCTTTTGCTATTTCACCAAATGGCATTAGATCTATTCCTTTACCATCAGGAGTAAGTAAACAAAAGGCATTTCCTTGGGCTTGGATATATTCATAATTGCCAATCAAGAGAGCTTTTAGTTTTTCGTAAGTCTTCACATCTGATACATATACTCCGAAGTCAATATCCTCAGTGCCCCTCAGGTCGATATTACTGTTAGCATACCAAATATTACGAGCTAACGCTCCTACTATGAAGAAGTCTATAGTAAGGTGATTACATGCTGTACCTATTGTTTCTAAGACATCTTTTAGGCCTTCCACCTCCAGAGCATTATAGGTTATCATGGAAATATTTTTTATAGATGAGCTTAGCTATATCCAGATATCTTGGATCTTTGGTATTCGCCAAATCAGCATAATTAATAATCGCATCTACAGCAACGAAGTCAAGAGGTTCTTTTTTCCAAAATGCTTCAATTATTGTAACATTACCATTTTCACCTGGTATTAATTGTAGATTTTTGATAGCATCTCTTATTGGAAGGTGTGTGTAATAGATGTAATCTGGATTAATAATCTGTTTATCTGGAGGAATTGTATTGTGCCATTTTGCACCATAATATCCACTTATTGGATAACCAGGTGGGAACTTTGTACCATCATCGGGCTTTACCACAAATTTAAATTTTTGTGTAAATAGAGTTGGCCTTAATATTTGATTGTATGATTGTACCCACATCTCAAAAAGTTCACTCTTAGCTCTCCAGATTAACTCGGTCTTACTCCTTCTGATTATATATCCTTTATCCAGTAAATCTATAATAACCTTTGCCACCGTATCCTTTGAAACATCGGCCCCTTCAGCTATTTTTCGATAGGTATCGTTTAGAAATATTTTCTGATTTGTTCGAAAGAATTGATGTATTACTTTCAGACCTGTTTTCGTAAAAGCTCTACTATTATCTTTCGATAGTGCTGACCTATCACTTTGACCAGTTTCGATCTCTATATGAATATCTTTAAATTTGAGATAAACATTGCCACCTGTATCGGCATAGTTAATATTCTTCTTTATAAGCATCTCTCTGGCCTTGGTACTTATATAATTGGCCAATATGATAGTTCCTTGAATATTGTCTCTTCTTAAATCAATATTCTTCAGAACTTCTTCTATTGGTGGTATAGTTGATGGTACTATTGACTTTTTGATTGTACAAGCTAAATGTATTACTCCTTGACTTGTATTTACTTGCAATTGGCCATCAGTGATACCGTTATACACGTTATTGTCAGTATCAATGTAATGTACTGTCCAATCTAGCTTGGATATGAAAATATCGATTATTTGACCAGTAAGGCTTCTATCCATGTCCGCAAATATACGTTGTCTGTTTTTAACAGACAAGTAATTTTAGCGGACAAATTGAATGTGTTAATAAATATTTCGGGAAACTCAACAGGTCAACATGAGTAGTTTTTCTCATCGCGAGTGAAGAATGAGCCGAGGCTTGTCCGCCTCTGGAGGAGATCTTCAGCTTGCTAAAAGCTAAGCGTAGTTATATAGTAATCGCCTTACTTTAAACGTACTCTAATTTTAAACTGAAGATATCTCCATGCGGCTATCGCCTTAGTCGATATGAAAAAAAAACCTGTTAGATCTGAGGGTTGATCTTAATCATGCTAATCTTGTAATCTTATGAATCCCTCCAAAGGCGGGCGGGCAAGATTCAGACAAAAGGGAGGGCATAGAGGTAGGCATACATGATGAGTGCATGGGATCGAGGTCGGGACTTGTCCACCTCTGGAGGAGATCTTCAGTTTACTATATGTTAAGTTCGATTATATAGCAGACTGCTTCACTTTAAACGTAAAATAATTTTAAACTGAAGATATCTCCATGCGGCTATCGCCTTAGTCGATATGAAAAAAAAACCTGTTAGATCTGTGTATTGATTTAATCTTATTAATCTTGTAATCTTATGAATCCCTCCAAAGGCGGGCGGGCAAGATTCAGACAAAAGGGTGGGCATTGGATAGGCATACATGATGAGTGCATGGGATCAAGGTCGGGAGACCTCGACCATCGGGGTTAGCAAAGACGACATCATAAAAATTCCAGAAAATACAGCTCAGAGAATTACTAATACGGGTGTAGAAGATCTTATGATATTATGTTTTTGTGTGCCAGCATTCGGAATGGAAAATTATGAGGGCTTGGAGTAGTGTGGTGATATATGTGAGGACTCGCAAAACTCAAGATGGAATCTTGATTCTATATCAAGCGAAGTTCGCTCGGCAGATTTGCTTTTCTGCAAACTACGCTTAACGGTTAATCAGTTTATGAATGCACAATGATCATTTTGCAGACCGCCACAAAATGATGCTAATTAATCTAACTCTTGTCTAAAATTACTACGTATCAATTCTAAGAAAGTAGCATTCCGTGATTCTGCATCATCTACGACGGCATCTATATCCCATACATAGATGCCTATCGGTAATCTTACGAGTGGATCTTCCGATATTGCGACCTTTGCTTCTCTATAAAACATCTGACCAGTAGAATATAGCTCTGTATACTCTCCGAGTAATGCTAATCGTTCTTGCTTCCCAATATCTATAATACTATAAAACCAAATCCTCTGAATCTGATTGTTGTAAAACCCCATGAGTTTCCTAGCCCTTTTCTCTAGCTGAGTGATAGAAGTCATATTATCCTCCAACTTGATGCCTCGCTTTTTGATTTCTACTATTACGATATCAAATGGGTTATTATCATCTGGATTATTAGAAAAAACAAAAGCAAAATCTGGTCTACTAGCATCATTGGAGACTACTTCCCCATTAGTAATAATTTCAACTAACTCTTTCAATTCTCGATCACTCAGTATCGTCTTATATGTCATATACTTATCATCGAGTAACCAAGCATTATTTCTGTAGAGATCACTCAGCATATTAACACCATCAAACTTACCGTCCTTACGCATAGATGCGAATATTTTATGTAATTCCGTCTCGCTATCATCCGATGAAGTTTTCTTCAGCTTATCAATAGTTAGTTGACGAAAAAGAATATACTCTGTAAGAGCTCTTGCCGAAAGGTCAAGTGATTTTTCATATTGCTGATCTGTTAATTCGCTTGCATCCAAAAGTTCTCTTTGGGCTTGAAAAAATTTATCCTGAGCTTTCTTAAGAATATCAGTTCTCGATATATACCCCACATTATCATTATCAAAATATCCTGCTAAATGAGGGAATCTTCTATTCAAGCTATTAAGTGTATCTACTTTACGTTTTTTGACCTTAGGGATTTTATTTTCTATAATTTTTGCGACTTCCTTTCTAAATAATTGCTGAACCTGTTTCATCTCAGAAGGAGTCAATGTGAAATTTTGCCTAGTGGCATCAACCTTACCTTCAAAATAGTCACTGAACAAAAGAAATACCATTTGATAACCAGCAGGAATATTCTCCTCTGATATCAGTTCTATTTTCTTTGTCCGATTATCAACTGTAATAGCAGATATAAGAGATTTATCAGGTAATTTAACTCGCTTGATAGAGTAATATAAATTAAACTTATCTATAGTTCCGATATGTCCGTCTAATTCGATTGAGGACATATTTGGCATGCTCTCTAAAGTAAACTCTTCTGATAATCTTTCTTCATCCTCAAGTTTTAGTGATATTGAAATTTTAAGTTTTGATTTGTCTTGCTTCATCACATAAAGTCGAGCGTAAAATTCCTCTAATATTCGATGCTTTATATAGCTAGGATTAATGTAGTCAGTTTTGGCTAACTTCCTTAGTGTGTATTCCTCCATGCGGAAGGTAGTGCCTGATAGTCGTTTCTCAACCTTAGTTACATTGCTTTCATCTCCTTCGAAATCATTATTAAAGTCAAACTCTCGCAAATAGGTATCATCATAGTAACTTTGTACGCTAACCTTGTCAAAATAGCACAAATACACCAGTCTACCGAGTCCCTTGTGGCTAGCTTCGTCAACATCGAATAAGTTACTAAACTTCTTAAATCGATCATCGGTGAATCCTATTCCGTTGTCTGTGATGGTCAATTTGATACTCTCTGGTTGATTGTATGCCTTAGCTCTTATACTTATATCAATAAAATCTGCTCTTGCATCTAATGCATTAGCCACCGCCTCAAAATAAACCATCTCCAAAGATGAGTTACCAAAGAACATCTTGATCGCTTGACTTAATTTTACTTTCATAGCTGTAAATATACATAGTTGTTAGCTAGACTATTTCGGTTAATTCTTTACATCCACTTCCTGCCAACCCCTTAAATCTATCTTCCCTGCCACAGCTTCAGATATCAAAGATTGTGTTAGGTTTGTGTGTTGAACCAACTCCTGCAAAAGCGGTTAGGCAAGATGCAGTCAAAAAGGGAGGGCATTGAGGCAGGCAAATATGATGCGTGCATAGGATCGAGCTCGGAGACCGCGACCATCGCGGGTGATAAAAGCTAAGCTTAGGTATATTGTAGATCACCTTTCTTTAAACATACCCTAATTTTAAATTGAAGATATCTCCATGCTGCTATCGCCTTAGTTGACATGAAAAAGAAACCTGTAGATCATGCCCAATGGTCATCATGTTAATAATGCTTTCAAGTTCTTTTAGTTGTTCGTTTGTCATTCGATTAGTCCTTGTTTTATAAGCTTTAATATTTCAGCCTTGTCATCGAGTGTTTCTTCCATCCTATCAGTTATCATGTGCTCCAGAATATTTGATTTTCCTTCGATCGCATTATCTAAGATTTGGATTATCCTGGCAGTAAGATTTTTATTGCTTTGTATGATTTTTCTCATCATCCTTCCTAGTACGATGAGGCCTACTTGGTTATGAGACTTATCGTCTCCATAGAGATCACTATGCTCTTCCCAGATCATATCAGATTCTATATCAGCGTAATGAGCACATATACTGGTAATGTCTTTTATGTCTTTAACTCTTCGGTCAGGTCTATCATCATAAGCTATGAGCTTCAGTACGACTATTCCTGGTATAGAGCATGATTTGTACACTTTATCCTCTATTTGTGTATCGATACTTCCTTCCTTATAGGCTTCTTTAAATCCATGTAGCTTTAAAGTAGTCATTCCACTTCCCTCTATCATGACTTCACCATCTTTTGCTATTTCACCAAATGGCATTAGATCTATTCCTTTACCATCAGGAGTAAGTAAACAAAAGGCATTTCCTTGGGCTTGGATATATTCATAATTGCCAATCAAGAGAGCTTTTAGTTTTTCGTAAGTCTTCACATCTGATACATATACTCCGAAGTCAATATCCTCAGTGCCCCTCAGGTCGATATTACTGTTAGCATACCAAATATTACGAGCTAACGCTCCTACTATGAAGAAGTCTATAGTAAGGTGATTACATGCTGTACCTATTGTTTCTAAGACATCTTTTAGGCCTTCCACCTCCAGAGCATTATAGGTTATCATGGAAATATTTTTTATAGATGAGCTTAGCTATATCCAGATATCTTGGATCTTTGGTATTCGCCAAATCAGCATAATTAATAATCGCATCTACAGCAACGAAGTCAAGAGGTTCTTTTTTCCAAAATGCTTCAATTATTGTAACATTACCATTTTCACCTGGTATTAATTGTAGATTTTTGATAGCATCTCTTATTGGAAGGTGTGTGTAATAGATGTAATCTGGATTAATAATCTGTTTATCTGGAGGAATTGTATTGTGCCATTTTGCACCATAATATCCACTTATTGGATAACCAGGTGGGAACTTTGTACCATCATCGGGCTTTACCACAAATTTAAATTTTTGTGTAAATAGAGTTGGCCTTAATATTTGATTGTATGATTGTACCCACATCTCAAAAAGTTCACTCTTAGCTCTCCAGATTAACTCGGTCTTACTCCTTCTGATTATATATCCTTTATCCAGTAAATCTATAATAACCTTTGCCACCGTATCCTTTGAAACATCGGCCCCTTCAGCTATTTTTCGATAGGTATCGTTTAGAAATATTTTCTGATTTGTTCGAAAGAATTGATGTATTACTTTCAGACCTGTTTTCGTAAAAGCTCTACTATTATCTTTCGATAGTGCTGACCTATCACTTTGACCAGTTTCGATCTCTATATGAATATCTTTAAATTTGAGATAAACATTGCCACCTGTATCGGCATAGTTAATATTCTTCTTTATAAGCATCTCTCTGGCCTTGGTACTTATATAATTGGCCAATATGATAGTTCCTTGAATATTGTCTCTTCTTAAATCAATATTCTTCAGAACTTCTTCTATTGGTGGTATAGTTGATGGTACTATTGACTTTTTGATTGTACAAGCTAAATGTATTACTCCTTGACTTGTATTTACTTGCAATTGGCCATCAGTGATACCGTTATACACGTTATTGTCAGTATCAATGTAATGTACTGTCCAATCTAGCTTGGATATGAAAATATCGATTATTTGACCAGTAAGGCTTCTATCCATGTCCGCAAATATACGTTGTCTGTTTTTAACAGACAAGTAATTTTAGCGGACAAATTGAATGTGTTAATAAATATTTCGGGAAACTCAACAGGTCAACATGAGTAGTTTTTCTCATCGCGAGTGAAGAATGAGCCGAGGCTTGTCCGCCTCTGGAGGAGATCTTCAGCTTGCTAAAAGCTAAGCGTAGTTATATAGTAATCGCCTTACTTTAAACGTACTCTAATTTTAAACTGAAGATATCTCCATGCGGCTATCGCCTTAGTCGATATGAAAAAAAAACCTGTTAGATCTGAGGGTTGATCTTAATCATGCTAATCTTGTAATCTTATGAATCCCTCCAAAGGCGGGCGGGCAAGATTCAGACAAAAGGGAGGGCATAGAGGTAGGCATACATGATGAGTGCATGGGATCGAGGTCGGGACTTGTCCACCTCTGGAGGAGATCTTCAGTTTACTATATGTTAAGTTCGATTATATAGCAGACTGCTTCACTTTAAACGTAAAATAATTTTAAACTGAAGATATCTCCATGCGGCTATCGCCTTAGTCGATATGAAAAAAAAACCTGTTAGATCTGTGTATTGATTTAATCTTATTAATCTTGTAATCTTATGAATCCCTCCAAAGGCGGGCGGGCAAGATTCAGACAAAAGGAAGGGTACTGGATAGGCATACATGATGAGTGCATGGGATCGAGGTCGGGAGACCTCGACCATCGAGGTTAGCAAAGACGACATCATAAAAATTCCAGAAAATACAGCTCAGAGAATTACTAATACTGGTGTAAAAGATCTACTGATATTATGTTTTTGTGTGCCAGCATTTGGAATGGAAAATTATGAGGGCTTGGAGTAGTAAAGCAGGATTGCATTAACTTGATACTTACCTTCATCATTAACATCAACTTAATTTACTGTGTGTGATATATTCACATTTGTATCGACATAAAAAAACCAGCAATGAAAGCACTGCTGGTTTATATTAAATTTTTTTTATCTCGCTCTTACGCTTATAACTTCTTGAACTTCTTGTTAAGTACAAGTCCTTCGTTAGTGTGTAATCTAAGGATATATAACCCTTCGTTAAGGTGGGCTACATTGATATTACTTTCTGTAATAGAAGATGACATAATAGACTTACCATCTATAGTAGATATCTCGTACTTGTCTATATTCTGAGCTGTATTGAAAAATAATCTATCCTCTACTGGATTAGGGTATATTGATAACTCTGATGCTAATTGTACTTCCTCCGTCGTCGAAGTAGAACCTGACTTCGATGCACCTGTAGAAGTTATCCACTCGTCCAGAATAGTTAATGTCTCAGTGAGGTTATCACCCCATGCATCAAACTGTACAGATCTGTCTGGTGATATAACTATCAGTGTAGGGTATCCATAAAATTCGCCCCACTCACCTAATGTGTATGGCTGTTGTGCTGCTGGACCTCCACCTTCTGCACTGGCTGCCGGCCATGTCGTTCCATGTCTTTCTTCGAATCCTAATACGATCTCATCTGTATCAGCAAAATCACTTGTCAATGAGAAAAATTGTACGTCTCCAGTCCCTGCACCCCATTCTTGATAGACAGGCTCTAATAAAGGAGCCAAATCATTACATGGAGGACAATTGACAAAAAATAAATCTAAGACAACAGTTTTTCCTTTATCAAGGTAATCTGCGTATAGAGAATGAACGCTTCCGTGAGTATCTTTGACAGTAAAGTCAGGAGCATCTTGAGCCGCAAGACTTATCGTGAATAATACTGTAAATACTAAAGTGTAAATGTGCTTCATATTTATTTTTTAATTAACTAATACAAGCGAATATAATTTTAAAATACTAAAGTAATGCACAATCAAGTCGAATATCGATAATCTATCACTCTTATGGGTTTATATAAAGACAAATGCAGTTACTCTTAAGCGCCGGCCTAAATCTCTACTCATGCATACTTGACTTAAAGTAAAAGGAGTATGCTGATCAAAACTTAGTCACTACATATATAGAGTGATATTTTATATAGATATCGGTTTGGTTTATAAGGCGCAAAATTAGACAATACACTAAGGGATATTCTCACACCTAAAAGTGTATAAAGCTTCTCTCTGTACTCGTCTACTCACACAAACTCAATGCGTTATCTAAGTCCTTTACTAAGTCCTCTTTATCCTCAAGACCTACAGAAATTCTAATTATACTTTCATTAATACCAACAGCGGCAAATTGGTCAGGACTTAATTCTTTGAGATAGGATATTACAGGTGCATAGACGAGACTATCATGGCCACCCCAGCTGACACCCAGTTTAAATAACTTAAGCCCATCTACAAATGCTTTTATTTTAGAGATATCTTTAGTCGCTAACTCTAAGCTCATAAGACCGCTATACCCAGTCATCTGCTGCTGAGCTAATTCATATTGATCAAAACTTTTGAGCCCTGGCCAGAATACTTTTTTGACCATTGGATGGGCTTCAAGAAATTCTGCTACATGAAAAGCGTTCTCTTGATGCGCTTTCATACGTATAGCTAATGTCCGTAGACTTCTTGTTATCAGCCACCCTTCGAATGGAGCCATCTTAGCACCTAATAACTCATGCTCTGCAAGTATTATTTGGTCAATGATTTCTTTACTGCCGACCACTACTCCTGCGACAACATCACTATGACCACAGATATATTTTGATACGGAATGTATCTCTATATCAATACCTACTTCCAAAGGTTTCTGAAAGAGTGGCGATGACCAAGTATTATCTATAGCCGTTTTAATATTACGAGACTTAGCAATTGCTGCTATTGCACTTAAGTTTTGTAATTCAAATGTCAGCGAACCAGGACTTTCGAGAAATATAAGTGAGGTATTATCTTGGATTGCATTCTCGATGTCTTCTACATTTTTACCATCTACAAAAGTAGCCGTTATATTGAATTTGTTCTTTAAGTAATTATTTATAAAAGTATTCGTAGGACCATAAATATTCTTAACGGTAACAATATGATCTCCAGCTTTGACACAATGTAAAATGGCACTCGTCACAGCGGCTATACCCGATGCGCATAGCTTTGCTTTCTCACCACGACATAACTTGGCTATTTTTTCTTCTGCAACTTTTACTGTAGGATTAAGAAGACGAGAGTACAGAAAGTTTTCGGATTTATCATCGAAAGCCTTATCTATAGCATCCCAGTTCTTGAATGTAAAAAGAGAGTTCTGATACAGCGGCGGCACCACTGCACCATGTTCGTCCTTATAATTATCATGATTAAGTATTGTCGCGTCTTTCATAGGTTTAGTTTCTGGTTAGTTTTGGATTGGTTCGAGGAGAGGTTAAGAGACCTTCCTCTCGATCTTTTCATACAATCATTTCTTCGACTTTTTTACTTGATTATAAAAACATCCAATTCCCGTCATCGCAAATACATACGCGATCACAATATTAATCAATGATAAAAACTGGTATGGCGCATACTCTAATGCCGTCACTCCTAATGTGCTCGCCATAAATATACCTGAAGGTGTCCATGGTGCAAGATTCTCCAGCATTGTCCCTCCATCTTCTATAGACCTACTCAATACCTTCCTCGGTATTTTCATCTTATCGAACTTGTCTTTAAATGCTTCGCCGATAATAAAACTTGTTGCATATTGATTAGATGTTGTCAGATTAGTAAATATCGTTGTAGTCAGTGCCGCTGCTACTGTATAGCTTTTTTTATGTAAGTTTTTCATCATACCATCGATAGCGATCTGAATAGAATCCATCACTTGTAATGTCCCTATAAATACGAATATCAAAAAAGAAATTACAATGCCTTCTATAAGATTGTACAATCCTCCCCTATTTAATATAGCTAACACATCAGAGTTCACACCTGATACAGATGCCATTTCAGTGCTGAAGCCTCTATTAAAACTCTGGAAAATATCCGAAAAACTAAACGGCTGAAATATTAAAGCCAGCAACATCGCTATCCATGCTGATACCAGTAATGTTATGAAGATGGGCTTCTTAGTCACAGATCCATATATCACCACAAGAAGTGGCAGCAACAATATAATGTTAAATGAAAAGATGCTTTCTAATCCTGTCAATGTCTCCTCTATCTGACTCAGCTCTACTACTCCAACTTCTGAGCTACTGCCTTGTATCGCTGGTGATAATACGATGTATATAACTGCAGCTATAATTGCTGACGGTCCAGTCGTATACATCATAGATCTTATATGATCAAACAATGGCACATCGGTAGCCAGAGAAGCGATATTAGTTGTATCAGATAATGGGGACATCTTATCACCAAAGAAAGATCCCCCTACGACAGCTCCAGCTGTAATAAATATATCTGCATGATAGACTTGCGCTATCCCTAACATGACAATCCCAATCGTCCCTGCAGAACCCCATGATGTCCCTGTCAGTAAAGAAAAAATAATACATATCAGAAATGAAAAGATATATATCCAATCTGGATTAATAGCAGATATCCCATAATAGATCAACATAGGAATCGTCCCACTCACTATCCAGCTTCCTATCAGTACGCCTATGGCAAATAATATCAATAACACAGGCACAGACTCGCCTACCTTAGCTGTAATATTTTTCTGTATGTGATCCCAAGAATACCCTCTCATCAGCAGAAACAGACTACTAAAACTGATAGCCAGAATTATCAGCACCTCCACTGGTAATCTCTCTCCACCAAATAATATAGCATGACCAAACAAGCCATACGCCAATACCACTATAAAAAACAACAGCGGCGCTGTAGCTATCCAAAAGTTGGAGTTTTGTTTAGTTGACATTGTAAGGGAAGGTAAAGAAAATATTACTTTCCAGATGATGTTACAGGAAAATAAAAAAGGCCTTGGTCAACAATGCAAGCATTGACCAAGGCTAATCTCTTAAATATATCTATGCAAATAAAATGTTACTGTTCTTAAATTAGCCTACTTACTATATTATTTAGTGATTCAGCCTTTCACTATTAAAAATTTAATTGGAAATCAACTTTTTTACATTAGGGTGATCCATTTTATTCCACCATCTATCAATACTAATACTAATTGTATTATTAATTGTATCTAAGGTAACCACTGTGTCTAAAATCTCGAGTGTTGCTGATTGATAAAAATATCCATTTTTATATCTACCCCAGCTATCGAATTCAAATAATTCTGATATTTCATTATGAGGATCATTTACATACATGGAATCTTTATAAATATCTTTTACTATAATTTGCTTCTGAATACTTTTTACTCCTTCATCATTTAACTTAATATGCACATTTACTGTATCTGAAGTATACTGCTGCAACAATATTTCATAACTATCTGGTAATACAATTTCACCTTGTTGCCAAAAATGATTCATATTAATTTTTTTAGACTCTACAATACATTTAGAAAACATTAATAAATATATAAGCAATAATACTATTGTATACTTTGTGTTTTTTATCACTATATATAATTATTAAAAATGCCTTGTAGACATTTTAAGTTCAACGGGTTCTCCTGTAAAATTATCAACTTTACACTCAGCAAAGATCACAAAGTTCCATGGATAAGCAAGTAAATCAAAAGTAACTTCAACAGTTGCTTGATAAGTTACCTTATTGAAATAGTAAGTAAATCCTTCAACTGGATAGTGCTCATATCCCTCGTTCTTTGAAGTTTGCAACTTCAAAGAAATATCGAATATTAATCTGAAGTTGCAAACTTCAGATAACGATGGGTTAACATTAAAATTATTATCTAATCCTACTCCACCTTTACAATCATAGAAGTATAGATCGTTCTATTGCTATTATCTTCTGGAAGATATTCTACACTATAAGTGCCAGGAGCTAAAAACGAGACATCAAGCCGAGTCTTATTATCATAATT
>ENA-ORXT01004321-ORXT01004321.1-marine-metagenome-genome-assembly--contig:-NODE-4321-length-14821-cov-7.606281_pt1 | contig 14821 bp, 13 predicted proteins | sample MGYA00237868_ERZ511482 | MGnify/ENA metagenome assembly ERZ511482 | reverse complement strand
AATCGTAACGAATTACATCAGGCCAACATAAACTAACAAAAGACAACATAAGCTAACATGAAGCACATATAGTAGGATATGTACTCAGATTTGTTGTAGGGGTATAAGTAAGAAAAGGGGGGCGTTGGCAGGATATGCATTTTGTTAAACAAATTGCCGGCCAGGCTCCGCCAGCCCTCTGATACCTCGCCCCCCTTTTCCAAGACAGAAGACGGCGTTGCCGGAGAGAGAACAGTCGATGACCCAAAGCGGATCGAACGATGCGAAGGCCGCGAAGGAGGAGAAGGCCGTGATCGTGGCGGCTCGATTCTCGGTCGATCAAACCGCCATTCTCGATGCCGCTTGGGCGGCCCAAGGGTTCACGAATCGAAGCGCCTTCTTGCGTCATGCCGCGCTCGTAGCAGCAGGCGAGGACAGCCAGCCGCCAGCCATGATCGAGGCCATGCGTGACCATCGGCGCGAGCTTGGCGCAGTCGGTCGAAACATCAACCAACTGGCGTTCGAGATGAACCGCCGGAAGAAGGCCGGTCTGCCCGTCGATCCGGCCTTGCTCGTTCAGGTAGAAGATCTCGAAGCCGTCAGAGCTGAATTGAAGACGGTTGCTGCAACGATAGATGCAGTTCTCAGAAAAGCACCTAGAAAGCGGAAACCAAAAGCATGAGCAAAGTCGAAGATATTGCCGACATGCTATTAGGTCGTAATGAAGATGATCCGTTCGGGCGAGCTAAAGTAAGAAGCTGGAACAAACATGCCAAGTCAGTCGATGCGATGCCAAAAGATGCCGAGGGTATCTTTCGGAAGAAAAAGAAGATCGGCGGTATGGGTGGTGATCCAGCTTCCCAAATCAGGGCAGCAAACAAGGTTCCCGAAGCAGTCGTAAAGATTGCGAGTTATGGTGCAGGTGGTGCATCGGCCAAAGGTCAACTTGATTATATCTCGCGAGACGGTCAACTCGAGTTGGAGTTGAGCGATGGAACGATGATCCAAGATAAGGACGAGGCTCATGCGTTAATCGAGGAATGGGAAAATGACTTCCATTATCGCAAGGGCGGATCGCGCAATACAATGCACATGGTCGTTTCAGCACCGGCCGGGTCCAGTCCTGAAAACGTCTTGAAGGCTGGGCGTGAGTTTGGAGAGGCAATACTCGGTGATAATCACCCATATGCTTTCGTAAGGCATGACGATGGTACCCATCCGCATGTTCATTTCGTCGTTAAAATGCGTGGCGATGATGGTGAGATGCTTCGTATAGGGCCACGCGATCTTCAGGAGATGCGCGAAACCTTTGCGGAGAAGTGTCGTGATAATGGGATTGAGATGAACGCCACTTCGCGAGCGTCACGGGGGGCAAACCGATCCGAACCGATGTCACTCCGCAAAATGCGAGAAGATGGACGCATACCGGAAATAGATTCTCGTGCAGCCAAGTTTACCTCTCAAGAAAAAGAGCTTCCAGAGACGGCTAAAACCGCTATGGAAATTCGACAAAGCCGGTTAATTGAAGAAGCGAAAACGCACCGTGAGATTGCCGATGCATTATCTTCATTGGCAAATCCAAATAATCCTGAAGGCAAAGCTTTAGAGAGAGAAGCAGAAAAACTGCGCGAGCTTGCAGGGTTTCTGGAGGAGGGCGGTCATGTGACCCGTCCGGAACGAGTACGAGGCTTGAGGAAAGACAGAATGGCAGAAACGATAGATAACTCGCGCGACCCCAAGCATGATGATCGCTCAGAGAAGCACGATCCGGTCAAGGTGCTGGACGAAGCGCGTCACAAGGCAGATCGCGGTGTCGAGCTGGCCCGCCAGTTCACCGACAAACTTCCGCCAGGCGAGGAACGCAGCAAGGCCGAAGCAGCACTTTCTGAAATGTCCCGTGTTGCCGATAGCCTCAACGGTCGCGATCTGGTCCGCGAACAGGATCGCGACGAGTCCGCCGAGGACAAGCGCGAGCGTGAGGGTCACGGTGAAATGAACATTCGCAGGCGGGTTGAGATCGCCGAACACGAACATGACGTGACATCGCCCGGCGATCCCAACCACGAAGCTTCAAAAGCGGAGTTGGCCCGTCTTACCGTGCTGGCCGACCGCGATGAAAGGATTCACGCAGCGGAACATGAGAAGACTATCGCAGCTTATAATTCCGAAAGGAAAGCTCGCGAGACGACGGAACCCGAACGCGAGATGAAGGCAAGCGGACTCGACAAGAACGTCACCAGCGAACGGGCTGAAACTGGTCCCGATCATGAACCCTCCGTCGAGCCTGAAAAGGAAGCACCGGCTCCCGGCTCGAACAAGGAGCGGATGCAGCAAATCAGGGAGCGCGATGCAGCCCATGCGAAGGAGCGCGAGCGTAATCCAGACGCAGATCGCGACCGATAGATGAATCGAAAACGATCCGCGCTCAGGTGTGGATCGTTCTCATCGAACCAGTCGTTTTTCTCAACTTAGATAGTTGTCTTCAAGATTTCGCTTCTGAAATCGGCGTCACTCTGATCGCCCAACCCCATGAATATGTTCACGGCATTATTATAAGCGGACGTTCTATTTGAAAAAGCCTCCGAAACATCTCCATCAACAAGATGTTCTGCTTCTCGCCGCGCGCGTTCAGCAGATCTGCGCTCTGCGGTACGGGCTACCATGGCGTTCAAACGATCCTGCGTGGCGTCGCTAACTTCGGCACCATCAGCAGGAATCGAACTTGTCTCGTCGATTTTACCCTGAGCTTCTCTCTCGATACGGGCCTCCACGATTTTCGCTACGGCTCGAGCCGCTACGTCAGGATCCAGCGTTGTGGCCGCTTGACGCATCCGGTCGGCAAGATCACGCCTGCCGTCTTCACTTGCGGCGGCTACGGTGCTGCCCGAAACCTCTGCGGTTTCCTCGGTGGCGGCAGTCAGGAAGCTGTCGAGCTCTTTGCTGCCGTCATCGACCTCGACCGCCTCACCACTGGTCGATACTGGCGATGCTTCGTGTGCGACTTCACCGCCACCGTTCATATCTCCCGGAGCCTGTTCCCAAACGTCATCGTCAAGACCGTCACCGATGGCCTCTGGCTGATTTTCAGTAGCTTCCGCGGGTTCGGGGTTATCCAAGGCATCAGTTGCCTTCATGGGCGCTTCTACCGCCTCTCGAGCCACCGTTGTTTCCGGCTTGCTCGTCGGTGCGACCTTGGCAGGCCGCTCCTTGGGCGTACCGCCATACTGCATGATCACGGCACCTTTCGAAGGTTTACCGGGATGCTCTGCGTCCGACACCTCCGACGGCGGCAAACGATAGTTACCCTCGATCTCGATCAAGGGAACGGGGGCAGGCTCCATCACCCGCGCGATGAAATCATCGTCCTCGTAGAATACGATCTTGTCACTCAGGACAGGCCGACCGGACTCGACCAGGACCACGCCCTTGGTCCGATCCATCCCCTGGAACTCTTGTGGAAGCATCAGATCGCGGGCCGACTCCTTCACGGATTTCGTGACGTTGCCCTTACTTCTGGACGTGGATTGAGATTTCACGGTCTTCTTGCCGAGGCGGCCCACGACATACTTCGTCGTCGTCTCGTCCGATGCTGCGAAGAAGACCTGATAGGCGCAGTTCTGGAGGATGACCTCGCGACCATCCTTCCCGTAATGCTCATCGAGCGTCGAGAGCGCCTGAAGGATGAACACCAAGCGCCCGCCGTAGCTGGCGAGCATCGTGACCGAGTTGGCCACCATCTCCATCCGGCCCATCGACGCAAACTCGTCGAGCATGAACAGAACCCTGTGGGGTTCCGTCTTGGGGTCTGGTTCCTTCTGTACGAGCGCACCGATCGCCTGTTGCATGAAGAGGGCGACCAGCGGCGCGACCGTGTCTTTCGTATCGGCCGACGCGCCGATGTAGATCGACGTTCTCTGCTTTCGCAGATCGCGCAGATCGAAATCCGATTTGCTGGTCGCCGCATCGACCAGCGGGTTCGACCACAGGTTCAGCACCTTCGCGCAGGAAGTACGGACGAAGCTCCGCTCCTTGTCCGTCATCCCGGCATAGCTCATCATCAAGCGTTTGCACTCGGGGTCCAGCCAGTGCAGATCGCAAACCTCGTCGATCCACTTGTTCAGGTCCGTGTGGGCGTTCACCAAACGATAGATTTCGCCCACGGTTTTGGGCGTCTTGAGTTCGCGGTGCGCGTCGATCACGTAGAGGACCAGACCGGCGAGGAAAAACCTCGCAAGCTGATCCCAGATCGGGTCTTTCTTCGGCAGTGGTATCATGTAGCTGGCGAATGCCTGCACGTCCGAGATGCGGAAGATCGCATCGTCACGGATCATGTCGAGCGGATTGTACGAGTGCGTCGTCGCATCCGGGTTCATCGGCGACCACAGGAAAACCTTATGACCGTGGGCCGCGCGAAGACCGCTCGTCAGCTTCCAGTTCTCGAACTTGATATCGTGGACGATCACGGAGCCGTCGAAGTCGAGCAGGTTCGGAACGATGATCCCGACGCCCTTGCCGCTTCGCGTCGGAGCGCATACCAGAAAATGAGCAGGCTCCTTGGTGCTCAGGTATTTGCCGCCCTGCTTGCCGAGGATGATCCCGCCGGGCGTCCGCAATTTCGATTGCTTCAGGTCCGCCTCGCGCGCCCATCGAGCATCGCCGTAAAGGCTTTCGGGCTTGGGCATGTATTTGATGACCAAGAAGAGGATCGGCGGAGCGATGCCCGCGAGGCATGCGATCCAGTAGGGCGTGATATCGCGATACTCGACGTACTGGATCATGCTCCAGGGGCGCGAGTCCATGACCTCGCCCCCGACCAATTCGAACAGGATCGCCGATGCGAACCACGCGCAGGCAATCAGACCCAGAACAATCAGAAAGTACGGTTCGTATTTCCTGAGGGTCAGTTCAAAGTTTTTCGTTTGCATGGCGGTAGAACACCTTTTCGACGCGCCGCTCGCCGTTCTGGCGACCGAGCTGGATGATCACGTCGATCTGGCGGGCCACGTATTCGCGCACGCGCTCAAGATCGAGAGACATCCCGTATTGCAGGACAAGGAACGCGATCTGATCGAGCGCACCGCGAGGAGTATCGGCGTGGATCGTGGTGATGGCGCCGGGGTGGCCGGTATTGATGGCTCGGATGAACGGATAGGCCTCGACGCCGCGCAACTCGCCCAGGATGATCCTGTCGGGCCGAAGCCGCAGCGACGCCTCAAGGAGCGTCACCGCATCGACCTTGGCGCGGCTCTGACCGCCCCGAGAGGCGATCAGGGCCAGATGGTTGCCTTGCGGCGGCGTGAGTTCGCGCGTGTCCTCGATCGTGATGATCCGCTCGTTCGGCTCGACCACGCCCAGCAGGGCGTTGGCGAAGGTCGTCTTGCCCGAGCTGGTGCCGCCCGACACGATGATGTTCTTCTTGCGGATCACGCTTTCGCGGATGAAATCGTAGATGTCTCCGGCCTCGTAGAGCTTCAGGAGAACCTTGTCGTCTTCGGTCATGGTGCCGACGGACGTGAGCCCCTCACCATCGAACATTCCCCGCGCTCGATAATCATCGAGCGAGAACGACCGTTTGCTCGCGCGCCGGATCGCAAGAGCGACGCCGTTTTCGACCACGGGCGACTTCACGAGCTGGACGCGGCCCACATTCGGAATGCGGGCCGAGAGGAGGGGGGCGGCTTCAGAAATCCGCTGCCCCGATTGGGATGCAACGGCGTTCGCGAGCCGCTGCATCTTCTCGTTCGTGTATTCGGCCTGTTCCCGTCGTTCCATGAACGCCTGACCGGCGCGCTCGAACCACACCGTCCCCGGCTTGTTCACGACGATCTCGGTGATGTCGTCACGCTCGATCAGATCGGCCAGCGGAGCGAGGTGACTGCCAAGCACGCTGTAGGGGATGGGCTTGGGCGCTTCGGGTATCAGGTCGTTGGCTTCAGCCAACGGCTCCAGCGTTTCCGTCATGGCCGTTACCGCAAAGCCAGGGCATCGATGCCAGCACTGCCCTGAACAGGGCTGAAATCCAGATCGCGGGCGACGTAGATGATGACCCGCGCACCCTGGTCGATGTGAATCGTCGTCGGGATGTTCAGGTAGGGTTCGAGGAGGGAGGCATAGTTGTCACCGGCACTGTCGGAAATGTCTTCGGCGCTATCGCGGCCAATATCCTGATCGAATTGCGCGAGCGCATAGACCGACGCACCTTCAAACACCGAAATCAAGGCCGCCGCGCCAAAGCGCGTTGGCCATTTCGTATCCACGAAGCCGGTCATACCAGCCTGCCCGAGCTGGTCCGTACCGGTCGAGCCGATGTCAATGGAAGCTCCATCGGGGCGAATGACGCGGTTCCACGCCACCAGCACCCGCGCGGTGCCGAACTGGATCGCGGAACGGTACTCACCGATCAAGCGCGATCCGCGCGGGATCAAGACCTGCGTGGCATCCGCCGACAACACGTCTTCGGATACACTGCCCCGGATCATCCCGGTCAGGGTCGAGTCCAGCGCCGTTTCCATCACGCCCTGAATGAACGACCCCTGAAGAACCTTCGTGGACAGGTCTGCTATCTGGTACGCGACCGCGCCGTCGAAGTTTCGGCTTGCCGCGTCGTCCAGAAATACCCGATCATCGGAGCGGTTTCCCTCGATCCTCGTCCTGTATTCGTCGGTGAAGTCCCTCGACAATTCCTCGACCGGCGCATCCTCGTCCGGTTCGGTTTCGTCGAACACGACGGACGGAGCGCGAAGACGGTCGAGCATCATCTGACGTTCCGACTTGGCTTTCGCATCGGCTTCGGCCTGCCTCTGCTTCGCTTCCGCCTCGGCCTGCTCTTGCCGTGCAAGAGCGGCAGCCGTCTCGCGCTCCTCGCGGGCGCGTTCCTCGGCCTGTCGCGCCAGCTCCCGTTCCTCGCGGCGCATTTCCTCCTCGCGCAGCGATGCGAGATAGTCCTGATCGGGTTCCTCGACCGGAACCACGGGCGGATACGGGTAATTGAAGCGGACCCGAAAAGTCAGGTCGTAGGGCAGCGCATCCGCGCCGTCCTCCAGCGACCCCATCGTCAGGTCGAAGATGTAGGTGCGAAGATCCGTCACGATAATCAGGTTCGAGCGACGCGCCGGTTCGAGAACCGGCTTGAGGAATACGAAATCCTTGTTCTTGGCGACGGTCACATCCCACGCCTCGGAGTCCCCGGCGGAGATCGTCTCGATCTTTTCATCCTCGCGGAAGAAGATCGACGTGACCTGCCCGAAGTATCCCGTCAACGCGTACACCTCTTCGGGAGCGTAATCGTAGAGCCGCACGCGCGGGTCGGTTTCCGAAACAACACCCCGGTCGAGCGCTACCGAGGGCAAGGGGACCAGCATCAGGATGGCCGCGATCGTCGTCGTCATCAGTCGTGGCATGGGTTCAATCCTGCTCCTTGGAGTCGTCAAAAATGAGAGCCGGAGCGGCTTGGCGCTTCTGCAATCTTCGCGCGGCCTCGACCGTTCTCTCGTACTCGGCCCGGTCCCGCTGGAGATCGAACGATGCACGTTCGCCCTCGGCTCTTACCCTGGCGTTCGTCTCCACTTCTTCCATCCGCATCCGATGACGGCTCATCATCACGTCCATCGTCGATGTACCGCTATCGACGGGGGGTGCCTGTCGAACCCGTGGTTCGGGACGCGCGACGGCCTCCTCTTCGTCCAGACGCTTCTGGAAAGCCGGCACCCGGTCATTGCCGCCGTAGCCCGTCGAGAATTGTGGTCCGGACGACTTGGACACCAGCGGGCGCGGTGCCTCGTCCGGCACGAATCCGGTCATGGCGTAACCAAGACCGCTTGCGCCAAGGAGGCCGAACGCCAGCAGCGGCCAGATGTTCTTTCCGTTGCCGCGTTTTGTCGTGACCGAATCCAGCCCGCGTTCCTCGATCTTGTTGATCTCGGCGTCTTCATCACCTTCCGGTTCGAGTGCTATCTTGTTCATGGCGTTGCCTCAGCTTATGGCAGCGTTGGATACGAGGGGCGGCGACCCCTGATCGTATCCTTCGGCTTCCGGGTAATCGGTGTTGTAGATGCAGGTCACGTCCGCTCCGTTGCGGAACGTGAATTGGCGCGCGATGCCATGCACCACGAAATAGTCACCGCGTACCGAGTAGTTCACGACGGCCTCCCGGCCCTCGCTATCGACCGTGAAAATTGCAGGCGAACGCCGGTTCTTCGGCCACTGGAAATAGGTCTTCTCGCCATCGTCAAACGCTCGCGTGGGGCGCAATACGCCGCCTCCGCGATAGGCGTAATCGAAGTTCAGGTCGTCGGGGTCGATACGGTTGTCCGGATCGCGGGGATCGCCTTTCGGAAACTGTTCCTCCAGCGCGGCCAGCTGCTTTGCCTCCCGGTCGGGATACCGGAAGTTCACGCGGTAGGTGATCTGGTCGTCCGCGACATACCCTTCGCGGGCCGTCAGCCGGAAGATGTAGATGCGCCCGGACTCGCCGACCACCGTCAGGCTCGTCGTGGAATCCGCCTCCAGTGGCTTGATCGTCAACAGGTTCCGATTGCCGAGCGGCGTTGTCTCCCACGCCAGTGGATCGCCGACAGAGGCGGCGACGATCTTCTCGCCGAACGCGAGCGTCGTCGCGTAGCCCATGTGTCCGACCAGATCGAACACCTTGTTCTCCGAATAGCTGTATCGGACGACGCGCTTGTCGCTCTCGACCGGCACCGCGACCGGTGCAAGCACCGGAGCGGGCAGGGTGGCCGGCACCGTGGCAGGCGTGTCAGGTCGCAGCATGAAAGGTTGAGTGACGAGCGGCGCACTCACGACGCGGTTGGCATCGAACACCACCACAGATCTACCGGCAGGGGGTACGGGTACGACACCATTGGCGTCGTACACCACCGTTTGAGCAAACGCGGGTGCGCTCAGAAAAGCGAATAGCGTCGCAGGAACGATAATTCTCATGGTTCTATCCCTTGTAGACGCGATCCACGCGCCATGACGTGACGACGAAACCGAGCGGGTTTCGGATAATGCCGCCGAGATTTGTTTCGCGCTGTGCGAAATCAAATCCGACAATCGCGACAAACTCCTCGTTTATCGGATTGCGCCCGTTGCGCGTGAGTGTCTTGGTATATTGGACGTTGGCAGTGTTCCGGTTCAAAAGCGATATGACCGACACCGTGATGGATATCTTGGAATCGTCGCCATAAATGGCATAGGGATAATCGGGATTGGCCGATTTCCATAATTCCCGATACCCGTTGAGCGCCTGCCCCGCACTTAGTTCCAGAACATTGTTATAGCGTTGCTGGCCGTCATAGAGATCATAGGTTTCACGCTGGATCACGTATTGACCCACCAGACTTCTGATGACGGCTTCATCCTGCGCCAATGGACCACTTTGCGCGATCAATGTCGCTTCAGCCCGTCCAGTTTCAGCATCGACCGTCACGACATAAGGCCGAAACTCCTTGAGTGGCATCATCGCTGCAAAACCGAGCGCCATAAGAATTACGGTACCCATCAGTACAAACGATAATGTTCGCCAGAAGCGCGCCTGACTGGCACGCTCCTGATATATTTCCTGCTCCCAGCGTCCGGCATCGGCGATATAAGACGATGCTGCACTGGCCCCTTTTTCATTCGCCATTCTTGTTCAGCCTACGCTTTATTATCATTCGAGGTGTTCTTCTTCATTTGCGCGACTGCGACATCCGCCTTTTGATCCGGTGTGGAACCCTTTGCCGGATTTCCACTTTGCGAACCGCCGCTGGAGCTTTCACCGGAACTGCCACTACGCTTCATCGCGCCGACCTGTTGCGATGCGCGGCGAGACATTCTCTGATCCTCAAACCGTCGCTGAGTAAGCCCGGGACGCGCCGCTTCAGTCGCACCGCGCACCACACCAGCCTTCATGGCTTCGCGTCCGGTCATGCCAGCTTCATTGGCAGCGTTCTTGCCTTGGCGGAAACCGCGCTGTGCACGGTCAGCGCCGCTAAAGGCACCAGCCATCGCTGCGGTTCCAGCCGCCGCAGCCGCGACGACGACACCTGCGGCCGACACCGAAAGGCCGCCACCAAGCTGCGACGCCAGATCGGGCAGACGGAATGTCACCAACATCATCAACAGGACGATGAGCAGGAAAACGCCGATACTCGCAGCGCCCTCGCGCGTCTTCGGCTCCAGATTGTTGGCAGCATCCCCAAACAATCCCATCATCAGCGTCACCATGACGATCAGCAGAACCTTCAGGATCGCCATGGTCGTCAGGGTGCGTAGCCACCCCTCGAAAATGCCCTTGGTCTTGTCGAACAGGATCGCTGCCAAGGCCAAGGGCGTAAGCATCAGAAACAGCTTCGTCACGATCTCGGCGATCATGAACTGGACCGCCGCAAACACCACGTAGAGATATGCAACCGCTGAAAAGACCAACGCCTCGAACTTCTCGCCTATCGAGCTTCCCCAGGAATGATCCGCAGCTTTCTTTCCGACTGTTCGAGCAAAATCATCCAGCATTTTTATAATGCTGCCGTCAGTCTCAGAATCTGACCAAGATGCTGTGAAAACAGCACCGATGCTTCCCGGTGTGCTTTCAAAAAGATCGACGATGAAGGTCTGATACAAGCTGAAAGTGGCGAACAATGCCATTATGATAGTGTATTTCACTAGAATTAGAATAGAGTTCGCGACCAACTCACCCGATCCACGGCCATAGAATACCTTATATCCCTGATATGCGATAAGGACGATAACAGAGCCAGTTATCGTCGGAAAAACGGCATTAGACATATTGGTGAATGAGTCAGCTACTACACTATCAAGGCCAGCGGAAATGGCGTTGTAGCTATTGAGAAGTGGACCATCAGCCATCGCAATAATCTATCCCTTCGGTTTCAAAGAAAACCTTCTTACCTGCCGAAAAGAACTGATTGTTTCGATAATAAACGTCCATATCAACGTTTCTTACATCTTGTCTGTCACGTAAAAAGACGCGCTTCAGTTTCATCGCCTCCGATGCGCCTATATCACCACGATCCCGAGCCGCATATACGCGACTTAGCAAGAAATCTAGAACGCATACTTGACGTTTTATATCACCTTCATATTTTGGGTTTTGATATGAGCGAGGGCCGCGATTAAGATATTCGCTTTCTTCCTCGCCTTCCGGCAGGATGTATTCCTGCACGTAAGGAACGCCGGCCCGTATCTCCAGATCATTCAATTCGAGTTCAGCCGCCAACGCCGGATTCCAAACGATCACGGCGAGGCCGATCAATACCCTCTTCATGACTTCTCCCCTTCCGGGATTGCCACCTGGACGACGTTGATCGGTATTAGTTCGCCGCAGGGATCACCCGCACCCGCGTAAGCGATCGGCCCGCACGGAGCTTTCAGTTCCTGGTGCGTGGCGCACCCCGTCAGCGTCAGCAGAACCACGCAGCCCGTCAAAAACACCCGCATCATTCCAGCTCCCCAACCATCGCTTCGCCCATTGCATCCCAGGAATCATCGGTGAACGCGCCGGTGCTTTCCTCCTCGACGTACCGCGAGCGATCCTCAGCCGAACGAGCCTGCGCGCTGATGGCCATCAGGTGCGTCAGGCGGGCGATAGAACGCCCGTTCTCGGCGGCGATCCGCGCGAGAAGGTCGATGGAACCCTTCACGTCCTCCGTGGCGTCGATCGCCCCTATCAGCGTCGAATACCCCGCCTCGATCTCGGGCATTCCCTCGATCAAAATCTGCGCGCTCGCCGCCTCGACGTAGGTTTTGTTTCGAGCGTCGGTGTAGGCGACCGCTCGAAGGGAAGTCGGGTCCGCAACATCGCCGAACAGGTCGATGCCGCTCCTGACCTGATCCGCTATCAGAAGGTCGTCGAGGCGGATGCTTGCCGCCGTCGTGCCGCCACCGCCCGTATCCGTCGGCAGAAGATCACTCAGCCCGCTCAACCCGTCCAGGATGCCCGACAGTTCGCGCGTGCCGGTCATCGCATCGATCTGCTCCTGAAGCTGGCCGATCTGTTGGCCGAGCTGTTCGAAACGCTCGACGCCCTGCTCGATCTGCTCGAACTGGTTTTCGATCTGGTCCGTCATCAGGCCGGATTGCTCCAGCATCTCCCGATAGGTCGTGAGAAGCTGCGCGATCGACGAGGCGTCGATCACGGGTATACCCGCCGCCCGTGCCGGGCCGGGCGCAACCATCAGCATCGCGGCAGCAGCGGTCCCGAGAAACAAGCCTCTGGTGAACGTCATCATCGTTTTCTTTCCTTGCGTCTGCGGTCCATGAAGACCTTCAGCCAGCCATCGTCGCCGTGTTCGGCGCGAAGGCCTTCCATCTCTTCGATGCTGGTCGCCCGTGCCGACAGCACGTCGATGAACTCGGGCATCTGGCCCATGTCGAACGCCGCGACGACGGACTTGTCGTTCCGGCGGATCATCATGTAGCGGCCCGCCGACCCCATCTTTCGGAGCAAGCTCAACTCGTATGGGGTCAGTCTCAGACCCTCGGTATAGGCGGTCTCATCCGCGCGAGGGTTGGGCAGCAGGATCTGCGTCGGAGCCTGCGCGATCACCGTTCGGCCAGCAGCCGTCGCCAAGGCATCTTCCGGCTCCTGCGTCGCGAAGATCACCGCGCCGTTCAGCTTTCGGATGACTTTCATCCAGTTCTGGATGCGGATCGCAAACGTCTCGTCGGCGAGCATCCGCCACGCCTCGTCCAGCACGATCAAGGTCGGGCGGCCATCGGTCAGCGCCTCCTCGATCCGGTTGAACAGGTACATCATCCACGGCGCGGCAGCGCGCGGATCGTCCAGGATCTTGGTCAGGTCGATGCCCATCACGCGGGCGCCGAAGATCGACCCGAACTCGTCGTTCTCCGAATTGAAGGCCCAGGCCCTGTCTCCATCCCCGATCCATGGCGAAAGCCTGTCTTGCAAGTCGTCGCCGCCTTCACCGCCGCCGAGAACCTGCGCCAGCACGTCGAGCCGCCGATCCGCGAGCGGTGCATCGCGAACCTCTTCCACGGCGAGGCGGATGGCCGCCTGCGCCTGTGGTGTGACCTGTGACCAATCCGATCCGAACAGGAGCGCCGTCACCCAATCCACGAGGAAGGCCCGCGTCTCCTTCTCGCGTCCGCGAGAGTCGATCATGAACGGGTTGAGCTGCGTATCCACACCCGGATTGATCGACACGTATTGCCCGGTGAGGGCGCGGACGAGGATTTCCGATCCTCGATCCTTGTCCATGATGATGATGCGCGGGTTCACCCGTTCCGCCTGAGCAATCAGGAAGGACAAGAGCAGCGTCTTGCCCGAGCCGGTCGGACCGAACAGGACCATGTTTCCAACGTCCCCGACGTGGAAATTGAACTGGAACGGGGTCGCCGCCGTCGTCTGGAACACCGAGATCGCTTCACCCCAAACGCTCGATTTCTCGCCCTGGGGCGCGGCGGTGAAACTCACCAGACCGGCGAAGTTCGAGGAGCTGATCATCGCCGCGCGACCGCCCGCATAGGCGAAGTTTCCGGGAAACATCGCCCAGAACGCGGGCTCCATGTTCATGTCCTCGCGGACCACGGAAAGACCCGTGTTCATCATCTCGCCGCGCACGGCACTCATGCCGCGCTGAAGCGCATCATGGTTCGGTCCGTAGACCGTCACCCCGATATGATGCTTCCCGAAGATCAACCGCCCCGATGCCAGATCGTCGAGCGCGCCCGTGAGCTGGTCGCGTAGCGATGCCGCCGCATCCTCCGCAACGGCCATCCGGCGTTGCTGCAGCTGAATCGTCTTCGCCGCCTTGTCCTTCACGATGGGCCGGAACGCCTGTGTCACCACGAATTCGGCGTTGACCGCGAACAGCGCGCGCAGCATGTCGGGATAGGTTTCGGAGGGGTATTCCTTGAAACCCAAGCACCCGGCATACCGCGTGTCGGCTTCCGACACGCCGCGCATCGCCACCGTCTCGCGGGCGAAATACATCCGCGATGCCGAAATCGCCTCGCTCAGGTTCTGGCGCGGCGGCGCGATGCGCCGCCATTCGCCCGTCAGCAGGAATCCGAACAAGGACAGCGCCTCGCTCTCCTGCTTCTCGAAGCTCGCCGACAGGAGGCGCGGTTCGTAATCGCGCATCCCCGTGAGCATCACGTCGGCCAACTCTCGCAACGTGCGGATCGCGTCCTCCCGCGCCTTCGCGGACAGGATGCGTTTTTTGCCTCCGAAGAAACCCGTCGACACCTCCGTCGCATTGGGACGCAACAGCAAGGTCAGGTAATGGTCGTTCCGGTACTGCTTGCGCTCGTCCAGCTTGGCTTCCCAAGCCGTGTCCAGATCGCGCGCGAAGTCGTTCGTGAAATCACCCTCGGGATAGAACTTCTCCTCCCGGCGAATGAAGTGGTGGTAGATCTGGACGCTGGAGGCCAGCGCCGACACGAACAGATGCGATTGCTCCTCGAACCGCTGGGTCGTGGTCACGTCATCGACCGTCTCGGACGGCGCACCCTTCAAATGGATGGTCATCATCATGTCGCCGTCGCGCGTCCCGATGATGTCCAGGTCGATGAAATGCGTGAAGGGCAGGTGGCTCGACACGCGCTTTTCGCGCCCGGCTTTTGCCGCGCGCGCGGTCGAGCGCACCGCGAGTGTCGGCGTGTCGGTATCACGGCTCATAGCTGTTCGCCCTCCAGAAGCCCGCGTTGGGAACGCGGGGGCATTGCTTGAACCGGGTGATGAAAACATTCATGAAATTGGCGTCGCGCCGCGACAGGATCAGCCCGACCCCGTGGAAAACGAGGTACAGCAGGTACGCGAGGAACGTCTTGGTCAGCATGAACAGGATGAAGCAGCCGATGATCGAGAATCCGACCCACT
>ENA-ORXT01004320-ORXT01004320.1-marine-metagenome-genome-assembly--contig:-NODE-4320-length-14823-cov-8.541910_pt1 | contig 14823 bp, 10 predicted proteins | sample MGYA00237868_ERZ511482 | MGnify/ENA metagenome assembly ERZ511482 | reverse complement strand
CCCCCCGTCCCAAAGGCGGCGGCGGCCGCCGCGCGAGCTGTCCCCCCCGTCGCCCCAAATGACGGCGAGCATGTGCCTCGCGGTGGAGGCGGCCGCCCGCCCCCATAGGCATCGTGTGCATGGGCGCGAAAGACGTACTGAAGGAGAACTATCAGGCTGTTAGACGAGACATGATTCAGGTCGTCCACCAAGTACTTTCAGAAAAAGTCGGGCTGATGGTTTCTGTAACCATGTACGAAAATTATGAATAATTATGGAGAGCAGAAACCATCAATGATGATTTTGTCAAAATCTCACAACCCTGGGACGTGATGACTGCGTCGTCGACGACGACCTCCGTGGTCCTTGCTGTTGTGGGTCGACTTCACTTTTTTTTTTTCGGTGTGCACAAGCCTTGAAAACATTATGAGAAAATACAATTAAATGCCGGACTTAATCAAGTTTTATGATGAAAACTACTCTTGTCCCCAGTCTTGTTCTGTATAGGAAAAATTGACCAGCACGCAATTGCACACCGTCGCCGTGCGCGCGGCGTCAAGACGGGGCCTCGATGACCGCGCCGTCTCGTCGGCGACACCCGACCGAGGCCGACCGCAGCGCGATTATGGTGCTTCTTACAAAAACTGGACCTCGGTACATCAGCTTCCGTTGCAAAACCACTGTTTCATTGGCTCAGGGGGCGGTTACTGATGCTGAAGCGGATGTTGCGGATCCAGTTTTTGTGAGAAGCACAATAGCACGCCGCGACGTCGATCCCCTTGAAGGAATCGGGCGCATCAGCTTTCACACGATCTGCCTTGAGAATCGGCTGTGAACGGTGTCTCAGCCAATGAGAGGGCTGCATTACCCCGCAGAGGGCGCTCAATGCCCCTTCAGACACGGTGCTCAGCAACCGCCAAATGGGGCCTGTCAGGCACCGACACCGTCCTTCCCAGACACGGCTTCCCAGACGTCCGGCGCCCAGACATGTGGTGGGCCAGACAACAGTTCGGGCCCTGGCCCTAGACAATGGCACGTGCCAGCAGCGTTTTGGCGCCCAAACCGTCAGCACACCCCCTCCAGCGCGATCTGGGCCCCCCCCCTGACGAGCCCGGTTCGCATCATCCTCACGCCGCCGATCTGCCGCACCGTCGCCCGCCGCCGCCGCCGCCGCCGCCGCCGCCGCCGCCGCGGGGCGGGTTCCCGGTTCCTGGTGCCTCCCCCCCCCTCCTCCGCCACCGGCGGGCTTCCCCGGTCTTGCTGCTCGTGTTGTTTCTTCTTTTTGGGCTGCAGGGGGCGCGCCGGGCGCGCCCCCGCCCGGCGGGGCGGGCGGCGCTTGTTTGCGGCGCGGCGCGGCGTTTGACGGTCTCTGGTGCCTCCCCCCCCTCCCCCACCACCGGCGGGCCTCCCCGGTCGTGCTACGCATTGTATGGTGGGCATTTGTGGCTGTGGCTGACGTCAATGGCGGGGGGTATGCGCGCGCGGTCGGCGTCGCCTTCCCCACCCGTCGCGTTGGATGACAGAACGCTGCCAAGCTTCTCTCGCCCTGTCGAGTTTCCATTCGCCGGCAGCCATGACCAGGCGGAGGCCTTGGCTGCTCGCGTGTCCGTGCTTCCCCGCGCCGACCACGGCCCTAGCACGGTTGTACATTGCGCTGCCGCAGACGGCCGTGGACGTCTCGTCGGGCGTTCGTGGAGCCAGCAGATGCGGCAAGCCCTTGGGAGCAGTGGTGTCCCTGACCGCGCTCAACACGTCCGGAAGCGGTATGACGTCAAGCCCAAGGTGACCAACAAGACCCCTTCCGGCGATGCGTCGAGGGACGGCGACGAAGAGCAGCACGACGATGCGGCCCCCGCCGCGGATGCATGGCAACCCACGCCACGCGTTCGCGGTACGCGCACCCAAGAGGCGGTTGCAGACCATGTCCAGGATGCTCTCGTGGCGTGCATCCAACGAGCCTGCGGCCGGCCAACCGCCCAACCGCTTGTCGCTCGGGCGTCCTCGGTCACAGCACGCGTGGTTGGGGACAAGAACTCGCGATCACGAGCAATCGTGCTGCGCGCCGGCGTTGGGAAGAAGGACGTGGCCATACTTTGGGTCTCATGTCGTGACGGCCTGTTGTGCTCGTGCTTTGCCGGCACTCAGAACGCGCTCTTGCTTTCCGCGTCGTCCCGCAGCACCAAGTGTGTTCACACGACCGCCTTGAGCAAAGCGCTGGCGGCATCGGGTGTTGGCATCCACACCTTCCGCGGACGGATGCGGCTCCGCGCCGACGCGGCCGACTTTGCGGTGCCGGATGTGTACGGGTCGGCGGTCATTTGGGCGGTGCTATACCGCTCCGTGTACTCAGTCGTCTCCTTCAGCTCCAGCAACGCTCCCGCCTGTATTGCCCCGGGGTGCCGTCGATTTCGCGGTCGCTGTGGTCACGTGCGCGTCGCACGGCAACGGCAAGGACCCAACGGCTTCCTGGACATTGACACCGGAACGGCGCCAGCTGCTGTCAAGGCCCGCCTCCACGCCCGCAAGGCGGCCGCTGTTCAACGGGTCAAGGTGCTCAACAATGAGGAGGAAGACGAGGGCTTGGAGAAGGAGGAGTCGGACACCATCCGAGGCCCGCACGACGTGGACCAGGGCAAGCTTTCCCAGCGCGTCCCGCGCAACCTGCTCCCCTGTTCGTCCGAGTGCAACCAGGGAGAGGTTTGGACGAGGACGGCTGATTGGCGGGCACTCTACATGAAGCAACGCGCTGCGGCGCTGCAGACGGGAAGGCGGGCTGACGCCAAGACTCTCAACGACTTGTTCCTCATGTCGATTGCAGCTGGACACATCCGGGACGTGCGACAGGTCTTGACGGAGCCGTTTTGTGGCAGCTGCGGCTTGCGGCGAGAACAGCGCCACAAGGTCGTCAAGGAGCCCGCCATATTGACGACTCACCACCCGACAGCGAGCAGTTTGCATGTACGTCTTGCCTTGCCATCTCTGCGCCGACGGTTCCTAGTTGCCCATTGACGTGAGCTATTTCGTTTGCCGACAACCCGTGCCGATTCGCCTTGTCTCGACGGCGTTCTGACCCGGAAATTGTTTTTGCTTGAATCTTGACCTTGACATTGAGCAGGTTTGGGTTGGCCGCTGGGAGTGTGACGCTGACGATTGCAAGCGCACTGTCGAGTTTGACGGCGGCGCGGAAGGGCTCTTCTCCATGCGGCGGAAGAACAAGTCCCGGCAGTGGCTTTTGTTCACCCGGGGGGTGCTCGACAAGCTTGTGTCGTTCATCATTGCTGGTCGCACTACCTACACGGCGGCCACTCGCCACCTCTCGGCGGACGTGCGTTCATTTTGCCTGCGTCGGCAGGACGTGGCGAAACTCGGCACCGCGATCATCAAGACGTTTGAGATTCCTCCAGAGTCGGGCCGCTGCCCGACCTGCGGCCCCAACCCCGCTTTTATTGTGATCGATGCCCAGGCGCTCGGTTGCTCTGATCCAGACGACACAACTCCTGTACGTCCGGGCGAGAACTGCCCCGTGCTGGACATCCCCGCGTCCAAGCTGTGCATCGTCGAGAAAGCCCCATTGAGGGACGCGATCTCCAAGGTGCTGCGCTCCTCGACGGCGTTGACTGCTGGCCAAGCAGCGGCGCTCCGGTCATGGCACGGCACAATCGACGCTCCCGGCCGCCCAACGGCAGAGGCTGCTGCCGCCAAGGTGTTTTTCCACTTTTTCCCGATTGGCAACCCCGAGGCTGGTCCTCCCCCCGCCGCGGACGCCCCCAAGACGCGGACGGACGCTGCTCTCCCCGTGGGTGTGCCCGCTTCCGCAGCTGCTGCCGCTGCCGCCGCTCCCCGCGCTCCCCCTCGTCGCCGGTCATCAATGGCTACTACCCTGGAGAGTGCTGTGCGGCTCGACAAAGACGGCAAGCTCGTGCTCGGGGGGAAGGGCCCTGCTCCAAAGAAGCCGGTCGAGGTGTGGTCGGACCGTGTCGGGATGTGTCAACCTGCCTTCGACTCGTACCCGCACGAGGAGGAGGACGTGTGGTGCGCCGTGCGCCCTTTCTTGCACGCCATGCTCACCGAGACCATTTGCGGCATGTTCCAGGGCTTTGACGAGCGCGCCGTCGAGCTCCTGGCCAACTCGATCCGGATCCGGCCACGGGATGGGTGGCGCAAGTTCACGGCGGCGGCGGATGGGGTGGGTTTTGTCGCCAGCTTCCTCGGGCGCTTTGCGAACGAGCTTGACGAGGACCGCTCGCTGCGCTCGGCGGTGGGGGAGCTGTTGCTCAAGGCCGTATTGATTGAGAAGTTCGTCGACGACGAGTTCAAGGAGCAAGCGAGCAAGAAGCGCAACCTGGATGACGGGTGGCAGAACGCCAAGTATTGCGAGCGGTGGAAGGGGACGCCGACGTCCGCGGATTACGCGCGGTGGAGAATGGAGCAGACGGACTTGGCCACGATGGACGTGGACGACCCGCTCATCAGCTACGAGTACTTTGCCGGCCTTCCACGCGTGCGGCCGGGCATTATTGACTCGGAGGCAGCAAAGCGCCGCGTGCAGTACCGGGGCAAGGACCGGCACGTGGCCGACCTGGAGGGGGAGGGCGACGCCTGCAACAAGGCGTTCTCGATCAAGGCCGGCTTGACGCAGGGGGTGTTCAACGTCGTTTGCCCACACGTCATCACCCTGGGCTTTCGCTGTTTGTTCCGGGCGGAGAGCGTGGGAGAGGCGCTCTCCATCGTCCTGGAGCGGTTTCCTAAGCTACCAGAGGTCATCTTTTATGACGTGGCTTGCAAGTTGGACAAGAACGCGATGCGGCGTGTGCGTCCCATCATGCGCGCTCACGGGGTGAGGTGCATCCTCGACCGGTCACACTCAATCACCCACTCGTGCTCCCCCATCTACATGCCCGACGACAGCCTCGGTTCTACGGCCGGCATCGCGACGCAAGCAGCCGAGGTCTCCCACTCGATCGCCGTCGTCAATCGGACCAGCTTAGCCTACATGTCTCCGTCGACGTATATGGTGCACAAGATAGTGCAGGTCGCGTTCATGAACCTCCGCAAGATCTACCGCCTGCACGCCGACAACTCGTCTGGCGAAAACGACCACGTCTGGCTCGCGCCTTTCCTGCACGCCAAGGTGGCCCACCAGTGCTCGCGGCTGTCGACGTGCTCGTGCAAGAAGACGGACGCGGAGGGCAACTTCGACGTGGAGGAGATGCTGGTAGGGGACGAGCGCCGCACGCCGCACGCGGCGGCCAATGCCGATGGCGTCGAGACGGCGAATGCGGTCGAGGTGGTCGACTCGTCGGGGGGGCCCTCCTCGGTGGACGAGCCTAACGGCCTGCCGGTGGCCGACCTGGTGGGCGGGCTCGAGGAGGTGGGGGACCCCAATGCGGCCGAGAGGCTTGACACCGTGTCGGCGGCCAACGACTCAGCGGCGCCTGTCGTGGCGTCGCTCGCTGGACGAGCTAGCCGTGAGCGCAACGAAGCGCGCATCGAGGCAGTTGGCTCGGTTGTCGGTGCTTTCCGTGGCGCCGACGTGGTGGATCTGGGAATGACGGACGGAGAGGACGCTGACTGCAGCCCGGTACCGAACGACAGCCACGTGCTGGGCAGTTTTGAGTTTGGGTGGCTGCTTGAGGAGCACAAGCGCTGCGCGCGCGGCCGGTCGCCCCCCAAGCGCGAGCCGGTGTGCACGTCGCCCCCGCGGAAGGAGGTGCTCGAGTTCGCGCGCAACCTGGTCGAGCTGCCACCCGCTCGTGCTGTACGCCCCCGAAACAAGGGGCGGATTACGCTCACCGGTGGCGACTTCTTGCGGCTGGCAGGGGAGAACTGGCTCAACGACGAGCTGCTCAACTCCGTCGTCGCGCTCATCAACCATAGAGACGACCAGTTCCGCATTGCGGCGGTAGCGGACGGGGCTGCGCTGCCCACCGGGCGTAGCAGCATCGCGCCAAGGACCCGCATGCTGAACTCGTTCTTCTTTTCAACGCTGGCCCCTCACCCCTCCCACTACTACTACGACCGGGTACGCAAGTGGGGCGTCAAGGCGGGCGTGGAGCTGGAGGATGTGGACAAGATCATCGTGCCTGTCAATATTGGCATGCGACACTGGGTGTTGGTCGCCATTGACGTGGGCAACCAGCTGTTTTGCTTCTACGACTCGATCACCACGGCCGACCGGTCGGGCGTGGTCGACACGTTGCGGCGCTGGTTGAACGACGAGTTGCGTTCCCGTTTGGGGGACGCTGCAGTTGCCCGCTGGGTCGTTGACTCGTGGGCTGTGCGTGTCGACCCTGCTTGGCCGCGGCAGACCGACGGTGGCAGTTGCGGTGTGTTTTCTGTGGTCGCTGCCGACTGCTTCTCCGTTGATGCTCCTCTTTTGTTTTCCCAGCAGGACATCCCCACCCTACGGGTGCGCCTCGCCATTGCTTTGTTTTTTGATGACTTGGACGTGAGTGATGACGTGCTGTCGGCGTTGCCGTGCAGTGACTCGCCACCTATCTCAGATGGCGAGGATGAAGAAGAAGAATGACTTTCTTTTGTTTTGTCTTTCCTATCCATGAGCTCCTCCCTTTCCCTGTGAGTCATCGCCGAGGTCCACCTCTCATATGGAACGCTACGGAGGCTGCTCTGTGTGACCGACAACGAACAATGACAAATAGCCAGTCGCATAAAAGGAGCCTTGGTTGTGCTGCAACAACAGAAGCCACAACGCGTCATGCAACGCGCTGGTCATGGCGGCCACTGTGGTTTCAGACTGAGCAACAGGGTGCTCAGTGCCGCCCGCGTGGCCAGTCGTACCCCATAGCGACACAGACGAGAAGAAAACAGATTCAGCGCTGATATACAAGCAGAGGAGAAAAGGGGAACGAGGAAAGGGTCAGGGGAGAAGACAAGCGCCGGGGCATGGCATCGAAAGCTTCCTATCGCACGGACAAGCAGGAAGGCATTTCATCTAAACATGAAGCAGGCCATGGCAGGGGGGCTTCCAGACTGCGCTCAACCACATACGAACTGCGACACGTGGACGAGGGAGCGACTTTGGAAACACTTCCATGCTGGAAAGGGCATATTAAGATAACTACAGGGCGGAGTCAGAGGGGGGGCACCGGCGAGGTGCCGCCACCAGTGCTCCAGAGACAATACGTGGGCGCGGTAAGGTACCCACCGCGCAGTAGCTCTGGCGCGAGGTGTGGCCCGCGCATCTTGCGGTGGACACAAAGAATGACTATTTCTTCAGTGGAGTGGAAAGTGTCACAGCAAACCATCTGACAGGCTGGGTAGGAATGGGTCGCCCCGTCATTTGCAGACCTCTGACTCATTGACTCGGACCTCTCTGACGATCATCATGTGCAAGAAGCATGCGGCGGTGCACCTGCCAGGACCAAACATGCAGAGAAACCGGCTTCCGCGCAAGCGCATGAAGGGCGGGGCATGCGGCGACTGTGGATGGCGGGAATGAAGTAGCATCACATCATAAAGGCTCTGCTACGTCGCGTGTGGGTACTGACCGGGGTACCTTTCTAAATCACTGCCCGCAACCTGGTCACCAGACCACTGATACGCCAAACCAGAGTGCAGAAGCCATTACTCACAAGAGCAAGTCCCACTCTACCCATCAGTCCCAAGCACCCACGACACGAACCGGTTCACTGACACAAGGACTTTTGGCCACCAGGTCCACCACAGAATCTGTTCAACCACTACTGGTCTGCTCCCAGTTGCACGCCAGGTCCTACAAAGGTAGGTAGACAATGGCGCCATGTCCGTCATCTGGGGAATCACCGATGCTCGAAGGTCTCTTTGCCTCTGAATGGAAAGACACACTTGCCCCGACCGCACCTGTTTGTTCTTGTGCATTCTTTCAGACTGCGTGGCTGTCAGTCTCTTGGCGCATGAGTGCAGTGACAAGAGTATGCGGACTTCGCGCCGCCAAAGTCGCGGGATACCGTTTTCGAACCAAACATGAGGTGCTGTTATGGAGAGCTGTTGGTTGGGTCACAGGTTGGCTGGGATGTGGCGGTGGTGCCCAGGGAGCAGAGCGCCTGCTGGACGGGCAATCAGGATTCGCCTGGGGTCGCAAAGAGATGCGAGCCTTCACTTCCCCGACTTATTGCCGCCAGTAGGTTGTATTCAACACACTCTCTATGCCGGTGATGGGTAGTGCAGGATGCCTTGCTTTGGCGGCAGCGGGGATGGCGGTGGCGGTGGTCGGAGCGGTGGAAGCCGGCGAGCGGGAAGCAGTCGATCTGCTGATGGAATTGGATGACGTGTACCCATTGCATTGCTGCACCTGAGGCTTGCTTGTGCAAATTGTTTGCATGCCACGCTGACACGTTATGAAAGTAGCCTGGGTGAGGCGGGTACGGACAAGCGTCGACCAAAAACGGTCACCCAGCCTCGTTCCCACTGTCCGCGGCTCGGACATGCCGATCTCGTGTGGCAGGCGCGCGCGGGCATCTCTTTCCCGGCGTACTTGTCCCACCTCCTTCGCGCCACTGGGCCGGGGTCGTGGGTCTAATCCCCGTCACTGTCGCCGCTCCAGCACGTTCTTGCAACCTTCCCGACGTTATCTTTGCTCTGTGCGACGAGCGCGAGGTACGTTGCATCACGCGCATCACATCACCGACTCTACTGTAGACCTCGGGGGTGTCCTCCTGTTTGGCTGTTTTACGCTTGAGCTCCGTTTATGGTGCTGCACGTCTCGCTCCCCATGCGGAGGACAGCCGTAACGTGAGGATGCATCATTGCGTTGGGGCGCCGGTGGGCGACCGGTTGACATGTTTTCCTCGTCCCCTGTTGTCGTCACCATTCACGGCTTGCCGTCGATTGCTGTTCTTGCGGTGACTAACAGTTTCCCCGCTTCTCGTACGCCTCTTCCATCCTTCCCGGGGACTGTTGATGTTTTCCCTTACCTCTATGATCAGGTGCGCAGCGGCCAACGAGGGCGGCAGCTTGAGTGACCCACATGTTGTCGGCCACGGCAGGCTATGGCCGCTGCGGTCGACCGGTCGTGCAAGTACGTCGCCGTGCTGTCGCCCTCGGTGTGCGTCATCCACAACTGGGCTGACGGGGTGGACATTACGCGACGCCTCGTTACAGCTGAGCCGGGGTTGCTCGCCACTCGGTGCTTCTCCACGCAGAAGGATGCACTTTGCTGGCTGACCAACCCTGTCCATACCGAGGCCGTAGCCGCAGCTGCTGCGCACTCCTACGCTGAGCGCGGTCAACCCGTCGCCGATGACAACGGTTCCACCCGCATTGCAGTGGTGACGAGCTCGTCGGCCAGCTGCTTGGGCGTCGACTCGGCGGGCCTTGCGGCCGCCCTCGCATTGGCGCGCAATCCCGCCGTCGGTGCCTGCGTCTTCCATCGGTTTGTGTCGGCGGCGCTCGCATGGCAGTGGCTTGTCACGGACGCCGGCAGGTGCTTGCTGGACATTGTGCGGTGGCCGCCCGATGACGACGCTTCTCGTGTTCGGTCCCCTGCCGCCCTGACGAGCTCGTCAATCCCGGGGCAATCTCTGCGTGCGGCGGCCTCGACCCCCGGCGGGGGGTCGGCATCTGTGGAGATGACTACCAAGTCGTGTGCATCGTGGAGCGGGGGGTCGAATGGCGGCGCCGTGCGGGAGCCGGTGCCGGCGTCCCGACCGGGAAAGCGTACATTGACCCCTTCCGGCTCCCTCGGTCTGTTGGTGGCTCCTCTTGTGGCGGGGTCACCGGGGGACAAGCGATCACCTGGCCAATTGTCTGGCTTGCCCGAGCAGCACGTTGACGCCGGTCCCATTGAGGAGATCGACCTCACTGGTGGAGCTCCGGCCAAACGGCAGAGGATGCCGGGCGTTGTGCCCGACCATGCTGGTCCTGCTCATTGGTCTTCATCGGACGCGAGCGACTTGCTCGCGGCCGCTCGGCGTCTTGTATCGCAACAGGGCGGGGGGGGCATCGGCCATGGACTTGCGTCCTCCAGCGGGGGCGCGGCGGCCGCAAGCCGAGGGAGGCACGATGGCCAAGGGACGTCTTCGCGGTCGCCGTTAGCCGGGTTAGACTCGCGTCCCCCCGTGCAAGGGCATCACGGCGGCACCCCGTCTCGTCGTCGTGGCGTCGTGGCACAAAGGCCAGCCGCTGGCGGCTGCCGCTCAACCGACAACGGCAGCGACGGGGGCTCGTTGGAGCTGGACGGTGTCGGGCCGATTGGGCTCCTCGCCAAGGCTGGGCGGTGGGACCAGGTCTGCGAGCAGCTGTTTGCCAGAGTGAACAGTGCGTTCATCTCCGGCGGGCCAGGCGCTGGCAAGTCCACGCTTTTACGGCGTCTTTACGGCTTTTTGCGGCAGCGCTACACGGCGGACGGCGAGGTGGTGGTGCTCGCGCCGACTGGCACGGCCGCCAAGACGGCCGGTGGCATGACGTACCACTCGTTCTTCGGGTTTGTACGGGACTACACCCCGGTGCGGCTCGACCCAAGCCTGGAGGCCGCGCGCCTTCTGCGGACCGACCGGTTCAAGCCGATCAAGACTCGCTTGGGTCAGGTCCGGGCCATCCTCCTGGACGAGGTCTCCTTTGTCGGCGCGGACAATCTCGGCATCATGCACGAGCTCCTTTGTCAGTCGCGGTCGGACGCGTCCCGCCCCTGCCTTTGGTTTGCTTTTGGCGACTTCTTGCAACTCGGGCCGGTCAAGGGTGCGATGGCCTTCACCGCGCCGTGCTGGCGGCGTCTATTTGGCGACGCTTTCCTGGACCTGCCCGGCTCCTTCCGGCAAAGCGAGAGCGGCTTCATCCAGGCGGTTCGCGACGCGCGCATGGGCAACTACACCGACGCTGTGCAGCAGCTGGTCAAGGAGTGCTGGGTTGATGGTGCCAAGTACGAGAGTATACGGTACGAGGTCCTCCACCTTATGCCCCATCACAGGGGCGTGCTCGAGCACAACCGGACCTGCCTACAACGTCTCACTTCGGGCACCAAGACGTCGTTGTTTGTTGCTGTTGACGACGTTGAGGAGGACCCGGACCGGGACGCGTCGCTGCCTCTCCCTGCGCTTGGCGCTGTGTCGGCCCAGTCGCGCAAGGCTGCCCTGGTCGACTGCGTCGCTCCCGCCGCCGTGCCGCATTGCCTGCAAGCCCGGGTCATCATCAACAACAATCGGCGCAAGGCTCTCGGTGTCTGCCACGGGAGCGTCGGCTTCATTTCTTCGTACGAGGCGGATGGCACCCCCGTTGTGCGTCTGAACAACCACGAGCTGCCGTCGGGCGTGGACCGGGGGCAGGCGGGGTTGCACGATGCTGGTGACACATGGATTGAGGTCCTTTGTCCGCCGGTCAAGTTTACTGCCCGCATCCTTGCTTACCCGGGGGCGTTGGCTGTACGCTTGCAGGTGCCATTTGTTTTGGGTTGGGCCACCACGATCCACATGTCGCAGAGTTTGAGTATCTCTCGTGCTGTCCTTGACTTGGCCGAATGTTTTGAGGCCGGCATGGTCCAGACGGCTTTGAGCCGTGTGCCGACCAAGAGTGGTTTGAGCATCAAGTCTTTTGCGGCGTCGCGGTTGCGAGCCGACCAGGTAGCGTTGAAGATGTACAGAGAGTGGCGGCGGTTATAGTTATTCTTTCTCTAGGTAAACAAACAGTTATATATCAAGGTGGAGCATTTGGAGCATCTGTGGGATAGCGTAGGGGTAGAAGATGGGCAAGAGAAGCCTGCGCTGCGGCCACGTCGGCCGCAACCCGGGCATGGAAAAGCCTCTTCTCCTCGGCCCTACTCAAACCACCCACCCCTCCCCCCTCGGACTGCGATGCTGGATCAGGCAAAACAAAAGAAGAAACAGGGGATTCGGGCGCAGGACGACGGGGCGTCGACTCGGGCCTCTCCACCCCGGCACCTGCCACGACGTTGGGATGGTCACGCTTACGTGCCGTCCCACTTGCACCGGCCTGTTCTTGAGCTGCTGCTGCTGTTTCCAATGGGGCAACGGGAGCAGCTGTCCCTGTCGTCAAAACATGGGTTGGGGGGAGTGGGCCTCGCGCTCCTTGTCCAGCGGGAGCTTGTGCGCCACCGCCATCTGCGCGACCGGCATCAGATGGGCCGTCCGCAGGTGCAGGAGGAGCCGACCTTGCGGGGGCCTTTGCCGGTCGGGGTGCGCGCGTCCGCTTGCCTCCCCTTGCAGTCGAGTTGGCAGGGGTGGAAGCCTTGCCGTTTGGGACAGTATTCACACTCGGACGGGCGGCGACAGAAGTGCCACTGCCAGTAGCAGCAGCTTTGGGCGGGCGTCCCCCGCCGGTTGCCGCCCGCGGCCTCACAGCCCCACCAGCGCTTGGCCTGGTAGACGTCGCAGCGGGTTGTCCCGGGGTGCCAAGTGAGCTGGCAGCACCACGAGGCGCCTTGGATGCAGCGCGGGGAGCTGGTGGTCGAGCAGCTCGTGGACGTGGCCTTGCCCTGAGTACTTCCGCCCTCTGCGAGCGACGAAAAGCCGCCTCCTTGCTGTTGTCCCGAGCCACGTCCGAGGCCATGGCGGCGTACTCCCCGGATAGATCTTGTGGGAGCTCATCGGCCACCGCCGGCAGGTCCGATGCTGGCACGCCTCCACCCCCGTCTGCAGATGCTCCGCCGCTTGGGGACGCGCGCTCGTCTGTCGACAACGACGGCGCCAGCCCCGCCGAGTAGAACTCGTGGCGAAAGGCAGTCGTCAAGGGCGCGTTTTTGTTGACGTCGGCCCGCCCGGCAAACGCCAAGTCCGACAGGATGGAGGAGAACTGCTCCTACTTTGTCACCAGTAGAAGCAAGCAGGCGACAACAACCGTCAGCTTCATGGGCGACTTGCCGCTCACCCGCTGCACACACTCAACGCCGGGCAGCTTGTCCTTCTTAAAGAAGCGGGACGTCTTAACGCTTAGGTCTTCCAGCGCGTGGTTGATGCCCGCCATGTTGATGAGGATGGACCACCGTGAAGACTTGGCAAGGCGTTTGCGGTTGAGCTTCCACGCCAAAGTACCCTCGGGGGGTGTGGTGCTTCCCAAATCTTGGGGGGCCTTCCAATGTGGCCACCACAGCTCGCACATCCTCCAGATCGCGGCCGCGTCAGCCTTGGCGCCAGTCGGACGTATGGTGCCGTCAGGGGCGGAGGGATTGGGCCGGGAGCGAGCCAGTACCAGGACCCCGTCGCTCAGCAGCTTGAGGAGCACGTCCTTCCCGTCAGGCATGTCCATTACCGTACGTAGGACCGCGGCCACAGCCTTGACGGCGACCAAAGGCGGCGTCACGGTTGGTTGTTGCTCGTACAGGACGTGCGACGGGATGGACTCGTCGTCGCCACCGTCAGACAAGTCGAGATCGCCTTGATCGCCTGCGACAGCCGAGCGAAGACTGCTTGATTGCTCTTCGTCCGCTTTGTCAGCGTCGTCCTCGTTGTCGACGCCCGCACCACCCGCAGCCACCGCTCCGCCCGCAGCCGCCGCGCCGCCCGCGGCACCCGCACCGTCCGCACCGGCAGCACCGCTCGTGCCACCAGTACCACCGCGCCAAAAGGGCGTTGCGGATACGACCATTCCTCCCTGCGGCACTGCATCCTCAACCTCCTCCCCCCCGTCGCCACCATCAAGTTGGGAGGCTTCCTCGTTTGCCGAAAGCACGAGACCTCCCGGTGGCAGTGGGTGTTCTTGTTCCTCATCGTCGCCGTCCAGCTGCCCGGGCAACAGCTCCAGGTTGGCCGCCGCGGCGGCCGCGGGGTTCATGGTCGTCGTGGACACGACCACCCCGCCGCGCGGCACGGCACCTTCCCCCTCGTCGTCATTTTGGCTCGCGGCCGCATGTGCCTTACGCAGCAGCAAAGCGTTCGCCTCCGCCAGCGCATCCGCTTCGAGATGGCGGTACGCAAAGGCGAGGCCAAGGTTGACGATGCGCTCCGAGTGCCGGTTGGCGTCGGTGAAGAAGCCCAGCCGGTCGACGACCCGGATCCACCTGTGGGTGGGCGCCTCCTGCGGGTTGTCGGACACGACCATGCGGCTGACCGCGCAGTGAAGCGCGGCGCTGTACGGTGCAAGATGAAGGTCAAGCTTAGAAGCCGCGTCGTACAGGTTGCGCAGCAGCGAACACAGAAAGACCATCTTCTTCTTCTCTGAGATGCCCAGGTGCTCAAAGAACTTGAGGTAGAGTCGTTGCTCGGCGGCGTTGAAGACGGGCTCCATGACGGTTCTGCAAATCCGAAAGAAGAAAACAGAAGAGCACACATAGGAACAGCATATCAAAACTCACGCATGCAGCGACATTGAGAGAGAGGCACTAGGGGCGTCAGAAAAGGACGTGGCGAAAACACAAACAAGGCGACAAATAGGTTGCACGACACGTGCGCCCCAACCAGCTCAGCCCTGTACACGTACCGCTCCACAAAGCCCTTGATACAATCTCCCGTCACCAGCACAAAGCCAAGCCCCCGCCCCCTGCCGCTCCCCGCCAACGGGACCAACAGGCCACGACACCAGATGGGAGCCTGCAGCCAACCCAGCCACTGACACCACCTTCACGCCGCTACCCTTCCGCCGATGAGAGCAACGGAGGCGACCAGCACAGCACCAGTCTAACAGCACCAGAGCTCTCGACGGGCTTGCCGTCGTGCTCGACCGCCATCTCATCGTGGAGGCGCCCGCCACCCTCGCAAGGTGGTCAATCGGCAACCGCGCGGCGGCGCGCGCGCAACCGCCGTGGTCACGCTGTGGCCCCAATCTCCAGGAACGGCCAAGGTCAGTGATGTGCTGCGGTGGCGACAATCCCGAGGAATCGCGGCGCGAGCGCGCAAATCGCCACCCTGATCGGTCCATAATTGGGCCGGGGTCCAATTATGCACCCCCCCCCCCCCCCCC
>ENA-ORXT01004319-ORXT01004319.1-marine-metagenome-genome-assembly--contig:-NODE-4319-length-14827-cov-12.868203_pt1 | contig 14827 bp, 8 predicted proteins | sample MGYA00237868_ERZ511482 | MGnify/ENA metagenome assembly ERZ511482 | reverse complement strand
TTTTTAGAAGGGAAAAGAACAAGCATAATGGGGCAAGTTATTTATTTTCTTTCACTAAGTGAAACATATAAGAAAAATAACAATTCAGACGGGTAGATTATTTTTTTCGTCTTCCCTTAGCATACCAACATGTCAGCACGTTTCACCCATAAAGTTCGTAAAAGACTTTTGTTTTGTCGAAGCCCATTTTTTCGAGTCGCTCGCGAGCTTCGTCTATCATGTATTGCCAGCCGCAGAGGTAAAAACGGGTTTCGGGGCGGTCTTGATATTTCGCTTCATAGACTTGATGAACATAGCCCTTCACGCCTGCCCAATCCGGCTCACGCGAGAGCGCAACGGTATATGTGAAGTTGGGGTTTCGAGCAGCGAGGGCTTCAAATTCTTCGAGATACAAGATACCATTTTCGTAGCGTGTACCAAATATGAGGTGTATTTTTTTGTTATCAAAATTCCGTTTTTCGAGGTCGAATATCATACTACGAAAGGGCGCGACGCCAGTTCCGGTACAGATAAATACGAGGTCGTGTTCGATTTTTTTTGGTAAAAAAAATGCGCCGTCTGGTCCTTTAAATGTGATGGTGTCGCCTTCTTTTGTTTCCTTAAATAAATATTCGGAAGCGAGTCCGCCTTCATAGTAGGCAATAATTAACTCGATGATATTTTGTTCGTTAGGTGAGTTGGCAATGGAGTAGCTGCGCCAGCGTTTGCGCTTGCGCTCATGTATGGGCAAGTCCATAGTAATGAATTGCCCGGCGCGAAAGTCGATTTTATCTAAATCTTTCGCTTCGAGCCAAAACCGCCAAGTGGTCGGCGTAGTTTTTTCAATTTTTGTTAGGGTGCTGTTATGCCAAGTCCACATTAAATAATGGTTAATGGTTAATAATTAGTGGTTAATTTGGTACTTGGAATTTAGAGCTTACTATTTGGAATTTGTGTTGGTTCTTTTCCCAAAAAACTTTTTATCGACGACTAATAAACCGAAGGATTCGCAATCTTCTTTGGTTTGTTTGCTATGGTGCGCGCCGTGTGCGCGTAATATCGCTCGCGAGTAGGTAGAATCGAGTTTTTTAAACCATTTAAAACGACGGTGAATATAGACATCGTGGATTAGAAAATAAGTAAGCCCATAAAGCGCAATACCTACCCCGATGAAGAAGAGAAAGAACCAATCGGGAAGGCTCGACCCCAAGATAAAACAAGTTGCACTCGGCACGGCAAAGACGAGGAAGAAACGGTCATTTTTCTCAAAAAAACCGTTTTTTTCATCAGGTTTGTGGTGATCTTCGTGCCACGACCAAAGGAGTCCGTGCATGAGGTATTTGTGAGCAAACCATGCCACAAATTCCATGGTCAAGTAAGCCGCTAAAGTAACTAAACTGTAAAATACAATATTCATTTCTGTTTCTTTTTAAGCAAAACAGGTGTAAGGGGATTTTGTTTATTATTGAAAAATGAATAAATGAGTAAATGATAAAATGAGTAGATGTGGATTATTTACTCATCTATTTATTTCATCATTTACTCATTACCACATCAATAAAAGTACCGTTCAGTGGCAATTTTACCGTCTTTGACTTCATAGACACAGATTTCTTCCATTGGCACTCTGCCACGTTCTTTGAAGGTCATGTCATAGCGCATCACCAAAGAGAAATGGTTGCCTACGACTGTCGGGTCAGAAATCTCTGCACTGTGTAGTTCTTCGACAGAAGCATCGAACTCTTTATTTTTTCCCCTCACCGCATCTATACCTTTTATGTGTGGATTGGGCATGTTGGGCATTTCAAAGCTCTGAACATCGGCGTGGTACAATTCGTTGTGTGCTTTTTCGTTTTGTCCGGTGCGACAAAATTCTACAAATTTGTCGGCGACTTGTTGTGTAGTCATATCGTTTTATTTTTTATGATGAAAAAGTGATACTGTTTTAAGTTTGAAATCAGGGCTAAATTAATAAATTTTCATTTAATTTAAAACAATACGAGTTAAAACAAAACAAATTTAATATTCCTACAAGTCAAACTCAATCTGCGTACCCGCGCCCAAGGAATCTGAAGGCGGGTTTTTTTTCTCTTTCTGAATTTCTGCTGAGGTTTCGCTTTGCAAGGCTTTGATAGCCATTGGTTTGTATTCGCCGAGTTTGTTACCTTGCGCTTTCCAACCTTTTACATCAATAAATTTACTAAGGTCTAAATCTGCTTCTTTGCTCGTTTTATCGGCGCGATATTTATAGGAAATTTTCGGTGCGACATCTGTTGTGGCAAAAAGAAGTTGCGAACGAGAATTTTCTCCGATAAAACTAAATTTCTGCCCCTGCGAAGTCGTTTCTATCTCAAATCGTTTGACATAACTCGCCTTTTTATCGGCATCATAATATAAGGAAGAAATTACCATACCGACTTCGTGGCGGACGATATGCACCAAACTTGCGGGGTCATAGCGATTGGTGAGTTCGTAATTGGTTATTTCGTAAGTACCGTTTTTGTAGATGGCGAGGATTTGGTCGCCTGTGTCGAATGCGCCGAGGAAATCGCCGCGTTCTGCGGTATTGATTCTGCCACTGATTTTATCGACCCATATTTTTTGTGCGCCGATGGTCGATTTTCCAACTTTCTTTTGCGTGATTTTTCGGACCGGATATTTCGATAGCATATTTCCTTGCGAACCACGTCCTTTTATGTCAATATCGGCATAATCGAAGTCGAAAATCTTTTTCCGTGCGGTGCTGCCTTGCGAGAGTTGTACCGTGACGATTTCTGATTCTCCATTGGGATTGACCGTGAAATAGAGAACTTTGGAGCGCGGCGTTCCCTTGGTAACGAAGTAATCTTTATCGCGAGTAATGGCCTTGACATTGAAGCGTTTAGCGTAGGTTTTGCCGCTTGCGCCATCTAGATAGGCGGCGTTATAGGTCGTGCGAGTATCGCCTTTTTTCCAGATGGCAACATGCACAATATCTTTTCCGACAAAAACCTTATCCGCGATGCGTGTGACACGAAATTTGCCATCTTTCAGAAAGACAATCACATCATCAATATCTGAACAGTCGCAGACAAATTCGTCTTTTTTCATTCCAAAACCAATAAATCCTTCTTTATAATTAACGTATAATTTGCTATTATTCGCTACAACTTGTCGTACTCGAATGGTGTCAAATTCAGCGATTTCAGTGCGTCGTTTGCGTCCCTTTCCAAACCTCTTTAGCAAGTCATTATAATACGCAATCGCGTACTCGGTGAGGTGCGCGAGGTGGTGGCGAACTTCCTCCATTTGTTTTTTGAGGTCTGCCATAAGTTCGTCTGCTTTGAACTTATTATACTTCGAGATGCGCTTGATTTTGATTTCGGTCAATTTTGTAATATCTTCCTCCGTTACATCGCGCATCAACTTATATATGCCTTTCCTTTTACTGGGAAATGTAGGGGTAGAAACGTATTTTTTCAACTCGCGGTCAATCGTCTCAATGACTTCTTCCCAGGTTTCACATTCCTCTATTTCGCGGTAAACCCTATTTTCAATAAATATTTTCTCCAAACTGGAAAAATGCCATTTTTCGAGCAATTCCGCGAGTTTAATTTCGAGTTCCTGCTGCAATAAATCTTTTGTATTTTGGGTATTAATCCGTAGGATTTCATCGACACCCATAAAGTGAGGCTTGTTGTCGATGACCACGCAGGCATTGGGCGAAATCGAGATTTCACAACTCGTAAAAGCATAGAGGGCATCCATCGTAACTTCGGGCGAAACGCCGGGCGGTAGGAGGACACGCAATTCGACGTTTTTCGCCGTATTATCAATGACTTGTTTAATTTTTATTTTGCCTTTTTCGTGGGCTTTTACGATGCTTTCCTTCATCGCCGTAGCCGTGACACCGTAGGGCAATTCGTGGATGACAAGCGTTTTTTTATCCGCAATTTCGAGTCGCGCACGAACGCGGATTTTGCCGCCTCGTTGTCCGCGATTATAATTGCTGACATCAATGATGCCGCCCGTGAGGAAATCGGGGTATATTTTCGGACTTTTATCATTCAGAATGGCGATAGATGCCTTGACAAGTTCGATGAAATTATGGGGCATTATTTTCGTCGAAAGCCCCACCGCGATACCTTCCACGCCTTGTTTGAGCAACAAAGGGAATTTGACGGGCAGCGTGATGGGTTCGCGCTTACGACCATCGTAACTCATTTGCCAATCAGTCGTCTGCGGATTGAATGCCACAGCCAAGGCAAATTTGGACAATCGCGCTTCGATGTATCGTGGGGCGGCGGCATTGTCGCCGGTATTGATATCGCCCCAGTTTCCCTGACAATCTATCATCAAGTCCTTCTGTCCGATGTGTACGAGTGCGCCCCCGATGGCTGCGTCGCCATGCGGGTGATACTGCATCGTCTGTCCGATAATGTTGGCGACTTTGTGAAAACGTCCGTCGTCCATCGTCTTCATGGAGTGCAAAATACGTCGCTGAACGGGCTTGAGTCCGTCTTCGATATACGGCACAGCACGCTCCAAAATGACGTAGGAAGCATAGTCGAGAAAGTACTCTTCGTACATACCCGACAAGGTGGTAATGGTATCTTCGGTGTTGTTTGGGACTGGTTGCCCGTTTTGATTGCTGTTATTTTCTTTCTTCACGTTAAATTTAAATTCTATTGCTTTGGCGCAAAGTTCGCAGATTTTTAGGTGAGCAAAGGTATAAAATTTATTTTATTTTTAAAACATTTTGTTTTAAATTTTTTGGTTTTATCGTAGCACGAGACTTCACGTACATGTAGCGCGGCACTTCCAGTCCGCGACCCGTAGAACGGCGCTTCTAGCCCGTTCCGCACTAGTTTCGCAAAATATACGTGAATGTGCGGACTGGAAGTGCCGTTTTACAGAAGTATCACGCTACGTACATATCTTTTTACGAAAAATTATATCTTTACTATGTATATGCTAATTCGAAACGGACTGGAAGTACCGTTTTACGGTCGCGGACTGGAAGTGCCGCACTACAATACGCTACGTATATATGTTTTTGCGAAAAATTATATCTTTACTACATATATGCTAATTCGAAACGGACTGGAAGTACCGTTTTACGGTCGCGGACTGGAAGTGCCGCGCTACAATACGCTACGTATATATGTTTTTGCGAAAAATTATATCTTTACTACGTATATGCTAATTCGAAACGGACTGGAAGTACCGTTTTACGGTCGCGGACTGGAAGTGCCGCGCTACAATACGCTACATTTAACTATGGAAAAAAGAACATTTTACAGACGCAATTTGCCGCATTTACAACCTGATAATTCGGTATTTTTTATTACTGCTCGATTGAAGGGTAGTTTGCCGAAGGAAGTGATATTGCGCCTGAAAGAGGAACACGAACTCCAACGCAAAGAGCTTAAAGAACAAGGTTTATCCAAAAAAGAATTGACCGAAGAAATGCAAAAATCTTACGATTTATATTTCGGTCGATTTGACGATTTATTGGATAGCGGAACGACAGGCCCGCATTGGCTCAAAGCAGATAATATTGCCGAAATGTGGACGAACGCCCTCAATTACTTCGACAATGAACGATACAAAGTCATATGCTCTACGGTCATGTCGAATCATGTGCATTTTATTTTCTACAAATTAGACCGACCACTCAATGCAGTGCTACAATCCTTGAAAAGCTTCAGTGCCAATGAAATGAATAAAGCCTTGCAGCGCAGCGGCAATTTTTGGCAACCAGAAAGCTTTGACAGAGTTATTCGGAATAGAACAGAACTCGAATACCGCATCAATTATGTATTGGATAATCCGGTCAAAGTGGGTATTGTACCGCATTGGTCGGCATACCGACACAATTACATTCATCCTGATTTTAAGAAGTATGTCAAGTAGCGCGGCACTTCCAGTCCGCGACGTAAAACGGTACTTCCAGTCCGTTCTGCGTTAGGTATGCGACTGCGCGAATTGGAAGTACCGTGCTACGGTTCGCGGACTGGAAGTACCGCGCTACGGTTTGCGGACTGGAAGTACCGCACTACGGTTTGCGGACTGGAAGTACCGCGCTACGGTTTGCGGACTGGAAGTACTGTGCTACGGTTTGCGGACTGGAAGTACTGTGCTACGGTTCGCGGACTGGAAGTACTGCGCTACGGTTCACACAAATACAAAGCACTTAACAAGCACAAACCATGAACCAACTCGCCCTATAGCTTATTGATAAAGAAAAGAACGGGATACCTTAATATTGCTTGTAGTTGACTCGGACTAGACAAACTACATAGAGAAGTTTGAAAGAATTTAATTCTATATTAAGACTCTAAAAGAACTTGATTATCAGTTATTTATGTGTGTTTTTAGTTGACTTCATTTAAATGGGACATAAATACATTTAAATAATTAAAATTTAAAATATACACTGTACGAATTGGTTTTTGTAGTCGTCTTTTTATTAAAAAATAACATTTAAATCGCACTGATATAACTCTCTGAAGGTTAGTAAATCAAGAGTCTTTATGTAGAATTAAACATGCTCTAAAAAATTGCCTGTGATAAAAAGGCGTTATGAAGCGGGTGGGTGAGGCGGAGGTGATTCCGATTCTTTTACGCGATTGCGATTGGACTGCTACGGACTATGCTCAAATTCAAGCCGTACCTTCTAAAGGTGGAGGATTGATACCCGTTTCACAATGGGAAGATAAAGATGCGGCGTTTCAAAAGGTCGTAAAGGGCATCATAGCCTTGATATGATGCCGGGTTTATAGTGAAGGGGAAGCATGTTGAAAATTTATCAATACCTTCATTCCGTATTTCCTGTATGAAAAAAAGCAGCCCAATAGTAGGGATTGGCTTGCGTATCGGAGGCGATATTTTCCAAATATTTTTGTTGGGCATTTTGTAGGGCTTGGTCGGCGGGTGTGCTGTCGTTGAGGTTTTCGTGGTAATGTATCATGATGTCTTTAGTGGAGTTGTCGCTGATCGACCAATGAGTCATGGTGATGCTTGGCACGCCTTTGTAAGCAAAATTCCAGCCGAGACTGAGGATGCCTTCGCCTTGATTTTGGATGCCTACGCCCGTATCGCAAGCACTAAGGATGAGGCGGTGGGTGTTGATTTCGAGTTGGTCGATTTCGCCTTGTGTGATTACTTTGTCGTGGAAGATGATTTGTCCTTTATTTTTATCGAAAACGGCGTGTGTGCTGACTTGTATAGTGCGGTAGCCTTCGCGAATAATGCGTTCAAATTCGGCTTTGGTGGCTTGTTCGCGCATCAGAATTTCTCTTTGCCACTGCCAATGTAGTGGCTTTATTCCATCCAATTCTTCTTCTGAATGTGGTAAGGGTTTGTTTTTCCATTTTTCCATTTTATATTCGACAGGGGCGATGCCTGCAAAACAGTATTTCTGATTCGTGGGTTTTTGTTGCAATTGCAAATACGAACCGGCGGAGTAGAGGTAGTTTGTCGTGTATTTTTTGAGGAGAAATGGGGTGTTTTTATTCAATGTACCGGAAGTGGCTTGGGTAGCGAGTGCCGCAAAAGGTAGCATCCCGATTTCGCGGTCGGGGACGATGACGAGGTGCTTGATGTCGTCATTTGAATGGATAGCGGAGGGGATGAGTTGTTCGTATAATTTGTGGGCGAGCGCGTGATAATTTTCCACATCCATATTTTTACGGCTGATATTTTTTACGAATGTCGAAATATCAGCTGTCAATCCGTCTGCATTTTGTTGAATGATTTCTATATTGTTTTTTGTAATAATAAAAATATATAATACCTCGTCGGTGCGGTAGTATTCGATAAATGCGGTGTGGTCGTCAATGATTTTCGATTGAATGTCGCTGACGGTGGTGGCTTCGGCTTGGTACTTGCGTTGGGCGTATTCGGGGTATTTTTCGTCGAATGTTTTTTCTAAGTTTTCTCGCTTGCGTTCGAGTGTGCGTAGTGCGTCGATTTGGATTTCTCCGGTGGTATATTGTTGGTCGGCTTGGCTGATTTTGGCGGTGAGGTCGTCCATTTTTTCTTTGTCGTTTTCCGAAAGCAAACTTCGGGCTGCCTGTTGGGAAAGGCTCTGCCACAGGAGTACAGCATGAGCTTTTTCGGCGTATTGGAAGGCTTTTTCTTTGTCGTTTTTTGCTAATGCGACTTCTATCGCGTGTGCATAGGTGTCATGTGCGCGGGCTATCCAGGTGAGCTTGGATTCGTTGGTGGAGAGGTCTTTGTAAAATTCGTTTATCCAATTATCGAGGTCGGCGTAGGTGCGATGGGCGAGGTCGGTGTTGCCACTTTTGAGGGCGGCTTGGGCTTTGAGGTCGAGTACGCGGATGAGGTCGGGTTTGTTGTAGATGTATGGGGTTTCGGATTTTGGGTCGTCTTTTAAGTTGTCGATTGATATGTTGTATAGATTTAGTGCTGTCTTGTAATTATTCTCTATCATTGCTATATCTCCAAAGTTTTCATAGACGGGAGTGTATGAGAAATGAGTGTTTGCAGGGAAATAAACCTTCCTCTTTAGTCTAAATGACCAATTTAAGTATTTTTCCGCCTTTTTAATATTACTTTTTTCAATGTATGATTCTGAAATGTTCAATATAGTTTTTGCAGAATCCATGATATTGTCAGTATATTTCAAGGCTTCTTGATAATTATTTATTGCAGTATCATATTCTTTCAATCCTTTATACCCATATGCAAGTGTGTGAAAGATGTCTGCTTTTTCATTGGAGTTGATTTTATTGCAGCCGTCTATTTTTTTTTGTGCAAGATTTGCATAATGTACGACTTTATCATAATCAAGTTTTCCTATACTGATATTGGCGAGTTGATTAAGACACAAAATTTTCCTTTGACATCTTCCGGCTTTTTCAAACCATTTCATTGCGATTTGGGCATCCTCAAATGCTTTGTTAAACTCTCCATACAAATCAAAAACTCGAGAACGGTTGTAATAGGCATCTCCTGTTCGTCTATATATTTTCAAACTATCAGGGAAGTGTTTTACATCTTTTTTATGAAGGATATTATATTTTTCAATAGCTTCGTTGAAATTGTTTAAGGCAGAATAAATTTGATTCGAGGCTAACATACAATTACCTGCATTTAAGTAAGATCGAGCTATAAGTTCTTCATAAGCTTTATTTTCAGTTGGTTTTGATTTAAATATTTGGATATTTTCGACATACATCCGATAGGCTTTTTCATAGTCTTTGGCTTTATTTTGAATATTTACGGCTTTCTTATGACGTATGTTATCTTCAAGACTAATTTCTTGTCCATAAAACGATTGCACAGTAATACATAAAACCGTAGTTAGCATAAACAATAAACGAAAATAGGACATTCGTAATTAATTTTAAATATTAATTACGAATGTAGTATTTTTTTACAGAAAATACACGGTCACTTAGTCATTTCTAATATAAATTGATTCACCTCTCGTCACAATTTAATATATTCACTCTGTTTGTTTTTCCATTATGTTTTTCCCAAATTTTTTTATCATTACCATTTATATCGCAATCCATGTTATAATCGGCAGGTGAATAGGTATCAAAGTTACCGTTATTTTCGTTCCATATTATCTTGTCGGCACCATTAATATCAGATGGTGATCCATTTGCGTGTACGCCATTTCCGCCAAGCATATACCACAAACTGTCGCTTGCTATTCCTTGTCCAAAAGATGTTCCGACCTTATAAGAATTTTGTGCCGTAAAATCATATTCAACCGTATCATTTGCTATTGGTATTCTCTGATGTGACATTACAGGCATGTGATTCCGGTGTTCTACAACAATGTAAACAGAACTGGGCACATCAACCAATCGAATTAATTGATGATAAAAAACTACTTCACCATCGTTTTTGAGCAATGCTGCTGTGCGATATATTTCAGAAGTGTCTGCTTTTTCTCGCAAAGAAACCATTACCCAATCTACTATTTCGGGTGAGTAGGGGATGGTATCTCCCCATTCAGTTCCTTGATAACACCAAGTGACATCATTGTAAGGCTGTCCCGAAGGCGTTGGGTTGCCAATACCTATATTGGTCTGACCGGGTAGCAATCCTCTATCGTTCAAGTTTGTTCTCATAGGAAATTGCCTCTCCCCTGTATCATCTAACATTGCGCCTTCTAATAATACTTTTAGCTTTAGTTTTATGAATACGTTTGATTTTTTAATGCGTAATACTCGCCCATTGTCCACATCGTTTACAAGTGAGTTAAGGGTATCTATTTGAGGACTGTTCAGAAAGTCATACTTCCATTTGTGCAAGGCACTGCTCGGTTTTTTTAATTTTTCTATACCAAGAGAGAGCGCAACTAAGGGGGCACTTGCAGAAGTACCACTTATATAATCATAGCTTTCATCGCCTGAGCTATCCGGTGCAAAAATCCCTTCGCCTCGCGTGGCAATTGTAACGACTTGATTGCCAAAATTGGCATCACCCAATAAATTGTCCATACCATCTGTCGCAGTAACTGTGATAACATTGGTAGAGTCTTCAACGTTTGCAAATCTGGCGGGCCAATATTTTGTGGTATTGAGGTTTTCACCCCCGTTTCCTGCGGAAACGACAAACATCATGCCTTGCCTTTCGGTATACTTTATGGCATTTTCTAATATCCGCGATTTTTCTCCTTTATAATTCGCGCTCATATTTATGATGTTTGCACCATTATCGGCGGCATAATAAATGGCACAAATAATATCGAAGAGTTTTCCTTTTCCAGAATCGTCAAAGGCTTTAACGGGCATTAATTTTATATTATAACCATTCGGAATATTCGCTGTAATTGTACCACCAACATGAGTACCATGCCCATGTTCATCACTCATTTCAGAGAAAGTTATCATATCAACACCGTAAATGTCATCAACATAGCCGTTCGAATCATTATCTATGCTATCACCTTCTATTTCGTTCTCGTTTCTCCACAAATTTGGATGTATTGAATGATGTGTGGTTCTTACGCCTGTATCTATTGTTCCTATAATGACTTCCTCTCCACTGTTATCTCCAATAGTATTATTGACGATTATTTGTTGACCGATTGAAAAATTTGGTGTAAGAAAATTATCTCTATTCTGTCCGCCGTCTGCTTCTGTTGATGAGACCCGTTTTTCTCCTGTACCATTTAAGAACACCCTTACTTCGTCAATATTATTTCCAAAACGCCAAAGGTCTATTTGACGGTGGCAGCTACAAGTTGTGATTGAATCACCTCCATATATATTGCGAAGCGTGTCTCTTTTTTGATACACTTGTTCGTCAGTCATATCTTGCCCAAATTCGACTATCAATTCGCCTTGTAGTACGGGTTCCCCTTCCAAGTCGAGACTTGTCATATAGTTATAAATAGGACGAGATTGAAACATCACTAAAGGTGTAAGGGTACTATCAATAAACCAATATTCATACGAACCTATGTCTGCAGTATCCATTGCAGGAATAACATAAAGGGTATCGTGTAGTATAAAATTATCGCTTAATGTATTACCATCTTTTCGCCACTGTATGTTCGCGCTGTCATAAGGTATTCTTGGGCTTGGAGATAATATAACTTCTTGATTTATAGTGTCGGTGTTAAATTGTTCGTTGCCAAAATATTGTGGCGTAAAATGAATATTATCGTTATTCAATGTGTAATTTGCACTAATGTCTTCATGTGAAAATTCATTAAACTCTATGCTTATTGGCTTTTCCATGTTCGCAATATTCGTAAAAATTGGCACCGTACCATGTAGTTGATTTTTTCTTGCGCCAAAATAAATCAAGCTATCTAAATTACCTAATTCGGAAGGAATACCTCCTGTCAGTTGATTATTAGACACACCGATATGTGTAATCTCATGTAAATTGCCTAATTCGGGAGGAATACTACCCGTAAGAAAATTACTGTACAACCATAGTTTTTTTAGATTAGACAAATTGCCAATCGATGAAGGAATCTGTCCTGTTAATCGATTATCATGTAAAATCAAATCCTCTAAACTTGCCAAATCTCCGAATGAAGATGGGATATTTCCTATGAGTTGATTAGCTTTCGCTCGAAAATGTGTTAAATTACTTAAATTCCCAAGTTCAAGTGGAAGGTCGCCTGTTAATTGATTATGAGAGACACCAATGTGGGTAAGGTTGGATAAATTGCCTATTGAAGCAGGGATGCTTCCTGTAAGTGAATTATTAAACAACCACAACTGTACAAGATTAGATAGATTCCCTAATTGAGTAGGAATGTTTCCTATCAAGTGGTTTGTATGCAATTCCAACCTTACTAGTTTATCAAGGTTTTCTAATATTGTAGGAATACGCCCTTTAAGATTATTATTTCCTAAATGTAGTCTTATCACGCGACGATCAGAGTTTATTTCAACACCATGCCACGTTTCCAAAGGGTCATTAAGAGTCCACCGTATAGTCCAATTTTCTCCCTCAGTAATACGGTGTAAAGTTACGAGGGTCAGTGAATCCATTTGAGCCAGGCTTATAGGACACATTCCGACATTCGTCGCATAAAAATCTTCCCATAATGCTTCAAAATTATTCCCTTCGTTTATATTATATGATATCAACCTATAGTATAGGTTTTTCAAATTAAAATTAAAACAACCTTCTAATTGATTTTCTTTTACTCCAAGAAAAATTAATTTATCTAAATTGCCCAACTCTGCGGGAAGACTTCCTGTCAACTCATTATGAGAAATCCCTATATGCGTTAGGTTAAATAGATTACCCAATTCATGTGGTATGACTCCGTCCAAATTATTACCATAGAGCCAAAGTTGTTCTAAACTAATCAACGCTCCTATTTCTGTCGGAATAAAACCACTTAGTTGATTGTCCTGTAAGTATATTCTTGTTAAAAACTCTAAATTACCAATTTCAGAGGAAATTTCGCCATTAAGATTATTGCTTCTCAAATCAATGATAGTTACAAAACCCATTTCATCCATCTCAATACCATACCAAGCCTCCACAGATTGGTTTAAATCCCAAGTATTCGTCCAGTTTGCGCCATTGGTCGAATTATAAAGTGCCACGAGTGCCAGCGAGTCCTGCATATTCACCTGCGCTACACTGAAAGAAGTATAAAAAGAAAGCAAAAGACAGAGCCATTTTTTGGTTAAATGTTTCATAATTAGTGATTTTGACTGCAAAAATAAGGATAATATTTAATAAGAGGAAATGCCCCTAACATCCTTTGATGTAAAGGAGCATTTCCATTATGACGTATAAAATACGAATACGCCGATGAGTGAGGTTACACTACTCACATCTAATGTTGCTATTTTTTGATGATAATTTTTCGATAAAATACACTACTGTCGATAGTCGCTTTCACGACATACATACCTTGTAAGATATTCGACACATCAATACTATTCGACGGATTTTCAAGCATTTGAACGACTTCTCCACTCATATCAAATATAATTAATTGCTTTATCATTCGGTCATCAAGACCTGTAATGTGGAAGGTATTTTTGGCAGGATTGGGATACAGGATAATAGCTCTTTTATCGAATGAATCATTCTCAAACTCATCTCTATTCATCTCCAAACGGCAATTGCAACAACCCGCCGCTGATGTGCAGAAGTTACTCCACGAAGCACTAAAATTATTACCGCTACTGACTCTCGAATCTGTTCCGGCATCGCAGATATTCGCTAAATTGACATCATAACAACCCGATAGATTATTACCTTTGAGTGCCAAAAAGCCCAAATTACTTAGATTGCCACACGACGCAGGAATACCACCTGTGAATTGATTTAACCCAAGTCCAAGATGCGTTAGGTTACTCAAATTACCGATTTCGGGAGGCAGTGTACCAGTCATTTGATTACTGAACAACCAGATTTGTTCTAAGGTCGTAATGTTCCCAATTGAAGTTGGAATACTTCCCGACAATTGATTGGTATGCAAATTCAGGCGCACCAAAGCCGAGAGTCCGCCGATAGTAGTCGGTAGTGTACCCACCAAGTTATTCTTGGGCAAATTGATTTGTTCTACACAACCATCGGCATTAAGTGTCAAGCCGTACCATGTACTAATAGGTTGGTTGAGATTCCATGTGGTCGTCCAGTTTTGTCCGTTAGTGGCATAGTACAAATCAACCATAATCAACGAATCCGTACTGCAATTCGTAGGTGGCGGCGGTGGCGAACAACTGCCCGCTCCATTGGCACAGAAATCACTCCACAAGGCGTCGAAATTGTTGCCACTATTGATATTTGCATTACTTGCTGCATCACAAATGTTGACTAAATTGGCATCAAAACAGCCCGAAAGTTGATTTTGTGGGATGGTGAAAAATCCTAAATTACTCAAGTTGCCGTAAGAGCCCGGAATTGTTCCGGCGAGTTGGTTTACTCCTGCACCAAAATGAGTCAGGTTGCTCAAGTTGCCGATTTCGGGAGGTAGCATACCACTCAATTGATTTTTGAACAACCAAATTTGAAGCAATTCACTCAAATTACCAATCGTAGAAGGAATGTTGCCTGATAAGTTATTGGAGTGCATATTGAGGCGAGTCAAAGCTGCCAATTGACCAATTTCGGGCGGAATAGTTCCGGTCAAATTATTATTTGGCAGATTGATTTCTGTTACACAGCCATTCGCATTGAGCGTAATGCCGTGCCATGTGTGTATGGGGGTGGTGAAATTCCATTGGGTTGTCCAATTTGCACCGTTGGTAGATTGGTGGATTTTTACCAACACAAGCGAATCTAAATATCGACAAGTCGATGGCGGTGGCGGAGGTGGCGTACACCCACCATTTCCCGTGGCGCAAAATGCACTCCATGTGGTGTCAAAACTATTTCCGGTATTAATTCCCGAGTC
>ENA-ORXT01004318-ORXT01004318.1-marine-metagenome-genome-assembly--contig:-NODE-4318-length-14831-cov-31.432628_pt1 | contig 14831 bp, 10 predicted proteins | sample MGYA00237868_ERZ511482 | MGnify/ENA metagenome assembly ERZ511482 | reverse complement strand
ATGATGAGTATTTTTAACGCAGAGATTGACTAATTCTATTATAATATAACCGACATTCTAATATTAAAATGGTATTATACCTGACTTGAGTACAGGCAACATCTGTAGAGCGATATGGTATCTACATATTCTATGTAAGTATTTTCCTTCCCATGTATTATTATGAAATCTTAACATCAGTTGATTATGTGTATTAAGTATTATGTGATTTTAATTCTAAGTATATTATCTACCCAAGTAGTCAGTCAGAATCGGTTATCAGGTAGAGTGGTCAATGAAGCGGGAGAGCTGCTTATGAGTGCATCAGTATTTCTACACGGTACAGAATATGCTGCCGTCACAGATGAAGATGGTGAGTTCGTTATCGAAAATATCAAAACTAATGAGTATCAGCTGCGATGTACTTATATAGGTTATAAGTCACACAAGGAGCCTATCGATATCGATGAGAGTTTTGAGATCGAGATTGTTATGGAAGGGTCACCGTTTCAAGTATCAGAGATCGAGATAGTAGCATCTGCATTAGAAGAAAAATCTCCTTATGCTTATACGGAGTTTAAGAAAGAGCAGGTAGAATTTAAGGATTTAGGACAAGATCTTCCTTATCTTATAGAACATACGCCATCGATGGTGGTCACCTCTGATGCAGGAGCGGGTATAGGGTATACATATATGCGTATCCGTGGTACTGATCCTACAGGCATTAATGTAACTATTAATGGAGTCCCACTCAATGACAGTGAGAGTCATGGGGTGTTCTGGGTCAATATGCCCGATTTCGCTAACTCTGTAGATGAGCTGCAGATACAAAGAGGAGCAGGTCCATCTACTAATGGCGCAGGTGCTTTCGGTGGGTCTATAGGATTGAATACGAATAAGATAAATCAGAATCCCTCGATTACCTTTAAGGGGACGTATGGATCATTTAATACTCAGAAATTGAGTGCTGAAATAAGTACAGGATTAATTAATAATCGATTTACTATAGACGGCAGATATTCCATTATCAAATCAGATGGTTATATGGATAGAGCAAGTTCTGATCTGAATTCTTATTTCTTTTCTGCAGCTGAGATTGGGGAGAATCACTCCCTAAGACTCAATGTAATATCAGGTCAAGAAGTCACTTATCAAGCATGGAATGGTGTACCAGAGTCCAAGCTTTTTGGTACCCAAGAAGATCTCTTAGCTCATTATCAGAGGAACTCTAACGGTGACTATAATACAGTCCAAGATAGTATCAATCTTTTTGATTCTGGAAGGACTTACAATGCTTACACTTACGAGGATCAAGTTGATGATTATAAGCAAGATCACTATCAGCTTGTATATGCTGTAAGACCTACAGCTAAGTTAAATCTTAATGCTACTGCACATTATACAGCCGGCAAAGGTTTTTTTGAGACATTTAGGTATGACGAGGATTTAGCTAATGATTATTCCGCAATTGTAGCAATGTCATCTGATAGCACAACTATTACTGATGCTAATCTCATACGTCGTAAGTGGCTGAGTAATGATTTCTACGGCATCATATTAGATTCTGAATATGATGTTAATGATGCGATGGAATTAAAGATTGGTGGCGCCTATAACACGTACAAAGGAGACCACTTCGGTAAAGTAATTTTTGTTGAAGGTGCTGTTAACTTTAATCCTTTACAGAATTATTATTTTAACCAATCGACGAAGAATGACTATAATGTCTACGGAAAAGTGGAGTACACTTTTGGTACTTCAGTCAATACATTTGTAGATCTACAATATCGTATAATTGATTATATCGCTGAGGGTACTGACGATGGCGCTCCGATCTCTATCGATGCTAATTATAAATTCTTTAATCCCAAAGTAGGCTTATCTTATGAGCTGAATGAGAAAGGGCTTCTCTACGCATCTTATGCAGTAGCACAGAGAGAGCCGACAAGGTCGGACTTCGTAGATGCTATAGGTACTGAGATACCTGAGTCAGAATTACTCCATGATATAGAATTAGGTTATAGGGCTCAGATCAATAGATTAAGCTTCGAGTCTAATTTTTATTTTATGAATTATACTAATCAGCTTGTCCTTACTGGTGCAGTCAATAACGTAGGCTCACCTATCAGAACGAATGTAGATAAAAGCTACAGAACAGGTATAGAACTTTCTGGTGCTTACAAGATCAATAGTGCTATCGAGGCAAGAGCTAACGTAACTGTAAGTCGTAATAAGATAGATCAATTTGAGCAAGTGATCTCCCCTAATGTTATAGGATTCTCTAATTCTGATATCGCTTTCTCACCTAATATCGTCGCGGGTAGTCAGCTGGACTATAATCTCTACAAAGGGCTTACATTATCTTGGTTAAGTAAATATGTAGGTAGGCAATACTTAGATAATACCTCATCAGACAGTAAGTCTATAGACCCTTATTGGGTTAATGATCTCGTTGTTAATTATAATATCAAAACGGATTATATCAATAATCTCAACGCTAAGTTATTAGTCAATAATTTCTTGAATAGAAAGTATGTCTCTAACGGATATACTTACAGCTACGACTTTAATGGTGTTGTCACTGAAAATTACCTCTATCCTCAAGCTGAGATTAATTTCTTATTGGGTTTAGAATTATCATTTTAAGTAAAAGTCACTGATAGATTATATTGAATAAGGCCTGCGTTCTGAGCTGTTGGATTTTTTAGAATTTAATAATCTTATGGTTGTCGATGATTGTACCTTGCTTATTTATAATGTGTAAGAAGTACAGGCCAGTCGGAAGATGATCTATATTTATTCTAGATAGTTTCGATCTTGATAATGTACAACCCTTAAGATTTGTAATGAATACATGATGGAAGTCTACACCTTCTATGACTATATAGGCATCTGATGGATTAGGATATACATTAAATAGATGTCTATCTTCACTATTGATTGAGGTGACGGTGTCATTGCCGTCACAATTCTCATCGATACCGTTTCCAATAATCTCTGTTGCTCCAGGATATATGTCTGGATTGTTGTCGTCACAATCAGTATTATCTAAAGAACCGTCTGTCGGATTATCACATGATACAAATTCCTTATCAGGATCTCCGTACCCGTCACCATCATTATCAGTGTAATACGTAATGGGATTAAAACCTTCGTCTATATTTTGATCACAGTTATTATCACTGCCATCACATACCTCAGTTGCATCAGGATTGATACTCGGATTATTGTCGTTACAGTCAAGAGCATTGTTAGCATATCCTATTGGCTTATAACAAGTCTCTATAGAGCTCGATGATGGGTTGCCATATCCATCCATATCATTATCTATGTAATATGTCTGTTGGTTTGTCGATTGATTATCTGCTATTGATATAGACTGCTTTATAGTATTGTTATTGGCATCGATTAATTCTAAATTGTAATCTCCAACAAATATATCCTGCAAGAAAGTGGTGTCTAAATCTGAGTTTACCATCGTTGTAATGATCTCTACATCTTGTTCATCTGACAGAGTTGCCCGATACGGTAGGACCCCACCACATGACCTGAATGAAAGGATGCCTGCTTCTTCGCATATGCTAAGATTTGTGAACGATAAATCAGGGCAGCAGATTCTATTTACAGATTTGTCAGCGCCATTGATAAGTAGAATGTCTTTGCTACAAGTCGAATCTGGAGAGGTTTGATAATTTACTTCAGGATTAGGAGTTACTCCATTAGGAGAATAGTTTAATGTAAAGCTGACATTATCATTGGGCTCACCTATCACATCAAAGCATAGTTTAAATATAGGTGTAAAATCTGGTATAGATTGTCCAAGTGCATTAGCATTGGTCCACAGAAATACTGCGAGTCCAATTCGATTATCATTATTATTAAAACTAATAATAGTATTTAGCGGGCCTATAAGTCCACCTGCTGACGGAGTATAAAGAAGGTTATCTATAACGCTCGTGTCATATTCTAAAGTAAATTGAAAGCCTATTACATTTTTAAAATTCTCAACTTGAAATTCTAAGCATGCTTGATGGTCAAGACAAATTTCGTCAGGTATTAGTTGAGTAATCAGATTTAGCGGTTCTGTAATTCCTATAGAATCACATGAGTCGCTCTGAGCATTTGTCGAATAACAAATAATGGAAAATGATACAATAAAAAGTAATTTCTTCATAAGTATTGGTTTGCTTATAATGTTAGGATTAGACGACCCTCCGAATTTAAATGTACTCCAAGTTGTAATCTCTCGAGTGTGGCATTAGTTACAAGTAATTTTAGTAATACTGTGAGAATATTTATAAATCAACAGAAGGCATAAGCCCACAAAAAAAGGCTGCCCAAAAATGAGCAGCCCTTAAAACCGTTTTTCTAATTTCTAATTATATAGAAACTTACTTCTGAATAATTACTTTCTTACTTGTAAGTCCTTCTTCTGTTCTTACATTTAAGTTATAGAATCCTGCGGGAATAGTCGCTACATTCATTTCTATAGTTCCTGAAGTAGAAGTATAATTCTGAGTTGCGATAACTCTTCCTTGTGGATCAACTAACTCAAGATTAACATCAGTAGCTGTGTTGCCTAAGTCCATATCTACATAAAGCATTTCTGATACTGGATTAGGGAATACTGATATAGCCTGATCATTAAGTAGATCTTCTGTATCTACAGCACCTAATGGCTTAATCGTTAGTGGCATATATACAGTAAAATTACCAGCTCTTGTAAGTCTTCTATCATCTTCATCACCTTCTATACCTGTACCAAACATGTAACCTGATCCTCTAAGCTCTTCAAATTGATTTTGGAAAGCTAATGAAGTACCACCATAATAATATCTCAAATCAGACTGCGCTACTGCCAAAGTTGGTAGAGGATCAGCTGTAGAAGATAATGGTGAGTAGTGAGCCATTATTATATAGTTAGAATCATCTGCTAACTCAATCTCTGCATCTACATCGTTAGGATTAGTCAATGGTATAAATAAGTTTCTGTAGTCTTCTGGTTGGCTACTTGATACAATTTTTCTAGCTTCACCTACGAGAACTCTTTCTTCTGCATCACAAGCAAAATCTCCGTTAAGATCAACCCATCTTAATAATTGGAAGTTGATAATCGCATTGAACGCATCTGTGCCAGGATCAAATCCAAATCTACATGATGTTGCCTTGAATCCATCTCCGTTAGGGATGTGATAGAATTGTCCTATAGAGTAGTAAGGTACTGCAGGGTTAATTCCTACTAAGTTAGCTTGATCACTATCAACTTTTCTAAATGTATCTCCACCTATTGTAAAGTCCCAGCTCTGTGTATTGTTAGCATCATTGACATCATTATCCGTTCTTACTGTATAAGTAATTCTGTAGTTGCCCTCTTCTAAGTCTCCAGTAAATTTGTCAGGGAATACTCTATTTTCATCTAAAGCAGAGCATCCGATATCAGGATATAATTGACTGTCTGTGTAGATAGATGTCAGATTAGATAAGTCAAAAATTTCAACATCTACAACAGTATTAGTTGCAGTACCTGCTTGTAGATTCTCTACATCAATAATGAAAGCTGCTTCGTCTACTTGAGATGCTGGCGTTACAAGATTAGGGTATGTCGAGAAAAAAGGATTAGCACTAAGGTCTACTTGGGTATCTACTTCTCTTATTACGACATCATCAACTGCCCACATGTAAAATGCGCCTCTATATCTGAATGCAAATCTAAAATTAGATACATCATTGTATCCACAAAGATTTATAGATCTTGTATCGTCTACTCTGGTATTGATTTCAATATCAGTGTTAATTGCAATTGTATCTTCGAATGTAGCTCCACCGTCTTTACTTAATATTATAGAATACTCACTCTCAAATTGTCTGGCACTCTGCGACCAGCTTAGTTCGAATCCTTGAGTACTTTGTACAGCAGCAAGATCTATTTCAGGAGATATTAATAAGCCTTCGCAGAAGAATGGTGTCCCAGCTCTTGCATCACTAATACATACACCGTCATTAAAGCCTGTACCTGCTGCACCATCAGCATCACCAGCTGTATCATAGAAATCTGAATCAAATAACATAACGCCATTACATGCCGTCGGTGTATCTGCATTAGGTTGGCCACCTCCAAATGCTCCTCTATCCAATCTTGCTTCTGGATCAAAGAACCATCCACCATCATCGAGATCAAGACCAGTTCCTTTGTCTACAGACCATCCATTAAGACCTCCGTCAAAAGAACCTTCTCCATTAGCTCCCCATATTACTTCATCGCCATATTCAACAGGTAGACAATCAGGAATAAATAAAGAGAAAGCGATCGTCGTATTAGCATCTAGATCCATCTTAAGTGACTGGCAGTCATTGTAAGAGATACCCACAACTAATATTTCTACATCATCACCAGTATCGATAGTATCAGTTCCTGGTATTATGATCTGATCTGATATATCAGTGCCATCATTAGGGTCTAACTGAGAGTTGCATATCACAACAGCTACTGCGCCTAATCCTTCTGCGTTTCTGACCTTAGATAAGAAGCTGCATGTTCCTCGATCAATGATAGCTACTTTTCCGCTTACATCGTTAATGATAGGCTCGCAAGCGTCATTAACTGGATCTGTGCCATCTTCAGCAAGAATAGCTGAAGCACTAACGGCATCAGTAGAATTACCGAATGAAGCAAAAGAAAAATCATAATCAGTGTCCATTCCGTTACTTGTTACAGTCATGGTATTGAGATCCTGCCCATTAAGCAGACCTACAGATATCATAGCCATAAAAGCAAATACAATTTTTGTAAAGTTTAAATTCATAAGTGTTTAATTTTTATTGGTATATCTAAAATTATAAATTCCTATTAAATATTGACTAAAGTAATAAATAATCATGTAGTATAGATAGGTGTTTATACCTATTATTACTAATGAACGATTGTCTGATGTATAAGTTCTTGAAAATCAGTGTTTTTAACAAAGTAGACACCTTGCTCTTTGCAGACATATGCCCCACATTTGTTAGATATGGCAGCCATATCATTGCAAGATAATCCATGTAATAATAATATGGATAGGACACTGATTACAGTATCGCCTGCCCCTGAGACGTCAGGATCTGTAACTGTAAGACCATTTATGATTCCGTAGTCATCACCTTGTTGGTAGTAGATTCCTTTATCAGCAAGTGTGACATACACTGCATTGGCTTTGTCCATATCGAGTTCTTTTAGGACATTTTTTATCTCGTCTTTATTGACATTAATCTTTCTGCCATATTGATGTTCAAGCTCTTTGAGGTTTGGCTTAAATAAGTCACAATCCGATAATGCTCTAAAATTTTTATGCTTAGGATCTACACTTAATTTAATATTATTCTCTTTACATACAGATTGTATAAAGTCGATAATTCTATTTGTTAGAAGACCCTTATTATAATCTTGTATTATTATTAATTCTATACCCGATTTTGATATTTCTGTGATTCGGTTTATGAGATTATTTTCTATTTCGGTACTTATAGATTGTGTTGTTTCGTGATCGAGCCTAAGGTACTGTTTATAGGCGTCATTGACATACCTCGTCTTGATTGTCGTAGGTCTTTCTTGGTCTATTACAGTATGGCAATTTATTCGATTAGTACTACAGAGATTATTCAATGATGCAGCTCCTTCATCATCACCTGTAACGGATAGTAAGGTCACCTCTTGATTAAGTTGGGATAAGTTGTAAGCAACATTGGCAGCACCACCAAGTCGATCTTCCTTTCTTATGTAATTAAGAATGGCACAATCAGCTTCTGGAGAATCTCTATTATGATCACCTATGATATACCTATCTATCATTACATCTCCGATGACTAATATTTTGGAAGATTTAATTTTCATTGAGTACTTCTTGTAGGTCTTTGACTAATAATTCTATGCGACTCCTATTTTTATTTATAAAGATATCACATCTTTTTTTGTGATCATCGGTATCAATATTTTCAAGTTTAGAAATAGATTTATCAAACTGACTTTGAGAATCTATTATCTGCAGAAGTCCTAATTTAGCTAATGTAATAGCCATCGGAAACTTCTTAATGTTAGGCCCACAAAAAACCTTTACACCATAAACTAAGGGCTCTATAACATTATGTGGACCCTTAGAGAATCCTCCACCTACGTAAGCGATATCTGCATATCTGTATAGGAGCTTTAGATCTCCTAATGTATTGATAATTAGTATATTAGATTCTTTATTGGTTGTAAATAATTCGTAGTTTCTCTTTAGTTTACCTGTGATATTGAGTAATGATACATCATCTATGTCATGAGGTGCTATTACATAATTATATTCTTTATGCTGATTAATATAGTCTACAACCATATCAATATCTTCTTCAGTAAGACTACCTATTAATATCGTTTTACTGTTAGAGTCTGAAATCTTGAGCTCTGGCGATTCTGAGTTTTTATTTTCTATAGCCTTATCTATACGAGTATCACCTATAACCTTAACGTTATTAAAATTATTAGTCAGTAGGATGCCCTTAGAATCATCATTGTGAGCAAATATTAAGCGAGCATTTCTAATTAAATCCAAGAATGGGCTTGCTATTTTTTTAAATAAATATGAATCAGCGTTGATATGCAAACTTGTATAATAGAATGGGATTTTTTTTGTTTTGAGACTACGCAGTAAGTTAAACCAGAATTCGTATTTTATAAAAATTACTGCTTTAGGTTGTAGTATTTCTATCAGTGTATTTTGATTAAGATGTGTATCTAAAGGTAGATAGATTTTATAAAAATCAGGATCATCAAAAGTGACATTATTATACCCAGAAGGAGAATAGAAACTGACTACTATTTTCAGGTTGGATATCTGTCTTTTGAGTTGACTGATTATTGGTTTTGACATTTCGTACTCTCCATAAGATGCGGCATGTACGATAATAATAGGTGCATGACCCCAAGATATTTTTTGCTCTTTTATATGAGAGAATTGCCCTTTGCGACCTTGGATCCAGTCCGAGGCTTTCTTATCAAATAGGGAGGCTAAGAAGACCAATAGTCCATATGCCCTGATACCTATGCTGTACAGAAATAACAATAGACTCAATAGTAGATGTCTTCTGATTCTCTCAAGTCAAATATCGGTAGATACCACTTGGCTGATAGGCCGATTAAAATATCGAGCCTTCTACTATTATCGGGCATCTGTGTATCGAAGTTAATGGCTCGCGTATTTTTAGTAAAAGCTTCATGGAATGTCAATGCGATTTCATAATTGACACTTTTGCTTTTACCTATGTGGAGGTATTTTATTGTCTGCTTGACATATGGCCCCATCGTATTACGATCATAACCCTTAGCATAATCACCTGTGAACTGATTAGCGTTATTGCTATCGACTTGTAGTCTGATGTTGTGCTGGATAAGGCCTAATCCCAACCCAAGAGCAAGACCTGCCTTAGGGTTATTGCGTAATGGGATCACATTTTTGCTCGCATAGACACCAAATATTGTACCTCTCTGTCTCAGAAATACATCTGCTAATTGTCCACCGGTACCTAAGATTCTGCCATTCTCAAGTCTGTATTGAGATATGACATCTTCATTTACATTGTCTCCGAATAGGATACCGCCTTCTATACTAAAGGTGCCATTAAACTTAACGTTATATATGTCTACCGATAGTAAGGCTCTGAAGTTAGTCCCAAATCTATCAGCCATATCAGCTGCTGGTATATCTAAGCCATAGCTGAATCCTATACCTACAAAATTCTCTTCTCTGTAATCAGCTTGGCCGAGTAGACTATCTGTAATGGAGAAAAAACACAAGAAAATTATGCATCGCATTATCATATGATAAAGTTAAGTAAAACCATGAAGTCCATCTAATGTAGATTAATTATTAATTGCCTAAGCATATCATGGGATCATAGCATGAGGTGTAGATTATTGTATCAGTTAGCTTGAGTTTTAGATATCATAATCGGTATCATAGCGACTATTTTATGCAAAAACATCTAGATGGCATAATATAATTCTAATATTATAATTTATTTAGATATGATAGTAGCCTCAAAAACACCGATATTACGTACTTTCGTCATAGAATAACATATAGAAATTATACTTAATGTATAAGGTCTTAACATATAAGCTTAACAACCAAGATAGATAATGATATTTACAAGGATCTCATTCCGAATAGTGTGTATAGTACTTCTATCATTCTTATCGTTGCATACCACAGCTCAGATATTTCCTGATATCACACGAGCAGACATAGAAAAAGAACTCGAAAAGCGAGACCTCAATATACAAGATGTAGAGGCAGCATTATTAGCTGAGGGAATCGATATCAATACGCTTGAGATCGAAAATATCACCAGTGAAGAAAGACAAACTATACAGCGGGTCATCTTAGACATGACTGCCGAGAGGAAAGCAGAATTACAACAAGAAGCGGAAAAAGAAGAAGAGGAAAGGCTTAAAGCGGAAGAAGACGAAGAGATAATTAATGAAGAAATAGACTCTATAGAAGCAGAACTACTCGTCTTAGATGAGGATGAAGAAGAGGAGATACCTGAAGTCACTGTGTATGGACAGGAACTGTTCCGTAATAATACTATAAAGTTACTGACTAAGAGCGACGAGATCAATGCGCCAGATTCTTACATATTAGGTCCAGGCGATAAGCTTGTCTTATCTATATGGGGTAAGTCAAGTGTGGAGAGAGAGTATATCATATCTAATGACGGTTATATCAAGGTCGCTAATGGTGGTGGAAATACCAGAATATTTCTTAAAGGCCTGACATTAGGTGCTGCACGTGAGAAAGTAAAAACAGTACTTAGAAATCAATATCGATTTAACGAAGGTCAGTACAGTCTCGCTCTAAATTTCTCTAGAACTGTCAAGGTCAATATATTGGGTGAAGCAATGAATATAGATGTTGTAATCTTGCCTGCATTAAACTCGCCATTTAATGCACTTGCAGCAGTCGGTGGGCCTAATGATATTGGCTCACTCAGAAAAATTCAATTAGTCAAAAATTCTGGTGTAGTACTAACTTTAGATGTCTACGAATTACTAAATAACCCATCAGTAAAAAACAAATATTACTTAGAAGATAATGACCTCATACTAATACCCGCATCAGAAAATATTATAACCTTAGAAGGTGCTGTGAAGCGGCCACTTAAGTATGAACTTATAGACGGAGAAGGCATAAGGGAGCTCTTAGAATATTCTGGAGGATTTGGTGAGAATGCATTCAAGAAGAAAATCCAAGTCACAAGATACATTAACGATGATCAAGAGATTATAGATATCGACTGGAGAGAGTATGAGAAATCAAATCTAAATTTTCCTTTACTCAACGGCGATCTCGTAATGGTAGAAAGCATAGAGAGTGAAGCCACTAACTATATTGAGATAGTAGGAGAGGTCAAGAAAGAAGGCTCTTTTCAGAGGACTGACGGTATGCGTATATATGAGGCTATATCCAAGGCTGGACTTACAGATAACTCTAGCATTAACTTAGTCTACTTAACAAGGACTAATGATGATGGTACGACCACTTATGAGAAGATATACCTTAACGAGATAATGGAAGATCAGACAGTGAGTCAGAATATTATCCTTCAGAATAAGGATAGAATAGAGATATGGTCCAAAGAAAGATTTATAGATAATGCCGATATTACGGTAAGTGGTTCTGTGAGATCTGAAGGAAAGTTTCCGTTTGACGCAAGTCGATCTATCAGATTACGTGATGCAATACTGCTCGCTGGCGGACTCCGTAGAGATGCATCTAATATTGCAATCATCCACAGAAATGATCCCCTTAATCCAAAGGTCAAAACCTATAAAACTGTAGATAATCTGGACGTTATAATTAGTACACCAGATAATGAGAATAACTACATCATGGAGCCATTCGATAGCCTTGTCGTGGAATCTAATAATACATTCATAGAAGAGTCATATGTAAGGATTGAGGGAGCAGTTAATAGACCTGGTAGTTTCCAGTACGGAACGGGTATTACGATTAAGGATCTCATGAGATTAGCAGGTGGATTTAGATTAGCGGCATCTACTAATAATATCGAAGTATCGCGGGTCATTATGCGTAATAATGAACCCACAAAGACTGTAGTCGCTAACTTAGTAATGAATAGAGACTTTGAGGTCTTGTCAAAAGGCGCCGTAGATGGTGATTACGTTCTCGAGCCATATGACAACATTAGTGTCAGATATAATAAAGACTTTGAACTACAGAAAAGAGTTTTCCTTAATGGTGAAGTAGAAGTGCCAGGCCCTTATGCGGTATGGAAAACTAACTTGCGTATCTCAGATGTCATAGACCGAGCAGGTGGCCTTACAGAGGAAGCATTTCCAGCAGGGGCGACATTATTTAGAACAGAAGAAGAAGTAGGATCTATAGTCATCAAGTTAGACCAGATCCTCATTAATCCTAACTCTGAATTTAATTTCGTTGTCAAAAATGGTGATGAAATATTTATACCCAAAATATCAGAATTTGTTACCATTAAAGGTGCTACCAGAGTCAGAGAAGTTGTCACAGAAGATGCCATAGAGACAGGTAACGCTATCAGAGTCCCTTTCCATAATAACAAGGATGCACTTTTTTATATTAATGAATTCGCAGGGGGGTTAGATGAGAGAGCGGATAAGCAAAAGATATTTGTCAGGTACGCCAATGGTGAAATCAAAAGACCTAAAAATGGATTATTCTCTAAGAGGTATCCTAAGGTCCTCCAAGGCTCTACAATAACAGTAGGGTACAAGTCCGAAGAAAAAGAAGACGAAGAAAAGAAAACCGATGTCGATTGGACTCAGCTACTCGGTGACTCCGTCAGTCAAGCCATGAGTATCCTTACTCTGATATTATTAATTTCGAGGCTGGATAATTAGGATAGCTTAAGATCCGAGATCTAAGACGTATAACCTATCGCCATCTTTCGTATTTGCTAATTAGCCATTGATATGTTATAACATAGCTTGATATATTAATTTTCGATGAAGGATAAAGGAGAGTATATACGTAACTCAGTGTAGAAGGTGTGTATATATGTAGTTCTCTCTCATAAGGGGAAAAACCTCAATACGTGTTACAATTTAAAGTATAAACACGTATATTGTCATAAAATTGAGTAGAAAATGAATACAAAATTAACGTTGACAATAGAAAAAGATGTCATAAAAGAAGCCAAGGAATATGCAAAGGACAAAGGTCAAAGTCTTTCAGATTTAGTTGAGAACTATTTCAAACTACTCACAAAAGATAAACGTAAAATTAAACCAAATCATTTATCTCCAAGAATTAAACGTTTACGTGGAATATTAAAAGTTGAGAAAAATTTTGACTATAAAAAAACATTAACTGAAGAATTAAGTAAAAAATATGGCATCTAAAGTATTTGTTGATTCAGATGTAATAATTGATTTTTTTACTGATAGAGAACCTTTCGCAAATCCCGCAAGTAAAATATTTGAACTAAACGAATTGGATGTTATTCAAATCTACATTTCAGCAGTTAGCTTGAACAATATCTATTACATTGTAAGAAAATATATTGGACATAAGGATACAATTAAAATTATAGAAGAGATTGTTGAGATTACTGAAATAATAGGAACGTCAAAAAAAGAAATAGTTCAAGCACTAAAAAATGACTTTAAAGATTTTGAAGATTCTGTACAGTACTCATCAGCTCTTAATATTAAAGGAGTTGAAGCTATAATAACTCGAAATACTAAAGATTATACCAAAGCAAAATTGCCAGTTTTCACATCTGAAAGTTATTTGAAAGCAAATGATTACGAGAGATAACACAGCATTATGACAGAATCTCTCCTACGTCGTGACTCTGCATATGCATAATCCGTTATCTCTCATTTCCGAACTCCATCTGACTCTCCAGGTCACTGAATTAAAAGTCTAAAACTACTTAATACTCTAACTATTGTCGTCAAAATAGTCGCTCAAGTGTGAATATTCTGTTAATATTCGCTCACGGCGAACAAATTCTATGTTGATTCAGTTATTGATTTGTATGTAATGTGTAGTAAAGACTATACGTTTTGTTGAATTATTTCTTTAACACAAACTTCTTGATAAGATGAAAAACAGAAATGAACTTATTCGAAATCTTGAAGTTGCCCTTTTAGGTTTAGGTTCTCTATTGGAAACTGAACTTGATAAGAAAAAAAGAAGAGAAATAGAAAACATAAGTGCTCGTCTCAGTAACGTAATTGAGGAACTGAGAGCGGGTAATTCTATTTCTAATTCTGAAGTTGCTTGGAGAGCAATCGAGGAATCTCTTATCAAATTTGGAATCAAAGAGATAGCTGAGGCGTTATTAGAGTTGCTTTAAGAATCAAATGGTCGAGGTCTGAAGGTGAGTGGATTTTATCCACTCACCTACAACTCACCAAATGAGTTCAGTTCATCTTTAAAGAAGTACAAAATTTTAATTATGTATTTATTCATTTCAAATTCTATGGGAGAGGTACATCTACCAGACAAATCAAAAAGGAAAAAAAGTATTCTAGAGGGCCCTTGGTTCGAAGAATTCAGATTCCATTCTGAAACGTCATTTTACTCTACCTTGTTAAAAAGTATTACTAAGTATTTTCTGTCACATAAGAAAAAAACAGGAAGTCTTAGAATATTAACAAAAGACTTGAATAATTATAAAATTGATTTTCAGAGAAAGAGAAAAATAAGTTCTCGTGTTCTCAAATTATCAAGAAGTTTTGAAAAGAAATTCAACAGAACGTATAGTCTTTCACACATTAAAGACTACATTTTTAAACTAGCAAAATTGAATGTAGACAGATTAAAAGA
>ENA-ORXT01004314-ORXT01004314.1-marine-metagenome-genome-assembly--contig:-NODE-4314-length-14838-cov-5.511618_pt1 | contig 14838 bp, 12 predicted proteins | sample MGYA00237868_ERZ511482 | MGnify/ENA metagenome assembly ERZ511482 | reverse complement strand
CGCCTGCCGCAGGTCTCGCGCCGCATGCCCGCCCGCGAAGTCGCCCTCGCCCGGGGGCAGGCCGATGCCATGGCCCTGCGGATGCGCAACCACGATGCCGGCACCCATTCGCGCCGGATGCCCCAGGGCGACGGGGCGCGCGAGGTGTACGAGGCGCTGGAGACGGCCCGCTGCGAGATGGTCGGCGCGCAGGCCATGCCCGGCGTCGCCCGCAATCTGGATGCCGTGCTGACCGAACGCGGCGAGCGGGCGAACTGGGCCACCCTGACCGATGCCGAGAACGCGCCGCTCGGCACCGCCTGCGCACTGGCGCTGCGCAAGGCCACCACCGACCTGCCCCTGCCCGACGCCGCGCAATCCCTGCTCGACCTGTTCGAGGAACGCTTCGACGGCAAGGCGGGCGAGACGGTCGCGGCCCTGCTGGACAGCCTGGGCGATCAGGACGAATTCGCCCGCCGCGCATGGCAGTTGATCGACGATATGGGTCTGGGCGAGGAACTCGGCCCCTCGCCCGAGGAACTGGAGAACGACGATAGCCTGGACGAACAGGACGAACCGCAGGAAGACCCCGAGGCGTCCGAAGACGGCGAGACCGCCGAGAGCGACGCGCCCGATGACAGCCCCCCCGAATCCTCCGACGACGACCAGTCCTCCGACCAGTCGACCACCGACACCACCGCCGTCGTCAGCGATCAGGACTCCGACGACGAGGCCGAGACCGACGAGCAGCAGCGCCGCGAGGGCGACCCGCCCCCCTACACCCCGCCGACGATCCCCGACAGCGATGCCAGCCCCGATTACCGCATCTACAACCGCGAGAACGACGAGGAGATCAAGGCCGAGGATCTCTGCGATGCCGAGGAACTGACCCGCCTGCGCGCCTTCCTCGACCAGCAGGTCGCCCCGCTGAAGGGCGCCGTGGGCCGCCTCGCCAACCGGCTCCAGCGCAAGTTGCTGGCGCAGCAGAACCGGTCCTGGGAATTCGATCTGGAGGAGGGGATGCTCGATGCCGGGCGGCTGGCGCGCGTGATCGCGAACCCCACCACGCCGCTGTCCTTCAAGGTCGAGAAGGACACGGATTTCCGCGATACGGTCGTCACCATCCTGCTGGACAATTCCGGCTCGATGCGCGGGCGGCCCATCACCATCGCCGCGATTTCCGCCGATGTGCTGGCCCGCACGCTGGAGCGGTGCCGGGTAAAGACCGAGATCCTGGGCTTCACCACCAAGGCGTGGAAGGGCGGCACCGCGCGGCAGAAATGGATCGAGGGCGGGCGTCCGTCGGCCCCCGGTCGCCTCAACGACCTGCGGCACATCATCTACAAGGGGGCCGATGCGCCCTGGCGGCGGGTGCGGGCCAATCTGGGCCTGATGCTGCGCGAGGGACTGCTGAAGGAGAATATCGACGGCGAGGCGCTGGAATGGGCCTACAAGCGCATGCTCGCGCGGCCCGAACAGCGGCGCATCCTGATGGTCATATCGGACGGTGCGCCGGTCGACGATTCGACCCTGTCGGCCAACCCCTCGCATTATCTGGAGAAGCACCTGCGTGACGTGATCCGCATGGTCGAATCGCAGAAGCGCGTGGAACTGGTCGCCATCGGCATCGGCCACGACGTCACCCGCTACTACCGCCGCGCCGTGACGATCACGGATGCCGAGCAACTGGGCGGCGCGATCACGGATCAGCTGGCCGACCTGTTCGACACGAATGACGGCACGCCGAAGGCCCGGCGGCGGCTGGACGCGGCGTAGCATTTAAAAGTTAGCGCTGCCCCGCACTCGATGCGGGGTCTTCTTGAACGAGGCGCTTCGCCCGCAAAGGCCCCGGATCGAGTCCGGGGCAGGGAAATCTTCTACTCCGCCGCCACACGCCCCGCGCGCTCGATCCGGTTCCCCGTCAACCGTTCGTAGACCGGCACATACCGCTCCGCCACCGCCGACCAGCTGCGGGTGGTCCGCACGAAGTCGAGCGCCGGGGCGGTCATGGCCGCGTAGCGCGCCTCGTTCGCGGGATCGAGCGCGTCCAGTGCCGCCGCCGCCAGCGCGCCCGGATCGTCCGATGCGAACAATGCGCCCGTCACCCCGACCTGCACCAGCTCGCGATGCCCGCCGACATCCGACGCGATGAACCGGCGCGTCATCGCCATGGCTTCCAGCGGTTTCAGCGGCGTGACCAGATCGGTCAGGCGCATCTTCAGACGCGGATAGACCAGCAGATCCACCACCGAATAGTACCGCCGCACCGCCTCCGGCCCGACCCGCCCGGTGAAGATCGCGGCCTCGCCCAGCGGCGCGGCCCGCTCGCGCAGGGCCGCATTTTCCGGCCCGCCCCCCACGAACAGCAGCCGCGCCCCGGGCCAGCGCGCGCGGATCGCGGGGAAGGCGTCGAGCAGCAGGTGCAGCCCCTCGTAATGATAGAACGAGCCGAGAAACCCGATCACCGGCCCCGCGCCCAGCCCCAGCGACGCGGCCAGGTCGGCGTCCTTCGCGGTGACGGGGGGCAGGCGATCCGGCTCGATGGCATTGGGGGCCAGATCCACGTGGTCCGGCGCGATGCCCCGGGACAGCAGATCGTCGCGCAATCCCTCGCAGATGGTGAAGACATGCCCCGCCCTGCGCACCGCCCGCGTCTCCATCGCGCGGGTCAGGCGATAGCGCAGCGAGCCTTGGGTGGTGGTGCCCCGGTCGACGGCGGCATCCTCCCAGAACGCCCGGATCTCGTAGACCATCGGCAGGTTCATGCGTTTCGCGACGGCCTGCGCCGGAAAGGCGTTCAGCACCGGCGAATGGGCGTGGATCAGGGCGGGGCGCAACTCCTCGACCGCCGCCTCCAGCCGCTTCGCCGTCGCCGCCATCTCGGCGCGAAAGCCGAGGCCCGGCAGGGTGCGCGCGGGGGTCGGCGTGCGGTGGAAGTCGAACCCGGCGACGGTTTCCACCCGCGAGTCCGGCGGCCCCGCCTCGGCCCCGTGGCGGGGCGAGGTGACGGCGACCGGATCGATCCCCAGCCCCCGCTGCGCCCGCAGGATGCCCAGACTGCGCGAGACATAGCCGCTCTGCAACGGGGCGGAATGGTCGAGGACGTGGAGGACGCGCATGGTTCAGGCTCCCGGCAAGGGGGGGGGTAGCCCCCCGGTATGGCGTGCCGGCGTCAAGATCGGCTTAATCCCTGCCGCAGGCATGGCGCAGGCGGGCGTAGCGGTCGAGGAACTCGTCGCGGGCGGCTGCGGGGGGCAGGGGGTCGAGCGTGATCTCGATCGCCCGGCGGAATCGGGGGCGGGGGAAGTATTTCGCCGCCTCCGCCGCCGTGAACCCGGCCAGCTGCACCGCCTCGAACCCCGCCGCCGCCCCGTCGGCGCGCTTGATGGTGCGGGTCGCGTGCTGCGGCAGGGTCTCGGGCAGGCCCGCGCGGCGGTGGATGGCAGCCAGCAGGCGCGCCTCCAGCCGCTTGTAATCCCCGCCGACCACCGCCTTGAACGGGCTGATGAGGTCGCCGATCACGTATTCGGGGGCATCGTGCAGCAGCGCGGCCAGCCGCCATTTCGGGGCGAAATCCACGACCGCCAGCCCGGCGATCCGCTCGACCAGCACCGAATGCTGCGCGACGCTGAAGGCCCAGTCCCCTTGCGTCTGCCCGTTCCAGCGCGGCACCCGGGACAGGCCGTGCGCCACGTCCTCGATCTCGACATCCAGCGGCGAGGGGTCGAGCAGGTCGAGCCGCCGTCCGCTGAGCATGCGTTGCCAGGCCCGGCGCGGGGCGGGTGGCGGTGCAGCGGGTGTCGCAGGGGTGTCGGCCATTCTTGTCCTCCCGTTCGTTTTCGGTCATGCTGTACCGGAATGCACCCCTGCGCCCCAATTTGGCCGTGCAGGCATGGCACAGATGCTGTTTCCGGATCGAGGGGCCGGGGACAGCCGCACATGTTATTCACAAAAAGGGTCCCCGGACCATGGTGCCATCCCGTTCTCACATCGCCATCCTCCTCGCCCTTGCCGCGATTCCGCTCGCCGCCCGGGCCGAGGATTTCGTGACCGCCAAGGGCAAGGTGGTCGCGATGCCCGATATCACGACCCTGACCTGCGAGGAAATCGAACTGACGCTCTCGCGGATCGATTCGACGCGCTACCGCGAGAATACGCCGGTCCCCCATGACCGCGCCGACGACCCCCTGCACCGCTACGAGCAGGATCTGGCCAAGGCGTTGTTCCAGGTCTGCGTGGTCGACAGCCAGCCGCGCGGAAAGGCCCCCGACCCCCCCGGGCCGCAGCAGCAGCAGGCAGGCAGGCAGTAGCGCCCCTGCGACGCGCGGGGGGTTGCGCGGGGCGGGGGCGACCCCGTATCCCGACATGGTGAAAGCCCGGTCCGCGCAGGATACGGGCGAACCCTCTTCGGACGGACGGGATATCCATGGGTCTTTCCCCCTTCAATATCGTGACGGCGCTGGTCGTCTCGGCGCTCGCCTGGGGCATCGACCGGGCCTCGAAACTCCACATCCTCGAAACCCTCGCGTTGCAGCCGGGGGATGCGGTGGGGGTGATTCCCGGCATCCTGACCTTCGTGATGACGTGGAACTACGGGATCAATTTCGGGCTGTTCGCCTCGGGCGGCGGCACGGCGAAGATGGTGCTGGTGCTGCTGGCGGCGGGGGTCAGCATCGCGATGCTGGTCTGGGCCGCGCGCCACCCCCGCGACGGGATTTTCGCCTTCGCCGTCGGACTGGTCATTGGCGGGGCGCTCGGAAACGGGTATGACAGGTATGTATACGGTGCCGTCGTGGACTTTCTCAACGTGACCTGCTGCGGCATCAACAATCCGTTCGCGTTCAATATCGCGGATGTGGCGATTTTTCTCGGCGTGGCGATCCTGTTGCTGCGACCGTCGGGTGAAGGGGTGACGTGATGGGGATCAGTGCGGGAATGACGGCCCTGCGGTGCGGTGCGGCCATGGCCATGGTCGCCGCGCTCGCCGCGTGTCAGGGGGGGCAGCAGGCGGCACAGCCCCCCGAACTCGAAGACAAGTACACCGACCGGCTTCAGATCAGCGATTTCGCCAATATCCTCCAGACCGCGCCGGACGAGTTCAGCGTCGTCACCAAGCGCCCGCTGGAAATGCCCGGCAGCTTCGCGGCCCTGCCCGCCCCCGAACCGGGCAAGGCCAGCACCCGCGACCGCGACCCGCTGGCCGATGCCCGCGCCGCCCTCGCGTTCGAGCCGGTGCCTGCCAGCACCGCGTCCTTCGCCCCCTCGGCCACCGAAGCGGCGCTCCTGTCCTCCGCCGGGGCCGTCGATCCGTCGATCCGGGCCAAGCTGGCGACCGAGCGGGAAATCTACGAGGCCGAGCAGGAGGTCTATCTCCTCGACCGCCTGATTCCCCGGCTGCGGGAAGGGCGCGGCGATACGAATCCCGAGGCGATCGATGCCGCGCAGGAACGCCTGCGCCTTCAGCAGGCGGGGGTCGCTCCGCGACCGGCGGGCGGCGGCGCGCAGCCGACGGCGGTGCTGGCCCCGGCGCTCCAACCGGTCCGGATCACTCCGGCACCGGTCGCCCCCTCCCCCGTGGCCATCCCCGCGCCGGTCGCCGTGGCCCCCGCCCCGACCGGCGCCGTCCCGACCAGCGACATTCCGACCTTCGGCGTTCTGGCCCCCGAAGCGGTCGGCACCGCCCCACCGCTGATCTACCTGCCCGAGTAGGGGCGGGGAGCGGCCGGAAGGCCACCACACCCCCCGGTGGCACCCTCCCCCGCCCCGTCACCCCTGGCGAGAGCGGCCCCCCTCGCCGCGCGACAAACCGCGCGTGGCAGGGTTAACACGCCGTTAATAGTGTACACCGTAGGGCTGGAACCCGGGGCGCTCGATCCCCATGTTCGGTCCATCGGTCCGGCGCGCCGTTTCGCGCCGCCTATCCTCACTGTCGGGGTGATCCATTGAAGAGACTTGCCAGCATCCTCTCCGCCGGGCTTGCGATTGTCGCGGGCATGGCCCTTGCGGCCCCCGCGCAGGCCGAACCCGTCGTTAGCGACTTCACCCTCGATAACGGCATGCGCGCCGTGGTGATCGAGGATCACCGCGCCCCCGTCGTGACCCACATGGTCTGGTACCGCGTGGGGTCCGCCGACGAACCCCCCGGCAAGACGGGCATCGCCCATTATCTCGAACACCTGATGTTCAAGGGCACGGACACGATCGCCCCCGGTCAGTTCTCGAAGATCATCGCCGAGAACGGCGGGCAGGACAACGCCTTCACCTCGCGCGACTACACCGCCTATTTCCAGCGCATCGCCAAGGACCGCCTCGGTCTGGTGATGAGCATGGAAGCCGACCGCATGCGCAACGTGAACATCCGGCAGGAGGATATCGTCGCCGAGCGCGACGTGGTGATCGAGGAGCGCAACTCGCGCACCGACAACAACCCCGCCGGGCGCTTCCGCGAGCAGTACATGGCCGCGCTGTATATCAACCACCCCTACGGCATCCCCGTCATCGGCTGGCGCGAGGAGATCATGGCGCTGGACCGCGACGATGCCCTCGAATTCTACGAACGGTTCTATGCCCCGAACAACGCGATCCTGATCGTCGCCGGCGACGTGACCCCCGACGAAGTGCGCGCGCTGGCCGACGAGCATTACGCGCCCATCGAATCGGTCGACCTGCCCGAATCCGTGCGCGGGACCGAGCCGCCCCATCTGGCCGCCCGCCGCCTGACCATGACCGACCCCCGCGTCGCGCAGGACAGCCTCTGGCGCGGCTATCTCGCCCCCTCCTACGTGACCGACGGCGATACCGCCGCCGCGCTGGGCATCCTGTCCGACGTATTGTCCGGCGGCACCACCCGCCGCCTGCCCAAGATGCTGACGCTGGAGACGGATCTGGCGCTCTATGCCGGGGCGTATTTCTCCGGCATGGCGCGGGATCTGGGCGAGTTCGCCTTCTACGCCGCGCCCAAGGGCGATACCACGCTGGTGGAACTGGAAGGCGCGCTCGACTGGATGATCGCGGATCTGCTGGAGAACGGCATCACGGAGGAGGAACTGGCCCGCGCGAAGAAAGCCTCCATCGCCGCCGAAATCTACGCCCAGGACAGCCAGTCCTCGATGGCCCGCCAGTACGGCGCGGCCCTCTCCATCGGGCTGGAACTCGACGATATCCAGAACTGGCGCGACCGGCTGGATGCCGTCACCACCGAGGACGTGATGGACGCCGCCCGCGCCATCCTCGTCCCCGAACGCTCCGTCACCGGGTTCCTGATGAAACCGAAAACCGAAGAAGGAGCGGACGGATGAGAACGCCGACCCTCGCCGCCGCAGGCATCGCCGCCTGCCTGATCGCCCTGCCGGTTTCCGCGCAGCAGACCGCGACGGAGACTCTGCAGGAGGTTCCGACGGAGACCGCAAAGGAGACTCCGAAGGAAGCCCCGCAGGAGACTCCGAAAGAGACGACGACGGCGGAAGACGCCCCCGCCGCGCAGGAGACTCCGCAGGAAACCGCCTCCTCCCGCATCCAGGAGATCGCCACCCCCGGCGGCCTGACCGCCTGGCTGGTCGAGGAGCACGCGATTCCCATCGTCACCGTGCAGATCCAGTTCGACGGCGGCGCCCGGGTCGACGAACCGGGCAAGGAGGGGGCCGTCAACCTCGCCACCGCGCTGATCGAGGAAGGCGCGGGCGACATGGACAACCAGGACTTCGCCGCCGCACTGGACGACATCAACTCCTCCATCGGGTTCGGGGCCAGCCGCGACAGCTTCTCCGTCAGCGTCGGGTCGCTGTCCGGGAACATCGCCGAGACGATGGACCTGCTGCGCATCGCCCTGACCGATCCGCTGTTCACGGACGAGGCCATCGAGCGGGTGCGCGAGCAGATCCTGTCCGGCCTGCGCTCGGCCCGGAAGAACCCGCAATCCCTGGCCGGGGGGCGCTGGTATGCCGACATGTTCGGCGATGCGTCCTATGCCACCCCCGTCTCCGGCACCATCGAGACGGTCACGGCCCTGACGCGGGACGACGTGCTGGCCGCCTATGGCCGCATGGTCGCCACGGCGCGCATGAAGATCGGCGTGGTCGGCGATATCGATGCGCAGACCCTCGCCGCGATGCTCGACGACACTTTCGGCACGCTGGCGGCGGGCGAGGCGCTCGACAAATCCCCCGTCACCGTGCGCGAGACCGGCGGTCTGGTCGTGATCGAGGAGGACGTGCCGCAAAGCGCGGTCGTCCTCGGGCATCGCGGCATCCTGCGCGACGATCCCGACTACATCCCCGCCTATGTCATGAACTACGTGCTGGGCGGCGGGGGCCTGACCTCCCGCCTGACCGACGAGGTGCGCGAGAAGAAGGGGCTTGCCTATTCGGTGTATTCCTACCTCTACCCCCTCGACCGCGCGGGCCTGTACATGGGCGGCGTGGCCACGGCGAACGAGCGCGTCGCCGAATCGCTGGAACTGATCCAGCAGGAATGGGCGCGCATGGCCGATGGGGGCCTGACGGCGGAGGAACTGGAGGGCGCGAAGAAGTACCTCACCGGGGCCTTTGCGCTGCGCTTCGATTCCAATGCCAAGATTGCCAGCTTCCTGGTCGGCGCGCAATCGGCGGACCTGCCCATCGACTACATCGACACCCGCAACGGCGAGGTCGAGGCCGTGACGCTGGAGGACGTGGCCCGGGTCGCCAAGCGCCTGCTTCAGCCCGAAGACCTGTTCGTCGTGGTCGTCGGCAAGCCCGAGAACCTCAAGAGCGCGGATACGCTGGCCGACGGCATCGGGGGATAGGGCATCAGGGGATAGCCTCCCGGCCCCTCCGCAGAACCCGCAGCGCCTCCCCCCTGCCCCCGGGCAAGAGGGAGGCGTTTTCGTATCCGGCCACGGGCGGCCCTGTGAAACCCGCCATCCCGAATTCTGTACCGATGGCCCGAAACAGGGACCGTCCCGCGAGGCCCCGGATCAGGTCCGGGGCAGGGGCGTCCTTCCGGAGCGGTCGGCATAAAGGCCGTTGGCGTCATATGGATCACAGCATCGGATTCGGCCCCGGCGAGACGAGCGCGGCGCCGTCGGTCAGGGCCGGACCTGCCCCCGGGTCAAACGCGAAGTGCCATGAAGCACCCCCTCGCCATCCCCGCCCCGATCGCCTAGAATCACCCCGAGGGAGGACGGCATGGCGAAGGATGATTACCGGTTTTCCGACGAGGCGGCGTTCGAGGCGTGGGTGCGCGCCCGGCCCGTCGGCGAGCGGTGGCAGTACGTGGCGGGCTATGCCGTGCTGACGGACGGGTTGTGGGATGGCGAGCATTGGCACCCTGCGCCGCCGGCGGCAGCGCCCGTGCGGCCCATGCTGCGCGAGCGCCTCGCCCGGATCATGGCCAACCGCCGCCGCCCCGATTTCAGGACGACCGAGAAATTCCTCGACTGGTCCGACCGCAAGCGGGACGATCCGTGAGCGCGCCCGGCCCCGAGGCCCAGGCGATCAGCGCCTTCGTCCCGATCCTGCGCAGTTTCGACGAGGAACGGACCCGCGATTTCTATCTGCGCTATCTGGGGTTCGAGACCACGTTCGAGCATCGATTCGGCCCCGGCATGCCACTGTATATGGGCGTGCGCCTCGGCGGGTTGGAGCTGCACCTGTCCGAACATCACGGCGATGCGACCCCCGGGTCGGCTGTGCGGATCGAGATGACCGACATTGCCACCTATCACCGCTCCATCCGCGAGCGCGGCCATCCCCGCGCTGATCCGGGCCTGCAGGATCAGGAGTGGGGCTGGCGCGAACTGCCGGTGACGGACCCGAGCGGCAATCGCCTGATCTTCTGTTCCCCCCTCGCCGCGACCTGACCGGCCATGATCGACCTGCGGGACATGCAGTTGCTCGTCGCCCTCGCCCGGCACCGGCATTTCGCCCGGGCGGCGGAGACCTGCGGCATCTCGCAGCCCGCCTTCTCGGGGCGCATCCGCAATATGGAGCGCGATTTCGGGGTGCCGCTGGTGCAGCGCGGCAACCGGTTTCTGGGCCTGACGGCGGAGGGCGAGGTGGTGCTGCGCTGGTCGCGCAAGATGCTCAGCGATGCCGAGGGGTTGCGGCAGGAAATCGCGGCCCTGAAAGGCACGCTGACGGGCCGCCTCGCCATCGGGGCCGTGCCCACCGCCCTCTCGTTCATCGCGCAGGTTCCCGCCGCCCTGCGCGCGCGTCACCCCGACCTGCGGCTGGAGATCATCTCCGCCTCCTCCACCGCGATCCGGCGCGGGCTGGAGGATTTCAGCCTCGATGCGGGGGTCACCTATATCAGCGGGGGGGCCGATCCGGGGTTCCGCGCGACGCCGCTCTACGACGAAACCTACGTCCTCCTGTCCCCCCCCGCGCTGGCCCCCCGCGCCACGGGCACCGCGACCTGGGCGGAGGCGGCGACCCTGCCGCTGTGCCTGCTGACGCGGGACATGAACAACCGGCGGATCATCGACGCGGTGTTCGCCGGGGTCGGCGCGGTGCCGAGGCCGGTGATGGAGACGAACGCCTTCACCGCCGCCTTCTCGCAGGTGGCCAGCGGGGCGGCGGCGACCATCGCCCCGGTGAAGCTGGCCGACAGTCTGCCGCTGGCCCCCGGCACCGTGCGCCTGGATCTGGTCGAGCCGCAGGCCCGCCACGCGATCGGCCTGATCACGGCAGAGCGCGACCCCGTCCCCCCGGCCCTGACCGCGCTGTCCGGGGTGCTGCGGAAATTCACGTGATCCCTAGCGCACCCGCCGATACGCGATGATTTCGGCCTGCAGGGCTTCCTTGCCGTCGATCCACGCGGTGGCCTGGACCGGGGTTTCGGCCCCGCCATCGGTCACGAAGGCGCAGCCGTCGGAATCCTTTTCCAGCGTGACCTTCATGCCGCGCACCATCCCCTCGCCCGACCGGGCAACCCAGTTGCCGTCGGTGTCGAGCGTGCCGTCCATCAGGCCGATATCGACCTCCGGACCGGTGATGTAGCCCGTGTCGTCGGTGGTGACCGACACGAATTCCGCGCCGTAGACGTTCGGGCCGAGCTGGTAGACCATGCTCAGTTCGCTGCCGCTCGCCTTTGCCCTGCGCGCGGCCCCCTGAAGGCCGGGGCCGAAGAGGAGCAGCGCCTGTTGCAGGGTCGCGGTCGTGTCCTGCAAGGCGAGGGCGGCGCGGCCCTCCGGGACGCCCCCGGCCTCGCCCGGAATCGCGGCCCCGGGCAGGGCGAGCGGTCCCTCGCTCGCCGCGAGGGTCGGGGCGGCGGTGGCGGCGCGTTCCGAGCCGCGCAGGGCCGTTGCCGTGCCGGATTGCGCGGTCGAGGTCTGCGCGCCGGACCCGGCGGGGCCGGAAGCCTGAGCGCCTGTAGTCTGCGTGCCTGCGGTCTGGGGTCCTGCGGCTTGGGCAGCGCCCCCCTGCCCGCCCGCCGAGGCCATCCCCGCCGTCGCCCCGGCGGATGGCGTTCCGGCCGTCGGTGTTCCTCCCGCGCCCTGGCCTCCGGAGGACAGCGCGCCCCCGGATGACGAGCCTGCCGCCTGCCCCCCGGCCAGTTGCCCGCCCGCCGTCTGCGCCCCCGGGGAGAGCGTTCCCCCCGCCTGCGATCCCGCCGTCTGCCCGCCGGCATTGGACGCCCCCGCCGATTGCGACCCTGCGGTCTGCCCCCCGGCGGTCTGCGATCCCGTCGTCCGCGCGGTCGAGGAGGGTGTGCCGGTTTCCCCGGCTGCGGTGCCGCGCGCCGTTCCGCCCGCCGCGCCCTTCTCCCCGGCCTGCTTGCCGTCGGTCCCCGCCGCACCGCCTCCCGCCGCACCGCCCCCTGCCGAGGGTTTGCCACCCGCCGCCCCGTCCTTGCCCCCCGCGCCCTCCTTGAGGGCGGTCTGGGCCTTCTGCATCGCGCCTTCGGTGGCGGCCCCGAGTTTCGCGAAGGCGGTCTTGGATGTCTGCGCCGCCGTGTTCATCGATTTCGTGAGGACCTGCTTCGCCGCGTCCTGCATGCCCTTCAGCACCTTGGCCGCGTCCGATGCCGTGAAGCTGACGCCGACCTGCTGGGATCCCGGTACGGATTTCTTGGTGCTGGCGGTCACGTTGGTGCGCACACTCGATTCGGTCGGCGTCTGGCCCGCCCCGGCGCGCGACATCTCGCGCGACATGACCTGTTCGAAACGCGATTGCGCCTGCTGTCCGCTGCTCGCCTTGGTGCCGCCATCGACCCGCATCCCGAAATCCTCCAGCCGTAGGACCGCCGCCCCTCAAACGTATCACATTGGCACTGCGGGAAACAATACAATCGCGTGACGACCCTGCCGCGATAGGCTGGGCAACATCCGCCATCGGGAAATCCGATTTGAAAGGCCGCGCCGTTTCGCCCTTTCCTGTCGCCGCAAAGCACCGTGGTGAGGAATGTGACATGGCCCCGCTCGACGATACCCGTGGCGTCTGGAAATCCGGCAAGGGCAAGGGTCGCAGGACTCCGAAGGGGCGTCAGGTCGATGCCGCCGCCCTGCGCGATATCCGCGACCTGCTGGGGACCGCGCCCCTGCGCCGCGATCTGCTGATCGAATACCTGCACCGGATTCAGGATACCCACGGCCACCTCTGCGCCCCGCATCTGGCCGCGCTGGCCGATCTGATGAAGCTGGCGATGGCCGAAGTGTACGAGGTCGCGACCTTCTACGCCCATTTCGACGTGGTGAAGGAAGGCGAGGCCCCGCCCCCCGCGCTGACCATCCGCGTGTGCGATTCACTTTCGTGTGAACTGGCCGGGGCGCAGGCGTTGAAGTCGGCGCTGGAGACGGGTCTCGACACCTCGCAGGTCCGCGTGCTGCGCGCGCCCTGCATGGGCCGCTGCGACACCGCCCCGGTGCTGGAGATCGGGCACAACCACATCGACCATGCCACGCCCGCGAAGGTGGACGCGGCCATCGCGGCGGGCGACACCCATGCGCATATCCCGGAGTATCAGGCGTTCGACGCCTATGTCGCGGGGGGCGGATACGAGACGCTGACATCCCTGCGCGCCGGATCGCGCACCCCCGACGAGGTGCAGGATACGGTCCTCGCCGCCGGGTTGCGCGGCATGGGCGGGGCGGGCTTTCCGTCGGGGAAGAAATGGTCCTTCGTGCGGGCCGAGGCGGGACCGCGCTATCTCGCCGTCAATGGCGACGAGGGCGAGCCGGGGACGTTCAAGGACCGGTATTTCCTCGAACGCGAGCCGCATACCTTCCTCGAAGGGATGCTGATCGCCGCCTGGGCGGTCGAGGCGGAGACCGTCTTCCTCTACATGCGCGACGAATACCCCGCCGTGCTGCATATCCTCGCCGCCGAGATCGCCGCGCTGGAAGCCGCCGGGATCGTGGCACCCGGGTATATCGACCTGCGCCGGGGCGCGGGGGCCTATATCTGCGGCGAGGAATCCGCGATGATCGAGAGTATCGAGGGCAAGCGCGGCCTGCCCCGCCATCGCCCCCCCTATGTCGCGCAGGTCGGCGTGTTCGACCGCCCGACGCTGGTGCACAATATCGAGACGCTGCACTGGATCTGCCGCATCGCCCGCGAAGGGCCGGACTGCTTCGGCGAGCACGGCACCAACGAGCGCAAGGGGTTGCGGTCGTATTCGGTGTCAGGCCGTGTGAACGAACCGGGCGTGAAGATCCTGCCCGCCGGGTCGACGATCACGGACCTGATCGAGGCATCGGGCGGGGTCGTCACCGACTGGCGCGGCGGCGATGCGCAGTACGGCGGACGGGTGGTCGCCGCGGCCACAGAGGAGCGCGCGGAGACCCACTGCGCGCACTCGCTCGCATGCGAGCGGGTGAAAACGCTGGTCGATCAAGCGTGGCGCTGCAACGGGCCTCCGCGTCATGTCCATGCCGCGCCAAGATCCCGTCGAAAGTACCGCTGGCGCGGAATTTCTCCGCCCCGTCGACTGTGTCAGTTGCCTTTGGCCTCGCTCGTTCCGATCGGGATCATGCCTGAGCCCTCGTCCAGGCTCGAATCGGCCTACTCCCAATTGCGTCCAAACGGCCGACCAGAACCATCAGCGATGATCGCTTCACTCGCCCCGCTCCTGGCCGCGCTGTCGTTGTGGTCGAGCTACGGGCAAGTCGACCCGCGCACTCGGGCACGCTGTGCTGGCAGCCGCGCCAGTGCCCGCTGCACCCCGAGCTGTGCCGCCGCAGCGGCGTCGTCTGGCCCCGCCCCCGCCCCCCGCGTCCACCCCGTCCGCCTCTGCGGCCGGCCCGTTCCTCCGTGGTCACCCACCATGGACGGTGCGGCGGTGACGCAGTTTATGGGCCTCACCAACACGGACGAGGAGACGGCGCGTCGGTGGTTGGCCGCGTCGGCCACCTCCCGCGGCACCGTCGACGTGCAAGCCGCCCTCGCGCTCTACTTTGAGGCGCAAGGCGGCGACGGCGGCGAAACCGGCCGGGGCGGTCGGCGGCAGCGACGGCGGCGCCGGCGGCAGTCCGCAACGTCGGCGACACCGTCGGCGGCGACGGGCAAAACAGGCGACGGCGACACAACCGGCCGGGGTGGCCGGCGGCAGCCACGGCGGCACGGGCTGCAGCCGGCAAAAAAAAAAACGCGACGACGGCGGCGAAACCGCCCGGTGAGGCGGACAGTGGCGGGCGACGTTGGCGGCGCAGCCGGCGGCGCCGGGTGCCGGCCGCGGCCGGCAGAGTCGGCGACGGCGGCGACGGCGGCGCAACCGGCCGGGGTGGCCGGCGGCAGCCACGGCGGCACGGGCGGCAGCCGGCAAAAAAAGGAACGCGACGACGGCGGCGAAACCGCCCGGTGAGGCCGACAGTGGCGGGCGACGTTGGCGGCGCAGCCGGCGGCGCCGGGTGCCGGCCGCGGCCGGCAGAGTCGGCGACGGCGG
>ENA-ORXT01004313-ORXT01004313.1-marine-metagenome-genome-assembly--contig:-NODE-4313-length-14838-cov-208.542036_pt1 | contig 14838 bp, 9 predicted proteins | sample MGYA00237868_ERZ511482 | MGnify/ENA metagenome assembly ERZ511482 | reverse complement strand
ATGTATTAAAAGCCTGAAAATTCTTCGCTTTAAGTTAAACATAAGAAACCCCCATTTTAGAATGATTTATTTAAATTCACTTTCTATTATAGACTGGCAAAGCTTTTGCTACGTTACTAATACTTCGGAGTATCTTCTCAAGACATCCTATATCAATTAAAAATAATATGAAACGTCGACGACTTAGATAAGTAAGACAGCCAAGGCAATGACTAAATTTCCGTTGGTACTATTTATAAATCAATCACTAAATAAGACATATGAAACAAGAAACCATAGCCATACACGGTGGCTACCAATCAGAACCAACAACTAAATCTGTAGCTGTACCAATTTATCAAACAGTCGCATATGAGTTTGACAATGCACAGCATGGAGCAGACTTATTCAATCTGGCTGTGCCTGGTAACATCTATAGCCGGATCATGAATCCTACGGTAGGCGTCTTAGAAGAAAGGATCGCTGCGATGGAAGGTGGTATCGCAGCACTATGTACCAGTGCTGGAAGTGCTGCGATTAATTACGCTATCCTCAACTTAGCAGAGATGGGTGACAATATCGTATCCACTCCACAACTATATGGTGGCACTTATACACTCTTTGCTCACATGCTACCAAAGCAAGGCATAGACGTAAAGTTTGCTGAATCGTCCAGCGCCAAAGATCTTATGGCACTCGTAGATGATAAGACGAAAGCCATCTACTGTGAGTCAATCGGCAATCCAGCTGGTAATATCACTGACCTTGCAGCGATAACTAAAGCAGCACACAAGAAAGGGATACCAGTCATCTGTGATAATACAGTAGCCACTCCTGCAATCATCAAGCCTATCGATCACGGTGTAGATATCGTCGTACACTCTCTCACTAAATACATAGGAGGTCATGGGACGACACTCGGTGGTGTCATTGTAGACTCAGGTAAATTTGACTGGGCTAAGCATAAAGATAGATTCCCTATGTTCTCACAGCCAGAGCCATCTTATCACGGTGTAGTCTATACTGAGGCAATGGGTCCTGCGGCTTACATAGCGCGTGCAAGAACAGTCGCCCTGCGTAACACAGGTTCAGCTCTTTCTGCATTAGCAGCATTCCAGTTATTACAAGGACTGGAGACGCTGAATCTAAGGATGGAGCGTCACTGTGAAAATGCAATTGCCGTAGCCAAATATTTATCTAAGCATAAACAAGTCGCATGGGTAAAGTATGCAGGCTTGGCAAAAGATGAGTACTATAAACTGGCTAAGAAATACACTAAGGGAAAACCATCAGGCTTAATGAGCTTTGGTATCAAAGGAGGCTTTAAGAAAGCAGAAAAATTCTATGATGCACTCGGCTTATTCAAAAGGCTGGTGAATATCGGCGATGCTAAGTCGCTGGCTACGCACCCTGCTTCTACGACTCACAGACAGATGACTGAAGCAGAGCAAAAGAAGGGAGGAGTCACTCAAGATCTCATCAGACTCTGTGTGGGCATAGAGCACATCGATGATATCATAGCTGATCTCGATCAAGCTTTCAAAGCAGCTAATAAGAGAGGTAAATAGCAGTCGAGAAGATTATAAAATGATAAAAAGAAGGAAGTTCTATGGAAATGGGGCTTCCTTTTTTTGTTTGGATCGCTAAGCTCGCTAGGTAATGGTGCGCCGTTCAAAGTTTGAATTCTGGTTTATAGAAATAAGGTCCGTCGTAGATTGCTCTCTGTATTTTCCTTGAAGGTAGACTTTTCATTTTCGCAAGGAGCAGTTTATTTTTTGTAAAATATTTTTTGGTTTTAAGTTTTAAAAGGATCTGACGGATCTTTAAATTTTATGGCTTCAGAGCCATATCCGTACGTCAGATTCTTATACTTCTTCCTTAACTAATCTCTGAAGTTTATAAGTCAGGTGCCAAACATATACATCTACACAAGTACATATTCTGAACCAAAGACTTTGGAGAATATACCTACCACTTTCACTTGATCTAAACTATATTTACAATCAACAAATAGCAGATAAAGTGGCAAGAGAAAAATATGGCAATACTTGGTGGGGAGAGCAATGGCTACAGGCACTTCAAAAAATAGATTATTCTAACAGGATACCTCGTGGGCTGAGCTATGCACGCAGGGGCATGGTGAGTGATATCACCCTGAAGAAAGGTAGCCTATATGCCACTGTCAAAGGATCGAGACCAAGGCCTTATCAAGTCACCCTGAGCATGGGAACTTTTAAGAAAAATAGGGTCAAGGCCATGCTCGATGATGTGATGATATATCCGACGATCATCAGCCGATTACTAAATGGTAAGATGGATCAGCAACTATTACAACTTGCAAAAAATCATCAGCTGGATATATTCCCTAAAGAAGCTGCTGATATGGAGATGAAGTGCTCCTGTCCTGACTGGGCTGTACCATGTAAGCATATAGCCGCAGCGATATATAAGATATGTGCAGATATTGATAATAATCCGTTTGTGCTATTCGAATTCAGAGGTATCGATCTGATCAAGTTATTGAAGCAGCGAGACATTAATGTCTTAGACGTAGAGAATCGGGCCGTAGATTCTTATGAAGGCTATGTCAAGTCTTTAGCTGCAAAAGCTAAGCGTGTATATGATTATTCATTGCCAGATTACACGCAGCTAAATAATCGCTTAGAAGAGCATATTGCTCTACTAGAAGATTCTCCGAGTTTTTATCTTTTTGGAGATTTTAAAACTAACTACAGTCAGCATCTACTAAAGATAGCTAAGACAGCAGAAAAAGTACTACAAGAAAAAGTGGACATCAATGCGATCATGTCATATGAGGAAGTCCAAAAAATTGACATGCAGCAAAAGCTTATCTGCTCTGTCAAGGATAAAAAATTGCACTTAGAGAATGCGACAATTAGTGCTCTTTGGAATATTGATCATACCCAATTAAATCTATGTCACCCCAGTATTAAAAGTAAATATATTCTGCTCAGATTAGCTTTCTACTGTATAGCGAGAGGGCTGATCATACCTAAGATTTTGATAGATGGCACATCGCATTTTATCATTTGGAAGCCATCTACATTAGATCATAATCTATCGAGTATTTTAGAAGAGCTACAGGGCATTGATCAAATAAAAATAGATACTGCTAAAGTAGGGGTGGAGGCGGTCTTGACATTACTCATTTCCGCATTGGTGCCTGCGCTGTATCGAAGCATAGTCAAAAAGCCTGATGACTATTTAGAATTATTTTTTAACGAGCGTTCTCTTGATTTTGATGGTCTTTCTGAATCCTCCATTGGCTCTTCGATCAGTCGATGGTTGAAACTTTATTATTTTGATTTAGGCGATTTTTTTCCAGTCATCTACATTGACGAGTTAGATAAAAATAAATTCTCAGTTGATATACAGATCGCCAAGAAAAAAGGGAAATTAAGTGCGCCGATTTCATTTTCTAAATTCGTCAAGAAGTCTAAAAGTCCTGAGAAATTATTTGACTTCTACAAAGACTTAGATCTACTGAGTACGTACATGCCAGAGATGGGATCATACATCGATGGCCGAGGCCAGGAGTCTATGATATTCAGCGATGAGACATTCCCCAGATTTATTTTTGAGATTCAACCGATCTTACAGTTACTGGGCATTAAAGTCGTCATGCCTAAGTCTCTGAAACACTTGATCAGACCGAAGCTGTCAGTCAGCGTCAGTTCTTCCAGTTCAGAATCATCAGGTCTTTTATCTTTAGCTAAGCTATTAAACTTTGATTGGCGCATCAGCCTGGGTAAAGATCTTGTCACTGAAGCTGATTTTAATAAGGTCGTTAAGAAAGCCAAGACGCTGATTAAATATAAAGGTGAGTACATCTATATAGATGAAGGAGATTTGATAAAACTAAGGAAGGAACTTACCAAAGATTCTAAATTATCGAATATCGAAATCTTACAAATTGCACTTGCTGAAGAATATAAAGGGACGCCGATCAATATATCAGAGGAAGTGAAAGCTCTGATAGATCAGCTCACCAAGACTGAGCTTATCGAATCACCCAAAGAGCTACAAGCGACATTCAGGCCCTATCAGCTCAGAGGATATAGCTGGATGTATAAGAATACTAAAATCGGATTAGGCAGTATCATCGCGGATGACATGGGTCTCGGGAAGACGCTGCAAGTCATCGCTCTCATCTGTAAGCTCCAAGAGGAAGGCCTGCTGAAAAAGAAGCAAGTGATGATCATCGTCCCGACCAGTCTGATCCCCAACTGGGAATCAGAATTCCAAAAATTTGCGCCAAGCATAGAGGTCTATACACACTATGGTCCCAAACGAGAATTTGAAGAATATCAGAATGAGCCAGTTCTACTCACCTCATACGGTGTACTCAGATCTGATATTAAAATCTTATCCAAGTGCAAGTGGTTGATGACCGTCATTGATGAAGCCCAGAATATTAAAAATCCAACTTCACAACAGACTAAAGCCATTAAGTCCATTCCAAGAGACTTTGCCATTGCGATGAGTGGGACACCTGTCGAAAATAAATTATTAGATTATTGGAGTGTGATGGACTTTACGAATAAGGGCCTGCTGGGCAATAAATCGAAATTCACCAAAGAGTACGCCAAGCCTATCTCTAAAGATGGAGATGTGAATGTCTTGAATCGATTCACTAAAATTACTGCACCATTTATCATGCGGCGGATGAAGACTGATAAGTCCATCATCTCAGACCTGCCAGACAAGATCGTGCAAGATACTTTCAGCAGTCTGACTGTAGAGCAAAGTGCACTCTACCAGGAAGTCCTCACAGAGAGCATCACATTGATCCAGTCATCCGAGGGAAGCGATTCTAAATCTTTATTTAAGCGTCAAGGTCTTGTACTTCAGATGATCTTAGCCCTGAAGCAGATCTGTAATCATCCGGCTCAGTGGCTGAAAGAAGACAGGCACGCAGCAGAGGACTCTGGCAAATTAAGCCTCCTCATAGATTTAATTAAAGCCATTCTGGAGGCTAATGAAAAGGTATTGATCTTCACACAGTTTAAAGGGATGGGTGATATCCTAAAGGCGTGTATCGCGGATCATTTTGATCTAGATGCGCTATGGCTGCACGGAGGCGTATCCTTAACTAAGCGTAAGAAAATGGTCGATGCTTTCCAGAATATGCCTCATCAAAAGATCATGATCTTATCACTGAAAGCTGGTGGAACTGGCCTCAATCTGACAGCTGCTAATCATGTGATCCACTACGATCTTTGGTGGAATCCTGCCGTAGAAGCTCAGGCCACCGACAGAGCCTATCGCATCGGACAGAATAAAAATGTCTTCGTCCACCGACTCATTACAAAGCACACATTCGAAGAGAAAATTAATGACCTTATTAACTCTAAAAAGAAGCTGGCTAATATGGCTGTCAAGACAGGAGAAAAATGGATCGGGCAGATGAATGATCAAGAGCTGCTTGAGGTGTTTGAGCTAGGGGAGTAGGTTAAAGTGAGATATGAGATAGTCAGTTATGAGATGTGAGGGATATTTATTTTTGGATGATAAGTTTTAAAATGGGTCTACATGAGTCAGTAGATTGTTAGCTACGAGTGATTTTCTTTTGTGGAAGATATATTCTTATCTAATACAGCATAGCTATTTTAATGTTATCTTGATAAACTGTGATGGCGTGTTTATTTCTATAGTGCTGTGGCGGTAATCTTTTACCATAATATTATAATACACTTTTTATAAGGTGCTACTGTTATAAACTAAATATGATAGCATATTTATAGATTCAAGTATTCCATAAATCATATAGATAAGCTTATCTTCCTTCTCAATACTCTACATATGACTAAATACATTCTATCGATAGCTGCTTTAATTCTTCTGGCGACAGCCTGCACCACCACCAAGCCAGATGTGCACGACCAGAGTCAACCCACTCTTCTCAATGCCCTCATCATAGACGGCGAGAACAATCACGGCGTCTGGCCGAAAACCACCATCATGATGAAGACCTACCTGGAGGAGACGGGGATGTTCTCAGTGGATGTGAAGCGGACAGCTTACACTTGGCAGGGACCTCACTTTGATAAAAGTATCGGACTGGAAGACATTACTGACTTATTAGATCAGTATCCCTTAGAGAACCACCCTGTGACTACAAGTGTAGAGGAGCCACAAGCAGATCCTAACTTTTCACCTGACTTCGAGAGTTATGATGTCGTGATCTCTAATATGGGCTGGAAGGCATCTACATGGCCAGCGCAGACGAAGAAGAATTTTGAAAACTATATGAAGCAAGGTGGAGGTATGGTGGTTATCCATGCGGCTAATAATTCTTGGGGAGACTGGCCAGAGTATAATAAGATGATCGGACTAGGAGGCTGGGGTGGTCGCTCAGAGAAGGATGGACCCTATGTATTCTATGATGACGAAGGAAAAGAAATACGGGACCCTGGAGCTGGTGCCTGTGGCTCTCATGGACCACAGCATGAATATGTGCTGACCACGCGAGCGGTTGATCATCCAATCATGAAAGGACTGCCGACTCAGTGGATGCATGCTAAGGATGAGCTGTATGATCGACTGAGAGGGCCAGCAGAAAATATGACTGTCCTCGCCACAGCATACTCCGACAAAGTAGGGAATGGTCCGCCGTGGAATAAAGAAGTAGAAGGCACAGGCAGACACGAGCCTTTGCTCATGGCGATAGATTATGGCAAGGGTAGGGTATTCCACACTGGCTTAGGTCACATGGGATATTCTATGGAGTGTGTAGGTTATATCACGACATTTCAGAGAGGAAGTGAGTGGGCTGCTTCTGGTAAGGTCACTCAAGCTGTCCCTTCTGACTTTCCCGATGATACTTCTGTGAGTAAGCGGCGCTGGACTTGGAATAAGTGATCAGCAGTTAGCGTTAATTTATTAATTAGTCATCCACACATTTATATGATGTATGTTATGCTGGGTATAATATAATGATTACAAAGTGTTCTCAGCTGTACTACTCAGCCTATCTGACATATGAGCGATCGCTCTGAATAATTCTACATGAGCTAATGACTGAGAATGTGGATTTTCGGTATCGTAGTAATCTTTATTAGCTGAATTTTTCACAATAATGGTCTTCATCGTCGGATTGACATAGATATACTGATTAAAGACACCGATGGCCATAAATTCTTTTTCATTACCATCTAGTAGCCACCATTGATATCCATATCCTAATCCAGGGTCCAGCGATTTATCTGAATGAGGAAGTAGATGCTCCTCAGTAGATACAATAGATTCTTCTACCCATGATTGCGGGACGATTTGCTTCCCATTCCAGTTGCCCTTATTGAGGTATAATCTGCCTATTTTAGCATAGTCTCTGAGTGTCGCGTTAAGACCTCCGAGAGCCATCTCCATACCTTGACCATCTGCAAGCCAGTAGGCGTCGTGTTCTGATCCGAGTGGGCTCCATATTTTGTCTTGAAGATAATTCGTGAGGCTGCGGCCTGTGGCTTTGACTATTATCATGCCTAAGACATGAGTATTGATGCTGACATATTCATTGTAGGTGCCGGGAGGTCGCTCATTAACTAATGTGGCAGCAAATTTATCCTGAGACTTACCGAAGACAAATCCTTCCCAATATCGATTGATATCAGATTTAGGATCACCGTATGTTTCATCGAATTTGATACCCGTAGACATCTGCAAGACGTCTTTAATTTTTATGCCTTCATAACCCGATCCTTTTAGTTCTGGTAAGTATTCATCCACTGTCTGATCGATGCTTTTAATATATCCCTCTTCCATGGCAATACCGAATAGTGCTGAGACATATGACTTCGCCATAGACCATGAGATATGTGGGGAATCTTCTTTTTGACCAAGCCAGTATTTTTCATAAGTGATGCTATCATCTTGAATGATGAGCAAGCCCTGAGTATATGACGAGTCTAAATATTCTGAAGTATTATAGGTTTTTTCTTCGTATTGAAACTGTAGTGGGAGAGTGATTTCTTTTTCTCTCGGAAAGTGAAATGGAGTTGTTGATTGTGATAATTTTTTTATTGGCAGATTTTCATCCATGTGTAGAAAAGTATCATGAATGTTTTTAAGGTCTAAAGATTCCCTAAAAGCCATCGCTCTCTTTATTTTTGGCACGTAGATGATGGCACCTATAATAATGGCTAAGAGAATTAAAACGATGATCATACTAAGATTTCTCAAGTGGTGATATTTTAAATAATAATGTTATTGATGACAAGGGTTGTATTAAAAGTCTAATTACAGTAGCTCGATTTCTACTGCTTGTCAGCCTTTATTTTTTGATCAAATAGGTGATCTGCTTCAGCTTCAATTGTTAATTGAAAATCTGTGTTGGCTCTTTTGATGGGCATGTCCAGCATTTTGTCTATTAATTTAAATTGGTTTAATTCTAAGCGACCCCAGTCCGTTTGTAAGTCATTTATATTCAGTAACATACTTTCTCTTTCTGTAATTGACCAGTTATTGTCTTCGGTCATTACACTTTGCGCACATGCCAAAGCAGAGGGTAAGAACAGCACTAAAAGAAGATAATTTTTTAAGCACATCAGTTAAAGGACTTATTCAAGGACAAGAAAGGCATAAATTATGAGTATACAGTAAGTTGAGGCTATACATGTGTTGTAAAAAAAATAGCTCAAACATCTCTTCGAATTCACTGACTACATCAGGCTTTATCTGGAACTTCTTTAATAATAAAATCTAAGAAATGCACACCCTTACGAAAACAGATTCTGTTTCAAGATCGGAATGACAAAACAGGCTATTCAGTGAACAATATCAACATTATTTCAAGTTTCAGTAGTTAATAATCGCTGTTCTTAGGTTTCACCTATGCACTAATATTTTACAGCACACATAGCTTTTTTGAATCCCAAAATATTCTTAGCCGCTGTTATTTATTCAGTCATCAGTGTAATTAGGGATATTGCTTAGGTAGCTTATAATCTGGACAAATGGAAAATGCTCCGTAGGTACAACCTACGAATAGTGGATAAGTTGAGGCTATAATTCATTACCTAACCACTTCATAAATATCTGACTTCGGTAATCTTATCTAAAGCTTTGATTAATCACTTCAAGTGCTTCATCTCCTGGATAAAGGTCTTTTTCTTTTAGCTGATTGAGAGGTGTGTCTACAGTATCTAAGATTTCATGTAAGTCTTTAGACTTAGGGTCTATGTATAAGAGTCCTGTGAGGATGTGGCCATCCTTTTTAGATTGAACCAGCTTATCTCTGGCAGAATATTTATCTGTAGGATCCCAATCTTGAGCCAGTTTACTCAAGCTTATTTTGGTATCGTCGAAAAGGGTAATCACCTTTTCAGTTCCTTTGTCATAGTCCACTTTTATTTCCTCTTCTTTTGGGATAAAGTCTAAAGAACCAAGTACATCTATGTGATCTCTGACATAATCATAAGCCTTAGTAGATCCTTTGTTATTATTGAAAGTCACACAGGGTGAAATCACATCTATGAAGGCAAAACCTTTATGGGACATAGCAGCTTTCAGCAAGGGCAATAGTTGTGTCTTATCTCCTGAGAAACTACGCCCTACAAAACTGGCATTTAGTTCCATTGCCATACCCACCAGATCAATCGCTTGAAAAGGTGTCGATTCTCCACCTCCTGACTTGCTCATAGACCCAAAATCTGCTGTCGCACTATCCTGACCTTTAGTCAAGCCATAGCATCCATTATTCATGACGATATAGGTCATATTAAGATTACGCCTGATGACATGGACGAACTGGCCCATGCCGATGGATGCGGTATCTCCATCCCCTGATACACCTAAATAAATTAGGTTTTTATTTGCCATATTCGCACCAGTCGCTATGGAGGGCATCCTGCCATGCACAGAGTTAAATCCGTGAGAATTACTCATGAAGTAAGTCGGTGTCTTAGATGAACATCCGATTCCTGATAGCTTAGCAAGATGATGCGGTTCTATATTTAGCTCATAGCATGCTTGCACGATCGTAGCGCTTATAGAGTCATGGCCACAGCCAGCACAGAGGGTAGAGATAGCGCCCTCATAATCTCTCTTGAGGTAGCCTACTTTATTTCTGGGAAGTCCAGGATGTACGAATGATGGTTTGATATAACTCATGACTAATTAGCGTTGACAAGATGGTGAGTAGATAATTGTTCGCTGATCTGGCTTACGATATTATTAGAGGTAATCGGGTAACCGTTATAATTTAAGACCGATATTAATTTTGATGGATTGATTTGTAGTTCGTTGATTAAAAGTGACCTCATCTGAGCATCTTTATTTTGCTCTATGACGTAGACTGCTTTATGTTCTCTGATGAATGATAGTACTTCTTCACCAAATGGGAATGATTTTAATCTCATCGCATCTATGACCAGATTTTCATCTTTAAATAAATCCATCGCTTCTATGGCCGCATAGCTAGTCGTGCCGAAGAAGATGATGCCGTGACTCCCTTTATTTTCTAATTGATAGAATTCTGGTTTTGGAACGATGTCTTTTGTCGTGTTCCACTTCACTGTCAGTCGATCTACATTACGCTGATAGACTTCTCCCTTTTCTGTATACTTAGCATATTCATCACGAGAAGTGCCTCTGGTAAAATATCCACCTTTAGATGGGTGTGTTCCTGGAATAGTCCGGTATGGTATGCCATCTCCATCGATGTCTAAGTATCTTCCCCAGTCCAGATCAGGTTTTTCTAAGTCTTCAGCTGTGAGCACTTTACCGCGATCATATTTTCTATCCTTATCCCATGTCATAGGTTTTGTCAGATGATCATTCATACCTAGATCCAGATCAGACATTAAGAAGACAGGCGTCTGTAGTCGATCAGCCAAGTCCAGTCCTAATGCTGACATTTCGAAACACTCTGTGGGTGTACTCGGTAGCAGTAGAGGGTGCTTAGTATCACCATGTGAGGCATAAGCGCAGAACATGATATCTCCTTGTTGGGTTCTGGTAGGCATTCCTGTTGATGGCCCTCCTCTTTGTACATTGACCAGAAAGACTGGTATTTCTGCGAAGTATGCGAGACCGATAAATTCACTCATTAAGGAGATTCCAGCGCCGCTTGTAGACGTGAATGATCTAGTCCCATTCCAGCTGGCACCGATGACCATACCGATAGCCGCCAGCTCATCTTCTGCCTGAATAAAAGCATATTTCTTTTGCCCCGTTTTTTTATCGACTAATAATTTTTTACCATATTTTTCAAATGAACTGGCCACTGAAGTCGATGGCGTAATGGGATACCAGGCCATCATAGTAGAGCCGCCATATATCGCACCAAGAGCAGTAGCCGAATTTCCATCGACTAAGATCTTATCTCCTATCAGATCACGTTTTTCTACTCTGAACGGCAGAGGACATTCAAAATGATCCTTGGCATACTGATAGCCTATATCCAGCGCCTTAAAGTTAGGTGGTACCAGCTTTGGCTTAGTGGCGAATTGTTCTTCGATCAGTGTTTTCACGATTTTAGTATCTATATCGAGCAGTGCGACGACAGCTCCGAGATAAATGATATTCTTAAATAGCTGCTGATGTCTGGGGACTTCGTAATTATCCATGCTCAGGCGCATCATAGGTATACCCAGCATATTGATGTCTTCTCTGAGGTATTCGTCATGCAGCTTCTTAGAGCTGTCATACACGAAGTAGCCACCCTGCACGACTGACTTGATATCATCACGTAAGCTCTGAGGATTCACCCCGACTAATAAGTCAATGCCATCTCGTCGGCCTAGATAGCCTTTCTCATTCACTCTGACTTCATACCAGGTCGGTAAGCCTTGTATGTTAGAAGGAAAAATATTCTTAGGCGATACTGGCACGCCACTTCTGAATATGGCTTTTGCAAATAATCCATTTGCACTTGCTGATCCTGTACCGTTTACATTCGCGAAGCGAATCACAAAGTCATTTACGCTGTCACTGTCTCGCATCCGGTATGAGCTTTTGTTACATTATAGAAAAACATTTGCATGTCCCACGCTGCAGTGGGGCACCGCTCAGAGCACAGCCCACAGTGGACGCAGACATCTTCATCCTTCACCATGACTCGATTAGTCGGGAGAGTCTCTGAGACATACAGATCTTGAGTCAAGTTAGTCGCGGGAGCACTGAGTCGCTGTCTTAGATCTGCTTCATCTCCATTCGTGGTGAATGAGATACTGCTGGTCGGACAGACATCCATGCATGCATCACACTCGATGCATCTGTTAGCGGTGAATATGGTTTGCGCATCACAGTTAAGACATCGTTGAGCTTCTTTGAATCCATCGATTTCATCGAATCCAAGTTCAACTTCTACTTTTCTGTCTCCGAGTGATTTATCTTTTTCTTCGTGAGGGACTTTGTATCTGATGTCATCGACGACTGCACTGTCATACATCCACTCATGGATACCCATCTTCTGGCTGACTAGATTGACATAGGGACTTGGTCGATCGTTATGCAGGTCCTTGCCAGATAAGTATAGATCTATGGAAATGGCTGCTTGATGTGCCTGGGCAACTGCTGTAATCACATTCTCTGGCCCGAATGCCGCATCGCCTCCGAAGAATACTTGGGGAAGGGTAGACTGATAGGTCACTTTATCTAATTTGGGAAGTTCCCACTTTCCTAATTCTAATCCGATGTCTTTTTCTATCCAGGGGAATGAGTTATCCTGACCGATGGCGATAATGACCTCATCTGCTTCTATGAATTCATCCGGCTCTCCTGTCGGGACGAGAGATCGTTTTCCATTTTCATCATATTCTGCTTTTACCTTGGAGAAGAGAACGCCTTTCAATTTTCCGTCTTCCATGACAAATTCTTTAGGCGGCATATTATTCTGGATGATGATATCTTCTCTAAGCGCATCTTCTACTTCCCACGGTGATGCCTTCATATTTTTGAAAGGACTTCTGACGACGACATTGACCACATCGGCTCCGATTCTTTTAGATGTCCGACAGCAGTCCATGGCTGTATTACCGCCTCCAAGCACGATGACTTTCTTGCCCACCTTTTCTATATGTTCAAATGCTACACCTGCTAACCATTCAATACCTATGTGGATGTATTCATCTGCTTCTTCTCTTCCTGGTATATTTAAATTTCGACCTTTAGGCGCGCCCGTACCGACGAATATCGCGTCATAGTCTTTCGCAAGCATGTCTTTCATACTATCCACAAAATGATTGAAGTGAGTCTTGATCCCCATGTCAAGGATATAATTCACTTCTTCTTCTAAGACTTCTATAGGCAGTCTGAATGATGGGATCTGCGTCCGCATCATGCCGCCGCCGCCGCTCCACTCATCATATAGATCCATCTCATAGCCAAGTGGAGCAAGGTCTCTTGCCACAGTAAGTGAGGCAGGACCTCCACCGATGAGGGCTATTTTTTTTCCATTTTTGACGTTTGGTACTTGCGGCATCAGGTGTTTGACTTCACCTTTATTATCGGCAGCCACTCGCTTCAGCCTGCATATAGCGACGGGTTCTTCATCTAATCTTCCACGACGGCAGGCGGGCTCGCATGGCCGATCACAAGTCCGACCTAAGATACCTGGGAATACATTGGAATCCCAGTTAATCATATAGGCTTCTGTATATTTTCTTTCGGCAATCAGCCTGATATATTCAGGGACAGGCGTATGAGCAGGGCAGGCATACTGGCAGTCGACGACCTTATGCAGATATTCTGGATCCTTTATATTAGTGGGTTTCATAATGACACTTTTAGAATACAAATAAATATTGCATATAATTTCTATTAAGCCAAATTTATGAACTAAAATTTGTTTACATAAAGTATAATATTGGGATAGTCTAATACTTGATGCATCGATATATAACTTTCTTTCCTACAAAGAGAGCGATGCTCATCGCCTACCATTAGGGACATATATTTACTTTACTTCTGTATTCTCCTATAAGAAGCATAAAGAGCTATTCGACACTTGATCTAAAGTGCTTCTGCCCCAATAGCTATTATGAGTTGGTTATGTAAAATATTAGGCATATCATACAACTCTAAATCCAAAAATATTTTGATAGAATTAGGTCAGTTAAATACATTATCCATCTTAAGAGATACTAGTGTCGGCTTGTATTTAGGTAGTGAAGACGTTGAAGATGTTTTACTTCCATTAAAATATTGTCCAGAAGAGTTTTCTATCGGTGATAAACTTGAGGTATTTATCTACCTTGATTATGAAGAGCGAAGAATAGCGACGAATATCATCCCTCCTATTAAGCTGCATGAGTTTGGCTTACTCGAGGTTGTGGATGTCACTGAGTTCGGGACCTTTATGGATTGGGGTTTGGAAAAACATTTATTTATACCATTCGGAGAGCAACGGTATAAGATGGAAGTGGGCTACTGGTATGTGGTTTATCTTGATCTTGATAAAAAGACAGGTCGGCTGTTTGGTACCAATAGGATAGAAAATTATTTGGATGATGAGCAGATTACAGTATCAAAGGGAGAAGAGGTAGATCTGTATGTTTTTGATGAGACTGATCTTGGTTATACAGTGATCATAAATAACAAACATAAAGGTTTAGTCTTTCACAATGAGATCTTTAAAAAGATAAATCCGGGTGATCGTCTTAAAGGGTATATTAAGGAGGTCAGAGCTGATGGCAAAATAGATGTGGCCCTGCAACCGATCGGATATGCCAATACAAATTCAAAGAATAGTGAGCTAATCTATAAAGCGCTGATTGACCATAATGGAAGCTTAGATCTGACAGATAAAAGTTCTCCTGAAGTGATATATGAAGCATTCGGTATTAGTAAGAAAGCATTTAAAAGAGCGATAGGTGATTTATATAAGCAGCGAAAAATTAG
>ENA-ORXT01004312-ORXT01004312.1-marine-metagenome-genome-assembly--contig:-NODE-4312-length-14840-cov-15.187428_pt1 | contig 14840 bp, 12 predicted proteins | sample MGYA00237868_ERZ511482 | MGnify/ENA metagenome assembly ERZ511482 | reverse complement strand
CGGGGTGGGGCAGGGCGGGCAGTGGGCATTGGGAGGATAACAAGGTAAAAAGTGAGACAGCGGACGCGGGACGGTGGGGGAACCAGTTCGAGACCCGCCCAACAGTCGCTGCCCCCCCACACCTCTGACAGGAACGAGAACGACCGAAGAACATGGCTGCTTTCACGGCCGCTGCAATGGGCGGGCCGCCGCGGCAACGGCAGCGTCCACCGCAGCGCTGAACACGGCCGAGAACGAGGCGGTCAGGTCGGGCTGCCAGCTCGCCGTGGCACGGCGGTTTGAGCAGCCAAGTCGACGCGGCAACGCAAGTGAGCGAGCGGTACTGTGAACAACACCGGCACCTGCCCGTCGTCGCCCAAAAGGGGTGGTCCCTGTGATGGAGACACAGCCGGTCGAGGGCAGCAGGCGGGAGGCGTGTTAGACCACCGCTTAGCGGCCGGCGGCCGCGGACGCGTCCGAAAAGAGCCCGGTAACTCTTTGCGCAAGCAAGCTCACGCTGTCGTCGTGAGAACCAAGAACGGACTTCTATCTGAGCACACTCATGCGGCGCCTGAACGGAACTCGGTTCCCACTGGCGTCAGACCGCCACCCAGCAGGCGAAAGGACCATTTTGGCTCGCCCGTTTATGCTCGCACCTCCTCCCCAAGGTGCACAAATGCAGGCGTACACATACATGCACGTGATTGTCAGGTGGTGGGACCGTAGTGGGGATCCGCACAGGGGGGCGCCTACGTGTGACGCGGTTGATTGCCGACCGTGCCCGGGCCCGTCCCGTGCGCGTCGTCGGCGGCAGGTGCGTCGGGTCGTCACTGGGCAGCCGCACGTGCCCTGCGGCCACACAACGGGCCGGGCGCACTTGCACACGTCGTGGCCCAAGCGACCCCGTCGCCCGAGCGGCAGACGGGGAGTCTGGTACCGCGCGGCTACACGGGGCCGCGCGCCCCACACGCGGGGCCCAGAGCGGCGCCACCACATAAACTGAATTCGCTCCATGTGTATGGCGACCGCATACAGGCCGCCCAGACAAGCAGGGCGCTTAAATTTTAGTGCGGGCGACACCATCACAGCTTTTGAACAGATACCGGCCGGCCGCGTGCCCCCCGAACACCATGGGCATGATCACCTGCCTGCCCACTGTGGACCCCATGGGTATTTCTCCTGTGATGACCGGACAAGGAAGAAAATGAGGCAGGGAAGCGTGATGAAGCTGCTCGATTGGCAAGGGATGCATGCCTCAGGTTAAACACAATCTGCGAATGACGAGTGCCAGTCTGTGGGTCCCCAGTCAACACACCACTTCGCAATAAACAAGCACAGGAGCCCCCGCACTCGCAGCAGATACATTCACCAGACTCACATGACAGAAACGAGCACCGCATGATGATGTCAGTGGGGGTGGCGGCGGTGTGGAAGACAGCCGTGGGAATGGCCGCGGTGGCGATTTCCGCGGCGCAAATGGCCTCGCCGCGCGGGCGCCGGCCGCTATGGACATAAAGGTGACGACGCCGACCTCCGCAGGGTTATCCGCGGTGTCGAGGACCACGGTGAGGATGGCCGCGGTAGCGAGGACCCCAGTGACAATGGCCGCGCGGCGCTGACGCTGGCCGCCGTGGGGATGAACGCAGTGTCAACGGCCACCGTGACCAGGGCCTCGGAGACGACGACCGCCGCGGGGATGACCGTGGTGACGGTGACCGCGGGGGCGATTGCCGCCGTGACGGTGGCGGCGGGTGCAACTTCCTTGGTGAGGATGACCGCCTTGAGGATGACCGCGCTGCCGACAGCCACGGTGCTGACGGCCGCGATGACGACAACCGTGGTGACGATGGCCATGGAAACGATGGCCGCCGTGCCGGGGGCCGCGGTGACGGTGGCCACGGTGCCGATGGCAGTGGTGCATTGACCGCCGTCATGATGTCAACTCTGAGGACAGCCGCGGTGACGAGGGAGATGACGACGCCCGTTGTGACGACGGCCGTGGTGACGATGATCACAGTGAGAACGAGCGGTGTGGGGATGGCGGTGGTAGCGACGGTGGCGGTGGGAACGTCACCGAGGTGAGGTCGGCCGTCAGTGGGGTAGTGACGACGTCATCGGCGCCGTCCCCACCAGATCGGCGGTGGAAAGTGGATCTCCATGCTGGCCAATCATATCATGGGACAGTCGTTGGAGCGCTACTGGCCTCACGGCCGTGACAGGTGCTGGGATCTGATAGAAAAATTTGACGCATTCGAGGCTCTGGAAAAACGTTCGACGATCGGGACGGTTCTCAGTCGACAAAAAGCACGTGGACATGAGGGCCGCTGGGATCCAGAAGTACGCGACCGATGCGGGGATCCGGAAATACACGATGCCAGTGCAAAGCACTGTATTTTCGAACAAGTGTTCGGCTTCGTCGTGCGCATCGACTTGGGACAGACTGAGCATGGTGCGCGCTGCCGCGTTGCGCTCTGAACGAATCACTTGAGGCTCACCGCAGAAGAGCGAACATTCGTTCTGGCCTCTCGATGGGCAATACGCAAAAGTGGTCGCGCCTGTCGTTGCTGCGACTCGCACTATATCTTTACGAACAGTTCGCAGAAGGTCTTGAGGTATCCCTTCCCTTGTAGCATCACGACTCGTCACAGTGCAATCTCCATGAAGACTCGGTCATCGACACCAACGCTATCCTAGAACTTTACTGGCCATGGATACTCGACATATTTTGCAGCTGCCGCCGCCTTCGAACCCGCGACGACCACGCATGTCTCATGTCAAATCTGTCGACTGCGTTCTGAGACGACGTGCGAACTGGCGCATGCCCGACCGGGGTTCGATACGTGGAGCGGTATACAAGTCAAACGGTTTCACTCTCTGTCCTTTTCCTGCTTCTCTCTGCTGTGCCGTGTTCTCGGCGCTTGTCGCAGAGAAGCTGTCAGCGTCACGGTCGCCACAAGCATCATGTGATAGCTCCCTCCCGACCTGCACTTGGCGTTGCTGTTGGCATGCCTGTTGACGAGGTCGATGCAGGGCTGCCCGCGGCGGTGGCGTGAAGGGACACAGCGGAGGCGACACAATGGCCATTGCCACGACGACAGACCCGGTTCGGCCTTCAGCAAACAGTGGCAGGAGGGTGCCACAGGCACAATTGCGCGGGAAAAGACCAGGCGTGGCACTGGCCGGGCGTGGAGATCCTTGGACCATCGCCTCCAGCCAACAACGGCGCGTTGCGTCTGCGCACATGCACGCCACCCGCGTGTTGCGACTCCACCTGGGCTAGATGGACTAAATAGAATCCCACGTCTTCCCTCTGCCCCGGGGATAGTCCCCGCGGCAACCACCTATGACCTCGCCAACGAGGTGCCCGCAACCCGCAGTCGGACCCCTCTCCGTCCCCTCGCACTGCCTCCGGCACCTACGCCTCCCCTGCGGTCCCCCGCACCTAATCCTCATCCTGGTGTCTGCTGAAGCGCCGTTGACGGATGCGGGAACACCCGCCGTGGAGGGGAACACAAAAGGGAAGGTAGGACCAGCAAAAAAAGCCGGCCGCCCAGGGTTCCATTATCGCCGCCCCCGCCTCTGTCCCTGCGCCGCCCATTACACTCCACCAGACTCATGCCTTTAACGGACGGCCGTCGCCAGCAGCGCCAACCCACCCGCGGCTCAAGAGACACGCTGCCCGGTGCCACGGATGTCCTAAAAATAAACCGCACAACTCCATGACAGCAGGCCATGGCGGGGCACGCACGCAAGCAAAGAAAGCCTCGCCATCCATCAGAGTGTGTTTCTCAAATCCTGGCGAAGACCGCTGGCGACGCCACCTCAGCACCATTCTCACTCAGACAGGCCTCCCTGCCACTGTCGCACGCCGCACACAGTCATTGCCTTTCGCAACACAATACCGTCAAGCCATACGCACCCCACAGAGTGGCAAACGTTCAACAGAACCACATACCATCGTCGCGCCATACACAGAGCATTCACTTTCACCCTTGCCCCTCCACGAATGACTGCCCTTGGCCGCCTTAATCACCATCGCTCGTCGTCGGGTTAACTCAGGCAATGCCCTTTTCGGCCTCATTGACGATGCTCGGAGGCCTGCTACCGATTCGGCCGCATCCACCGCTGCAGGAACAGGGCCAACCCAACGGTGCCCCTTTCAGGTCCTTGACGAGGCTCTCCCCAAGCTGCCCGTCCTGGGGGAACCTCCGACGCCGCCGCTGCCAGGAGCACCACATTCATGTCGACCAAAGTCTGCTGCAGACCCGAACAGTAGACCACAAGAGGGACACTCGAACCACACACGGGCACCAGGAGGAATTCGGACTCGAACCCCACCTCCTCCGATGGCGCACGGCGACGAGGGACATACGCAACGGGCTCCCTGTTTCCATGCATGGTCTCCAACATGCGGGACGGCGCCGCTCGAAGAAACCGCACAAGGACCGACACGAACGGAGACATGCACATGTTGTGAAGCGCGATCGTCTGTGCGCGAGCGGTGAGGCACTCCTCCACCGCACGTTGCACAAAATTGGTCGGCGGGTGGAGCGGCTCCGGAAGGAGCTGCCGGTGGTTCAGGAGCAGGTGGTATCATCGAATGAGTGTCAGGTGAAGACATCGTGGAGAGGGCCAGCGGTGACGAAGATGAAAGCTCGGTGGTACGGGGCACGCAGTGACGAAGAAGAGGAGCTGCACGAGAAGGGGCCCGCAAGGCAGCTGATCTGATTCTGAGCTTTACACCTCGTGAAGGAAAGTTGCCCTGCGACGTGCTGAAAATGTGGTAGTCGACAAAAATTAGGTCGTGACTTTTTTATGGGCCCCGGCATGGGCTCTCTGTCACAGGGTCCAGTTGGATGAGGGGAGGGCGGAAGTTCAAGTGATTGATGCAAATGTGCGAGGCAGCAGGAACAGACAACTCTCCTTTCGCCGCGTTATCTTTGGCCGCCATCCTCGCCGCGTCTGCTCTGGAGGTCACAACCCCAGACGCACATCACAGCCAGAGGCTGTGAACGCATGAGGCGGGCGCACCCACAACCACATCACCGCGAGCGTGGACGCGCCACACGAACACGGCTTCTTTCTGCCCAAACTTTCATAAGCGCTTTTCGAAACGATCATGCTGTACTGCCCTGTCGAGTTAATGCGAGGGGGTGGCACTGTCCACGCTGTGATCTGAGGAAAACAACAGGTGCCTGATCTGACACGCTCACGTCAGCCATTGAGCTGTCGCGTTTGAGATAAGGAGCCAACGAGGGGCCGCAGATGGCATGAAATCCCAGGAGAGCAAAAAAACTGCCGGCTGACCGCACGAGACGTGTGTCACGACCTCATGGCGCGAACACAGGAAAGCACAGCGCGACGCAATGCCGCTAATTGAATTGCGTGGCGTGCTGTTTCCACACCGTGTCCGACTCTGGGCCTCACAGAAGCGCAACAGCATGTTAAGTGCATAGTTGACACGAATATCGCAACGCATGCATCCCGATTGTCCCAGTACGGCCTTCGTCGCACCCATCCCCGTCGCCAGCTGCCCGCACTCGTACGTTGCGACAAGGATGCCGAATGCGGCGGCTGCCTGTACAACTGTGCGATGCCGCCGCTGCGGGGGCACGAGCGGCGAGGGCACCTCGCTGTGACGACTATCTCCGGTGCATGCTTTCCCCGTGGTGGCGCCATCAAGCAGCCTGCAGCCCCCATCGCCCCCGCATCTCTACACAATGGAGGCGGCCCCTCCCTCTTCACCCCGTGAGGACGACGCAGTCGTACAGCGTTGTCCTCTGCATCCCGACGTGCGCTTGGAGCAGCGCGATTGCGATGCTTGTCTCTTCCTCTGCCGTGCTGACCTGTGGGAGGCGGGCGATCTGATGCTGGCCATGTGCCCTGAGAGGGACGTGGCCTCGCTCATCCTCTGGCGCGGCCGCATGGACGCGAGGCTGAACCCGGTGCCTTTTGGCTGCTTCACCCAGCGCGGTCTGCTGTGCTTTTTCACCTCCACGTTTCGCGAGCCCAACGAGTACCCCATGCCCTCGGAGGCCATGAGCGTGTTTGTCGACATGCTGGACGCGGTGGTCGACTTCTTTTGGTCGCGCTGGGAGCTGCAGAACGAGAAGACCAAGTACCCCTATTGCTCGGAGCACACGCCAACTGCGCTTGCTTGCAGCAGCTGCGTGTCGACCCACCCGTACTATGATGGAGCCCAGTAGGGGGAGTGTACTGGGTCCACGATCATTAAACTGACTGGTGCCTTTTGCCTTTTCGACCACCACCGCTACCAGAACTGGCTCCCGCGCGCCCCGCCGCCGCTGCCGGCTGCCGCCCGGCCCGCCGCCGCGACCACCGGCACCGCCGGCCATGGAGCCCCTGCCGGCGGCCGCCGCCGCCGCATCCGCCGCGGCGCGTGCACGGCTCAGGTCTTGACAGGCACGCCCGCGGCAGCGGCGGCGGCGTCTGTCGCACGCGCGCCGCGCCTCTGTCGCCAGCGGCAGTGGTGGCGCGCACGAGGCGACGGCACCCGCCGTGGCGAGTGCCAGCGCCGCTTCAACCTCCCCCCCCGACGAGGGGCGCTTGGCCCGCGCCGCCACCAACGCGGCGCCGCCCGCAATGCGGCTCCGCGCCGCCGCCGTGCTGCCGCCGCCAATGGACGGCGGGAGCGCTGACGTCTGCGCCTTGGCTACCCCCGCCGCCTCCGCCACTGGGCGCGCCTTGTCTCGGCCCCTCGCCGTCGGCTGGACGCACATTTGTGGTCGGCGCCTTCGCCACCGCCTCTCTTGCCGACGGCGGACCGGCGGGCAGGCCCGGCTTTGCCGCCGGCCGACAGCGTAGCAGGACCGGGGTCGCCGCCCCGGCGGTGCCCACACCCCAACCCCCCGGCGCCGCCCCCGCCGAGGCGGCGCGACGGCACCGGGCCGCCGGCCGTACTGCGGCCGCAAATGGGCGGTCGGAGCGCCGACATCTGCGCTTTGGCCACCCCCGCCGCCGGCGCCACCGGGCGCGCCATGGCTCCGCCCCTCGCCGGCACCTGGACGCGCTTCTGTCGTGCGTGCATTCGCCGCCGCCGCCGCTTTGGCCGCCGGCAGACCACCCGGATAGCTCGGCGTCCCCGCCCGGGCGGTGCCCGCGACCCCCCCCCCCCGGCGGCGCCGCCGCCGACGCGTCGTGGGCGGCGGCTGTCGTAGCCGCAACGGCAGCGACGCCGTGCAGCGGTTTAAACTGGGGCGGGGTCGGCTCGAGCGTCGGTGCTTGGGGCCCCGCCTTGCCCTCTGGCTTGAGCGCGGCAGCCTGTTGTTGTAGACCTTTGCGGCCGGCAGCGGCGACGACGGCGGCGGCAGCCGCCGACTGCTGTTGCTGTTGCTGCTGCTGAGAGGCAGCGGCTGGGAAGTGGCCGCCGCTGTTTTTTGGTGCTTCATCTGCTCGCACTGCAAGGTGCACTTAAGGTGCGTTTGTAGGGTGCCTGCGGCGTTTTGCGTTGTGCTGGGTGCTCCACGAAAGCTTCCTGCGGCAGATGCTGCAGGCAGAGCCCTCGTGGTGGCTCAAGCGCTTGTCCTGAGGGTGGCTGCTTCTGCTGTTGATGTTGATGAGGATGTTGCTGCTGACAATGCTGCTGCTGTTGATGTTGATGAGGATGTTGCTGCTGACAATGATGCTGCTGTTGCTGCTCTTAATGCTGTTGTGTCGTTTGTGCTGTTGTTACTTTTGCTGCTGCTGCGTTGACGTTGTCGTCGTCGATGCTCATGCTGTTGCTACTGTTCGTGCTGTTGCTGCTGGGACGCGACCGCCGCCAAATCCGCCGCCACCGCCACGTCGGCGAGCGCCGAGCGCACGAGCACCACGCCCGCACTCTCCGCCGCCGCCGCCGAGCCGGCGCCCATCGCCACGCCAACGTCCGCGGCGGCGAGCGCCAACGCGTCATTGATGCCGTCGCCGACAAACGCAACGCGGCGGTAGCGGGACGCGGGCGGCAGCGCGTCGCGCGCGGCGGCGACAGCGTCCGTCTTTGCCCACGGCAACGCGCCCGCTACGACGGGGGCGGGGGGGATGCCGACGCGGTCCGCCACCGCCGCCGCCGTCGCCGCCGCGTCGCCCGTGACCATCCACACGGCCATGCCCGACCGCGTGAGGTGCGCGACGACGGCCGACGCGTCGGGACGGAGGGTGTCTTCAATCGCCACCGCCGCCGCCGTCGGCGTGCCGTCAATGGAGACGAGGACGACCGTTGCGCCGCGGGCCGCCCACGCAGTCAGGTCGGCGGCCGTCGCCGGCGGGGGCGCCCACGTCGGCGAGCGGTCGGCCATCCACGGACCGGAGCCGACAGCAACGACGCGGCCGTCGGTGAGGGTGGCGACGATCCCCCGGCCGGGGGCGGCCTCAGAATCGACGACGCCCACCCCGTCGGCCGCCACGCCGACGCCCTCACGCACGTGCGCGACGAGCGCGCGCGCGAGCGGGTGCTCCGACACGGCTTCGGCGGCGGCGAGGGCGGACCACGTGGCGTCTGACACGGCCACGTCGGCGGGTCCGCGCGCGCCGTCGGCAGCGACGCCGTCCAAGCGGACGGCCCCTGTGACGCGGGGCTTGCCCTCGGTCAACGTGCCCGTCTTGCCAAAGAGGACGACGCCGAGCCCCGCAGCCGCCTGCAGCGCCTCCGCCCCCCCCTTGAAGAGGATGCCGTGGCGCGACGCGCCAACGGCGGTCGCGACCATTACCGCCGACGGCGTTGCGAGGCCGAGCGCACACGGACACGCAATGACGAGAACGGCGAGCGCAAAGAGGAGCGCAAAGAGCACGTCCCCCTCGGCCGCCGCCCGCGAGGGGGGGAGGGCCCCGCCGGCGGCCAGGCCGTACCACACGGCAAACGTGGAGCCCGCACACGAAACGACGGCGGGCACAAACACCGCGCTGACGCGGTCGGCAAACGCCTCGATCGGCGCGCGCGCCGTCTGCGCCTCGTCGACGAGGGCCATGATGCGGGAAAGGACGCCGCCCTCGCCCGCAGCCGTGACGCAGACGACCGCCAGGGCGGCCGACGCGTTGAGGGAGCCCACATAAACCTCGTCGCCGGGGGTCTTCGCAGCCGGCCGCGCCTCCCCCGTCAGCATCGACTCATCGACCGACAGCGGGGTGGCCGCTGGCGTCGGTGCGCGACCGTTGCCGCCACCGCCGCTGCAGTGCGCCGCACCGTCGGCGGCGCCGGCGCCGAGCACCACCCCGTCGACGGGAAAGCTCGCGCCCGGCCGCACCCACACCATATCCCCCGGCGACAAGAGCCCAACGGGCACCCCGTCGGCAGCGACGGCGCGGCCGCCCGGCGCCGCCACCGTCGCCGTCGACGGGGCGAGCGCGGCGAGCGCCGACACGCCGGCGGCGGCGCGGCCCTTGGCGAGCGCCTCGAGCCACTTGCCAAAGAGGACAATGGTGAGGAGCAGGGCGGCCGTCTCAAACACCGTCCCCTCTGCCAACCCCGCCCCCGCCGGCCGCGTCGCCAATGCAGCCGCCACTGCGACGCCCAACGGCGCGACGACCCCCCCCCCGCCTGCGGCCGTCCCTGCGCCCTGGCCGCCCATCGACGCGCCCATCCCCGCGGGCGCCGTCAAGGTGGCCAGCTGGAACGTGGCCTCCCTCCGCACCGTCCTCCGCAACGGCACGCTCGCCGCCTACGTTGCCGCCGAGTCGCCCGACGTGCTGTGCGTGCAGGAGACGCGCTTGCAACGCGGGGGGGTGGCGGCCGTGGTGCCGGCGCTGCCGCCGTCCCTGCCCTACACCTACTTTGCGTGTTCGGGCGACGACGACGGGGCGGTGGTTGTGGGTGGCGACGCCGACGCGGCGGTCGTCGTGGCTGACGACGCCGACGCGGCGGTGGGAGGCGCGCCCACTGGCGGCGGTGGGGCGGCCGGCGGCGTTGGCGCGGCGGCCGCGGGTGCGGCCGCGCCGCCCCCACCCCGCAAAGGGCGCCTCGGCTACAGCGGCACCGCGCTGCTGTGCAAGGTGCGGCCGCTGCGCGTGACGGCGGGCTTCCTGCCCGCCGCAACCCGCGACGGCGCGACGGCGGCGCCGGCACCGGCCGCCGCCGCCGCGCGCGTGCCCGACACGGCCGACGGGGAAGGGCGCGTCCTCACCGCCGAGTTTGCCGACCTAGTCGTCGTGGGCGTGTACGTGCCCAACGCCGGCGCGGCGCTGGTGCGGCTGCCGACGCGCGTCGGGGCGGGCGTCGCTGCCGACGGCACGGGGGGTGGGGCCGCCCGTGGCGGCGCGGGCGGCTGGGACGCGCGCCTCCGGGACCACGTGGCGGCGGCCGCGGCGGCGACGGGCAAACACATTCTCCTCGCGGGCGACTGTAACTGCGCCCACGCGGCGATCGACCTCAGCAACCCGCGCACCAACGAGCGGAATGCGGGCTTTACGCCCGCGGAGCGGCGGAGCTTCTCGCGGCTCGTCGGGCCGCCCGCAGGGGAGGAGGGGGGGGGCGGGACGGAAGCGCCTGCTGGCGGGGTGGGGGGCCACGCGCGGGCGCGCGGGCGCCGCGCGCGGCGGGTGGCGGCGGCAACGGACGCCAGCCCCGCCCCTGCGGATGAGGGCCGTGTCGAGGTCGCACCTCCCACCCCCCCCCGCGCTCGGTCGCCGCTCCCCCCGCCGCTGCTGGTGGACACGCTGCGCGCGGCGTACCCATCGACGGTCGTCTACACGTTTTGGTCATCCCGCCGGGGCGGGGAGGCACGCCGCAAAAACGTTGGCTGGCGGCTCGACTATGTGCTCGCCACGCCGTCCTTGGCGACCCGCCTGCTCGCCGCCTGGGTGCGCACCGCCGTCGTCGGGTCGGACCACGCGCCGGTGGGGGTGACGCTGATGGCGTCGCTCGCACCGCCGCCGCCTCCGCCACGTGCGTGAGAGGGGGGACAACAACAGAGACGGGGGGGGGGCGGGGCTGTGGTGGGAGCTTGCTTTCCACTTTTAACAGGAACCGAAACACTCCGAGCTCCGCGTGCCGGGCGACCGCCGCCGGTGGCGACTCTACTTCTCCTCACCCCGCTTGAGCGGCAGGCTCTCCTGCAGCAAGCTGCCGAGCTTCTTCTCCCCGGCGCCCGCCTCCCCCTTGGCCTCCTCCCACGGGCCCTGCTGCTGCTTGACGAGCCCGACGGGGTGCGCGGGGGGGCCTGCTGCCAGCTTGGCCGCCAGGTCTGCAAACAGCGCCTCACGTGGCTTGCTGCACCGGGAGGAGGACGAAACAGTCGTAGGCCGAGAGGACAGACAACATCAGCGCAGCATGTAGCAGAGCAGAAACAAGGTGAGCGGTCGAGGCAGCGCACAAACTCCTCAAACGCGCACAAAAACGGAGGGCAACGCCGGCCGCACCAAACACGCCTCCATGCGCAGTAGCCACCCGGTACTAGGACGGATACAAAATGAAAAAGCATGTCATGCACGAGAAACCCAGTCACAACACCAAGGGAGCAACTCAACGTACCCGCCTGTCTCCTCTGGCGCAGTCTTTTCTTTCTCAGCAGTGGTCTCGGCTGGGTTACCACCCAGCGACCCGGTGAGCACCCCGCCGAGCGCCTTCTCCGCCGAGCTCGCCTCTGCCCCTACCCCCGCTTCGGCGGCGGTGTGGTCCACCTGCTTTACTAGGCCGACAGGCTTGGCAGGAGGTCCAGCGGCGAGCTTGGCCGCCAGGCTCTCCATCAGCGACTTGCGGTCGGTACTGCACATTGGCCGCGGAAGCGTCGCACACACGAGAGCGGGGAGAGCCACGGGCAACGACGGGGGGATGGTAACGATAAAAATGGACCTCATTATCACAGGAAAAGAACAAGAAGCGCGTGGTCAGCCCTCCGTCCAGTCGCCTTGGGGTCGCAAGCAACAGACGTGTTCGCTCATCCCGAAGAGCCAGAATGTCATGACGCAGCCCAGTCGCCCTCACCGCTGGGCGAACAAAGCTGAAAACGTACGGCTGCTCGTCCGCCATCGTAACCTCTTCTGGAGCGACTCGAGGAAACTGGATAGAGGCCAACGAAAGGGGTGAACGCAGGGGGGACGGCGCCTTTGCCGCAGGCGTCGGAACAACAGTGTCCAAGAACCGAGCCCCCTCGCACCTGTTGTGTCAGCGCGCAGAATTGTGATGTTGTGATCACTGACTGTGTCCGTATTTTACTCCCGAAATCGTGCCTCGCTGTCACGACAGTACCTCGAGTCTCCTTTGAGTTGATCGAGACAGATCACGACGCTTGAGCAGCGCAGTTCTGCACCTTGAGACGCCGTCGGAATACAGTATCGCAATTTTGGTCAGGAAATCACATCCACCACACGGGCGACAGAGCCGGGCTACGAGCACCTCGTCCAGTCTTTGCCTATGAAGCAGGCAAAATCACGCACCCCCCCTCATACCAACAAAAACCTCATACGAAGAGCTTTTTGTCTATTTATTTTTTATGCTTTGATGCCCAGCCACACCATAGTAGCGGTGGCTCGCTCTCGATGCCCGGAATACCCTGGTGCCCTCTTGTTGCGCCCACCGTCGATGCCCCCCAGGCATCAGCCAGCGACGCCACCCACCTGAAACTCTTCCTTGGTCCAGTGGGAGCCTGTTAAATACAAGAAATCCAGCGGGGAAGCGGCCGCTTGCCCGGAGGTGGGTCCTTTGTTGCTTCAAAGGCAGCCACACGCCATTCTTCGGTACCTGCCCACTGCACAGGCAAAAGCCAGAGGCTGGGCAGACCGACTACCTCATGTGGGGGGAACTGGCCCCGTCGGGTCCCGCATGCCCACCGGGGATGGTCCCATAAAAACTGAACCACAGAGAAGCTAGACCTCCCCCTACCCTGGTCGTCTTCCCAATGACCCCTGCACCCTACAGAGCTGCCACGCCCAGCTCTGCTGATCGACACGTGGCTCTCACCCTCCGGACAACCAGCGGACGCCGGAAGGGCGTCATGAACCGCTTTGAGGCCTTCGTCCCGTACCAGTGGAACCTGTGCGGCTGGCAGTTCCGGCCTCTACCCCTCTCTTAAGGCATTTATAAGGCAGTTGGAGTCATCATGTCAACTGGAAATACCTACCATTGACATGAGCGAGGCCGGCATCCCGGTAATACAGGCCCCAGTCGGTGTCGCGTGAGCGCAAAGGTGGCCCGAAAAAGGCACGGAACCAGCCTCCTTGCGGCCCTGGGCCAGCCTGCCGCCGACTGTTAGTCTGACCTATTGTACTCCGTGGCCCTGTCTACGCTGTCGCATCAATGTGGGACGGCCTCTTGCTCATGCCCGCTCGCCACCGACCCTTGCCGAATTCGATCTGGATCGCGATTCGAGGACTATGGCAGCGAGCACTAGCTGCTAGCGGCGGGGGCGCCCTTGAGACACGGGGGACCCCACGCGACAAGCCTGACAAGTTGCTCGCCTCGGAACGATACTCATCTCTGCAGCCACGGCTTTCTCGTCGTCGACGCGCACCAGGCCACATTGGTGTCGGCGGCCAGCGGCAGCGACCGTCGCCGCTGCCTCTGCCGCACCATAGTGGTGGATGGTAGTACATCAGTTGATAGGCATGCTTTGAAATCTTTCGTGGTTTGCAAGAACAGTACCCATCCTAGGCGCTGTTGGCCAAGACCGCTGCCGCAGCTTGGACGAAAGGATGGAACTGTACCACCGTCCCCCCTGAAGCTACCGGATGCCACGTCTGCCATTTCGATTGCCGTGACGGTGGCGCCTACAGAGTCAGTCGTGATCGCATACTTTGTGCGAGTCCTCTGCCAGGGAAAAACGCCCAGCGCTCCGAGCTCGCAGCAATGACCGACCAGTACGCGTTGAAAGGGATGGCTACGACTGCCTTGTCCACTCAGTACGGGGGAAGAAACCCTGTGACTGGCGATTTTCGGGTTGTCCTCACACGTCTCGCGCCCACGGACCTGCATTTGATGGCTTGCCGTCTGGCTGTTCCACGCGCTCGATCAACGGTGGCGGACACGTTGCATCCATGTGGCGCTGTTGGCCTTTCTATCCTTGTCACAGCTAATACAGGCCAGCTGGCTGCAGCTGGCCGAAGGTGGCATGATGCTCCCTGACGAGTATGTTGCCGGGATTTGTTTGCTGAGAAGCATGTCAATTGAACAGCTGTGCTTCGGTTTACAGTGGGCCTGCAAAAAAAAAACTGTGCAAAATGAAATTGCACTTTGGCGGGCGCCGAGCGGCGTCCGACGTGTCGGCGCCGAGGCGCGAATTGATAAGTGGCAACACCGCCGGCCGCGTGCTCGCCGCACCGCCTCCGACGACGTCCTGCCCGCCATACCACGCCACCTGCTGCCGTCGCCACTTTCCGCCCCCCACCGACTGTACGTTTCTGCCACGCAGTTCCCGTTACTCCCGTGTGTGCGCACGTGAGTAGTGTGCGCGGACGTTTCGCCTCGGTCCGACCGATACAGTAACGGCTGCGTTGGGCGCGTGCGGGCGTGTACGATGCAGCGGGAGATACCTCGATTGTCGTCCTCCACTCCATGATCAGGCACCCAGGTGGGGTGATCCCCATCGGGTAGGATCATTTGACGTCTAAACTGGGCATAGTATCTGGGTAGAGCCAGTGATCCGATGTTTGTCTGTCTAGATCCCTGAGCTTGTATCATGACCACTAACACGTTTGTCCTTGCATGTGGTCGCATCCGCTGGGGCTTGCTTCTGTTCTTCTGTCTCTTTCTTTCGTCATGTTCTTTCATGAATCACAGGAGCCAAGCTCACCTAGCCTTTCATCATGGGGAAGGAGAAGCAGCATGTCTCCATTGTGGTCATTGGCCACGTCGACTCTGGCAAGTCGACGACCACGGGCCACCTGATCTACAAGTGCGGGGGTATCGACAAGCGTGCCATTGAGAAGTTCGAGAA
>ENA-ORXT01004309-ORXT01004309.1-marine-metagenome-genome-assembly--contig:-NODE-4309-length-14854-cov-7.212763_pt1 | contig 14854 bp, 13 predicted proteins | sample MGYA00237868_ERZ511482 | MGnify/ENA metagenome assembly ERZ511482 | reverse complement strand
CTCATCAATAAAACCTCTTTGCGCAGCCCGATAAGGATTGGCAAATTTAGCCGCATATTCTGCTTCTTTTTCTGCTAATTTTTTCGCTGGGTCTTTAGCCGCCTTAATTTCTTTACGGAATATAATTTCACTGGCTCCTTTTGCGCCCATCACAGCAATTTCTGCGCTTGGCCAAGCAAAATTCATATCTGCGCCAATATGTTTAGAGTTCATAACATCATAAGCACCGCCATAGGCTTTACGAGTAATGACAGAAATTCTAGGCACTGTCGCCTCACTTAAAGCATACAAGAGTTTTGCGCCATTCACGATGATGCCATTCCATTCTTGATCTGTTCCCGGTAAAAAGCCTGGCACATCTACAAAGACTAATAAAGGAATATTAAAGCAATCGCAAAAGCGAGTAAATCTAGCTGCTTTTTTTGAACTGTTTACATCCAAACAACCTGCTAAAAACATAGGTTGATTCGCTACAATGCCTATACTCCGTCCTGCTAAACGAGCGAATCCAACCACAATGTTTTCTGCATAATCTTTGTGGATTTCAAAGAAAGAATCAGTATCAGTAACGCCATTGATTACCTCCCGCATGTCATAAGGCTGCGTGGCAGATTCTGGAATAATAGTTTCTAATTCTTCTCTAACTTCGTCTTCAATCGTGTAGGCTAGGGTAGCCGGTTTCTCTTCACAATTCTGAGGCATATAGCTCAATAATTGCTTTACTTGATTAATACAATCTATATCATTCTTAGCGGTCAAATGCGTAACGCCTGATTTCGTAGAATGCGCACTTGCGCCTCCTAATTCCTCCGAAGTCACTTCTTCATTGGTAACCGTTTTTACTACATTCGGTCCTGTGACAAACATATAACTTGAATTCTCTACCATGATGGTAAAGTCTGTCATTGCAGGAGAATAAACGGCACCACCTGCACAAGGCCCCATAATAGCAGAGATTTGTGGTATCGTTCCAGACGAATGTACATTGCGATAAAAAATATCTGCATACCCTCCTAAAGAACGCACGCCTTCCTGAATTCTAGCCCCACCACTATCATTTAAGCCTATCATAGGCGCACCCGTTTTCATAGCCAAATCCATGACTTTACAAATCTTTTCCGCATGAGTCTCTGATAAAGCCCCACCAAACACCGTAAAGTCTTGCGCAAAGACATAGACTAAACGACCGTTAATAGTGCCATAGCCTGTGACGACTCCATCTCCATAAAAGAGTTGCTTATCCATATCAAAATCAGTAGTACGGTGCGTAACCAAAATACCAATTTCTTCAAAAGATCCTTCATCTAATAAAAAATGAATTCTTTCCCTTGCGGTTAACTTCCCTTTTGCATGTTGCTTGTCAATTCTAACTTGTCCACCTCCTAAATGCGCTTCTTGAATTTTTTGATTGAGTATATCTTTTTTGATAGTCATTTCTAGTTGGTTTTAGCCTCTAAATAAATTGCTGGATGATATTATTAGTGCGATCTAAGATTCGTCCTTGAATATTTTGGGCGTTTATAGACAAGGCACTCATTAGATAGACACCCAAAAATAGCTTGCTCAAATGATTTAAATAAGGCATTTGCGTAAGTTTATTATTGCTCTTTTTTAATGCTTTGACACAATTCTACTAAAACGCCATTAGCAGACTTGGGATGCACAAAGCAAACCAATTTATTATCTGCTCCCTGCTTAGGTTCTTTATTTAAAATTCGGAATCCTTCCTCCTCAAGCCGTTTCATCTCTGCTCGAATATCTTTTACCTCAAAGGCAATATGATGGATGCCTTCTCCTTTCTTTTCAATAAATTTCGCAATAGCACTATCTGGAGAACTCGCTTCTAGTAATTCTATTTTGGAAGAACCCGTTTTGAAAAAAGAAGTCTTCACAAATTCCGAAGCAACTTCTTCCACCTTATAATGCCGCTTACCAAATAAACTTTTGAAAAGGGCATTGCTCGCTTCTAAATCTTTAACTGCAATACCGATATGTTCTAGTTTCATGTTAAATAACTTTTATGAAAAGCCTCGTATTTTGGTTGCGTTCGCAAAAAGGCTAATTTATCATTGGTCAAGATGTCTTTTTTATATCGCTTGGTATATTTGGCGATGCAGTGCAAATGATGAAAACCTAAGTCTGTTTCTTCTAAAAGGGAATAGGCACAAGCCAAAGCAAAATGGAGTTCTTTATCCTTCTTCTCTAAAGCTAAAGCTTTTTTCAAATCAATGATTGCTGCTTTAGCTTCAAAATCAGACAGTTTTTTTAGCCCTCTTATTTTATAGAATTTATATTTTAATTCTTTAAAGATACGCTTAGGTTTTATATTTTAACGTGGAACTTAGATGTGCCAGATTTTAAAAATCTGGCACATCTTGACTATTCTCGGTCAGCCTGCTAAGCTACGGTTATACACTCACTATAAAATTTCTTTCAAAGCCCCCACCAATATATTCACATGGTTTTTAGTACAGCTTTCCCCCATCAAACCAACCCGCCAAATCTTCCCAGCAAAAGCCCCTAAACCGCCACCAACTTCAATATTATAATCTAGCAATAACTGCTTTCTTACTTTCGCTTCATCAACCCCTTTAGGTAAATACACCGCATTCAAATTAGGCAATCGGTATTTTTTCTTAACTAAAAATTTAAAACCTAAATCTTCTAACTGTTTTTTTAGATATAAATGATTCCGCTGATGCCGATCCCAACGATTTTCCAAACCTTCCTCCAAGACAATGGACAACGCTTCTCTCAAAGCAAACACGCTAGAAACAGGGGCCGTATGATGATAAGCTCGCTTCGCACCTGCCCAATAATTTTTTACTAAACTCAAATCTAAAAACCAACTTTGAACTTTAGTCTTCCGATTCTCTAATACCTTTACCGCAGCATCTGAAAAACTAACAGGAGATAATCCAGGCGGTGCACTTAAATTCTTTTGAGTGCCTGTATAAATGGCATCAATATTCCATTCGTCTACTTTCAGCGGCACGCCACAGTAAGAGGTAACGGCATCCACCATTAGTAAACTACCCGCATTATGCACTAAATCGCTTATTTCTTCTAATGGTTGTCGAACACCAGTTGAAGTCTCTGCATGAACCAAAGCGACTAATTTAGGTTTAGGGCATTTATCCAATGCTTTTTTTACTTGCTTTGTTTCTATAATCGTTCCCCATTCTGCATTTACTTTATGTACGGTTGCCCCACATCTATCCGCTATTTCTGCCATCCGCCCACCGAAGACCCCATTGATGCAAATAATACATTCGTCCCCAGGTTCTAATAAATTAACTAGACAAGTTTCCATGCCAGCACTTCCTGGTGCAGACACGACGAAGGTCAAATGATTCTTCGTAATAAAGGTTTCTTGGACCATAGCTTTAACCTCATCCATAATAGCAACGAATTCGGGATCTAAATGACCTATTAAGGGCGTTGCCATTGCTTTTAATACCCTTGGATGTGCGTCAGATGGACCAGGGCCCATTAATATTCTTGGTGTTGGATTAAGTGGTTTCATTAGTTAAATTTATTGTTATGGAACGAAGGAAAAATAGAATAAATTAAAATAACAATTAAATCATAGACCGATAGTATAATATATTTTTTATTTTTAACACATAGGCACATAGTACACATAGTTTTTTATGTTCAGAGCTATGTGTACTATGTGCCTATGTGTTAAAAATAAAAAATAGGTGTTTGATTTTGCGATATTTAATTGTATCCCGCAACTCATTTTTTCAACTCTATCATTACTTCTAAAATTTGCGAAGCAGCTTTAGAAATAACGGTCCCAGGGCCAAAGACTCCGACGACCCCAGCTTCAAATAAATAGTCATAATCTTGTGGAGGGATAACGCCGCCCGTAATGACTAATATATCTGGTCTACCCAAATCTTTTAAAGCTTTTATCGCTTGCGGCACTAAGGTTTTATGACCCGCAGCTAAAGAAGAAATACCTAAAATATGCACATCATTTTCTGCTGCCTGCCGAGCAGCCTCTTCTGGCGTTTGGAACAGTGGACCTACATCTACATCAAAACCAATATCAGCAAAACTAGTAGCAATTACTTTCGCACCTCTATCATGTCCATCTTGTCCTAATTTGGCGACCATGATACGAGGACGACGACCCTCCAAGGTAGCAAATTGATTAGATAAAGCCCTTGCCTTTTGAAAATCTTCGTTACTTGACATTTCATTTGCATAAGCCCCTGTTACCATTTTGGTAGTTGCTTTATAGCGACCAAAAGCTGTTTCCATGGCATCGGATATTTCTCCTAAAGTAGCTCGAAGCCGAGCGGCTTCAATAGCTGCTGCCAATAAATTTCCTTCAGTAGCAGCTACTTTTTCTAGCTTCTTTAATGCTTCTTGAACCGCCTTTTCATCTCTATTGGATTTGACCGCTTTTAATCTTTCAATTTGGGAATTTCGGACGGCTGTATTATCGACTTCTAAAGTATCCAAAGCTTCTTGATCCTCAACTCTAAAAAGATTTACGCCTATTATTTTATCTAAACCACTATCAATTCTAGCTTGTTTTCGAGCAGCAGCTTCCTCAATTCTTAATTTAGGTAAGCCGTTTTCAATTGCTTTTGCCATGCCTCCCAATTCCTCCACCTCCTCTATTAACGTCCATGCTTTATGCGCGATTTCATGCGTAAGATATTCCACATAATAAGAACCTGCCCAAGGGTCTACTGTTTTCGTAATATCCGTTTCTTGCTGTAAATACTTCTGTGTATCCCTAGCAATTTTAGCAGAGAAATCTGTAGGTAAAGCAATGGCTTCATCTAAGGAATTGGTGTGTAGCGATTGCGTACCACCAAATATAGCTGCCATTGCCTCGATAGTCGTACGGGCTACATTATTAAAAGGGTCTTGTGCCGTTAAACTCCAACCCGAAGTTTGGCAATGTGTTCGTAGGGTTAATGATTTTGGATTGGTCGGATTAAATTGCTGTACTATCTTTGCCCACAACATTCTAGCCGCCCGCATTTTAGCAATTTCCATAAAATGATTCATTCCTATCCCCCAAAAGAAAGACAAACGAGGTGCGAAATCATCTATTGCCAAACCAGCTTTTAAACCCGTCCGAATATATTCTAAACCATCTGCTAAAGTATATGCCAATTCTATATCCGCTGATGCCCCTGCCTCGTGCATGTGATAACCACTAATGCTAATAGAATTAAATTTTGGTATATGTTGAGAGGTATATTCAAAAATATCCCCTATAATTCGCATAGAAGGTTGAGGCGGATAAATATACGTATTCCGCACCATGAATTCCTTTAAAATATCATTTTGTATCGTACCACTTAATTTAGATTTATCTACCCCTTGTTCTTCTGCTGCTAAAATGAAAAAGGCCATAATCGGAATAACCGCCCCATTCATGGTCATAGACACAGACATGGTATCCAAAGGAATTTGATCAAACAGAATTTTCATGTCTTCAACCGTATCAATAGCAACCCCTGCCATACCCACATCTCCTGTCACTCTTGGATGGTCAGAATCATATCCTCTGTGAGTAGCTAAATCAAAAGCAACAGATAAACCCTTTTGTCCCTGCGCCAAATTTCTTCTATAAAAAGCATTACTCTTTTCTGCGGTCGAAAAACCAGCATACTGCCGAATCGTCCAAGGTCGTATAGCATACATAGAACTATAAGGTCCCCTTAAATAGGGCGGAATACCTGCTACAAAATTGAGATGCTCAAAGTCTTTAATGTCTTTAGCAGCAAACAGGGCAGGAATAGCTATACCTTCAGGCGTACTGCTGTGCTCCGTCCTTAATTTTTTTGCTTTGGTCTTTGGTCGCTTGTAGGGAATATTTTTAAAATCTGGTTTTTTCATTTTTTACTTTTTCTGAAAATTATATTACTCAGATGTAAATTTCTAGTTTTATTGATTCTGAAGACAAATGATTTTCTGGACCAAATTTTAAAAATCGGGTCTTTTTTTTCCAAAAGTTGACTAATTCCAAATCAGGTTGACCGAGAATAGTGGCGATATGCCAAATTTTCAGAATTTGGTATATCTAAATATCTCACAATCAATTAGATGATGAAATGTTAGCTCTGGTGGTTGAAAATTAATATTTCGGTAGCTCAGATGTGCCAGATTTTGAAAATCTGGCACATCTAAGATTATTAAAACTCAACCGCCAGAGCTATGTGTATGCAAGGTAGATTTTCAAAATCTGGCACATCTGAGCTACCGAAATATTAATTTTCAACCACCAGAGCTAAGTTAAATTTGCCAAATTCTGAAAATTTGGCAAATTAGCAAATTAACGGTTAGCCTGAAATGACAAGAGTATAAATACATAATACAAGATTTTCTGGAGAACTATATTCATACTCAGAATTACTGCTTTTTATATCTGTATAAGTAAATATTTTTTAATAATTTATTTTACTCATTTGTAAAATTCCTTACAAATATTTCATGAATATAATTAAATAATAAATCTTCATTATTTAACTACCCAATTAGAAGGTGGATTATCAGCTACCTTCAAACGCTGCGTGTCCTTTAAATACAACTGTAGACCAATCTTAGCCGCCAAAGCTTGTTCCACTGCTCGTTCCTTTTTTAAATACTCAGGAGAATAATAATCTTTAACAAAATGGGTATCAAATTTTCCACTAGTAAAAGATTCGTGATCACACACAAATTTTCCAAAGGGTAGGGTAGTAGCCACGCCTTCAATTTTGTAGGCTTTGATGGCTTCTCTCATTCTTTGAATGGCAGCCTCTCTAGAATCTGCATAGGTAATAAGCTTAGCAATCATTGGATCATAATAAATAGGAATGTCCATGCCTTCCTCAAAACCATCGTCTACCCGAATGCCTTCTCCTGACGGTGCTCTATATACCTCCAAAGTACCGACGCTAGGCAAGAAATTATTTAAAGGGTCTTCGGCATATACTCTCAATTCTACCGCATGACCCGTAATGGTTAAATCTTTTTGTTCAAAGGCTAATTTTTCGCCTCTTGCCACTTTAATTTGCTGTTCTACTAAGTCTATGCCTGTTATTAATTCCGTTACAGGATGTTCCACTTGCAGTCTGGTATTCATTTCTAAGAAATAGAAATTCAATTGGTCATCCAACAAAAATTCTACGGTGCCTGCCCCTACATAATCACAAGCTTTAGCCACCATAACGGCTGCTTCGCCCATTGCTTTTCTCAATTCAGGGCTAAGGACAGCAGACGGTGCTTCTTCCACTACTTTTTGATGCCGTCGCTGTATGCTACATTCTCGTTCAAATAAATGCACCACATTTCCATGCGTATCTGCCAATACTTGTATTTCTATATGTCGTGGAGAAGTAACGTATTTTTCTATGAAAACAGACCCATCTCCAAAAGCAGATATAGCTTCGCTAATCGCCCGTTCCATTTGATCAGGTAGTTCCTTTAAATTTTCTACTACCCGCATTCCTTTACCACCTCCGCCAGCAGAAGCTTTTATTAAAATAGGAAAACCAATCTTTTTTGCGATTTTTTTGGCTAATGCTACATCCGTAATTGCCTCCTCAATCCCAGGAACCATCGGAATCTTATATTTTTTGACGGCTTCTTTGGCGGCTAATTTACTGCCCATTACCCGAATGGCATGAGGTCGAGGACCAATAAAAGTAAGGCCTTCATCTTCCACTAATTGAGCGAAAACTGCATTTTCACTTAAAAAGCCATAACCGGGATGGATACCATCTGCCCCTGTTTTTTTTGCCGCAGCCAATACTTTATCCATCGCCAAGTAGGACTGGCTAGAGGGGGCAGGACCTAATAAAATGGCTTCATCTGCAAAGCGTACATGGGGTGCATTTCTATCCGCTTCGGAATAAACAGCGACTGTTTTAATGCCCATTTTTCTGGCGGTGCGCATCACTCTGATGGCTATCTCTCCTCTATTAGCTATGAGTATCTTTTTCATTGTTTTATAAAAGTATATTTGGCAGAAAGCTTTTTTAGAGGGAGTGAATTTGATTGGTTTTTTTATAAAAAAACCAATTAAATTCACTCCCTCTAAAAAAATCTATTCAATTTACTATTTACCTGATACCAAAAGCAGGCAAAAATTAGTATTAAAAAATTTCTCTTTACACTCCTAATCAGTCAATCAATTAATAATCAAATCACTCCTAAGCTTGAAATTCCTTCCAAGCAGCCTCGGCTAAAGTATCCGTAAGCTGTTCTATATAATAGCTACCAGCGGAAGGATCAATAACCCGATCCATATAACTTTCCAATTGTAGCAAATGCTGTATGTTGAGTGCAATTCGTTGGGCGAAGGGAGTGCCGATGTCATTCTTAAAAATATCAGAAGGTTCTATATACAGGCGTTTTACCCCTCCCACAACTGCGGACATGGCTTGGGCAGTTGCTTTTATTTTATTATAATTTTCATCTGTTGTTTGGTTCGTCTTATCTAAGTGTACCTCTATATTAGGTATATTCCCATCTGCAATACTCCAAGCCGTAAGTACTTGTTGCCACAATAATTTAAGTGCACGAATTTTAGCTATATTTAAAAAATAGCTATCTCCCAACCGAATAGAAAACTGGATAGCCTTGTAGTAATCAGCTACCTTTAAATCTGTCTCATTAAGCATCACTAAGACCTCATTGCCTGCTGTAATCGTTTTAGCTAATTCATCAACTACCTTTTCTTTCCCTTTATAAAATGGACGAGCATTAATCGTCAAGAATTTAGCTTTTGATAAGTTTTTAAATACGCTTGTATCCTTTGAGTCAGAAAATTTATTTTTTTTCAGACTAAAAGAACAATCAAGCATAGAAGCGTCTATCTGTTGGACCTTGAGATAAGCAAGGAAATACTCGATAACTCTTTTCCAAGCTTGCTGTTGAAATATAAAGTGAGTAGAAATCCAATCTAATTGAATGTCCTTTAATAAGATGTTTATTTCTGCTTTTGTTGGGTTTTTTTTAAATTCAAAACAAATAGCTGTCGCACCATTTTTCAAGGCATTGAGCGCTTCTTGGTTTGCCAATTTTATTTGTGCTACTTGGACCTTAACACCAATTTCCCATTGATTAGAAGTTTGTTGATTATGGATGGTCTGGTAAGTATGGGAACTATCTTCTCCATGGGCAAAAGGCGAAATCACCAGTTGCTCATTCAGTTGCCAATCTAAACTTGTTAAAGGTTTTCCCTTTAAATCTTTCTCGACTTTTGCTAACCACTCTCCTTTAGAACTTGCTTTGAATGCTGAAAATAGTTTAGTCATTTTGAACTTAAATTTGATATGTTGAGTATCAGATTGAGGGTTATGTTGTTGATAAGAAATGGAGTAAATACGCAATGATGAATGAGAAATGATGACTTATTAGATACTATATAGCAAGTTTTACTTCTTATGCGGTATTCATCATTTCTCATTCATCATTCATCATTGCGTATTTACTCCATTTCAATTAAAATTTGCCCTTTATCTACAGCGGCACTTTTTTGAACCTCAATGGATTTTATTACGCCATCCCCTTCTGCTTTCAAAACATTTTCCATTTTCATGGCTTCCAGAATAAGTAATTGGTCCCCTTTAGCAATCGCTTGTCCGGGCTTAATTAAAATGTCCAGAATTAGCCCGGGCATGGGCGCTTTTATAAATTTTATCTTTTGGTTACTAGCAGCAGAGAAACCCATTTTCTCAACCAATAAATCATATTCATCTGCTATTTGAATAGTGTAGGGATTTCCATTAATTTCAAGACTTAAGGTCTTTGCTGTATAATTATGGTCTACCACAACCGCCTTATAGGATTGTCCATCTTGTAAAATATGGAACTCATTATCTGCTGTTTGTACCATATCCAATTGGCTTTCTTCCACTGTTAGCGGATATTCCTGTTGGTCAATCGTTACTTTATAATTATTCATAAACTTTGTTTAACTATTGGTACAAAAATATAATTTGTGATATCTTTGAAGTTTTGTAATTTAATGATTGGCAACGTTTTATACAAATAATTAATCTACTAGATTAATAAAAAAAGTGCCATTTGCTCTAGCTATTAATTTGTCCGCTTCCCAAATCTCAGATTCTAAATTAGCTAACTTTCTGCCACAATGTATCACTTTTGTTTTACAATGTAGTTCTCCTGAAATCGCAGGTTTAAAGTAATTTATTTTGATTTCTACCGTCGCCATAGATTTTATAGTCCCTTTTTCTAGCGCACTATACAAAGCCGCACCCATACCGGTATCTGCTAATGTGTAAGCAACCGCACCATGCGCCACTTTATTAGGATTTAAATGCTTTTCCTCAATAGTTAGCATACAATGACTGGTTCCATCCTTTACACTCAAAAATTTCAATCCTACTAAATCTGCAAACGGGTGATACATACGGGTTGCGATTTGCGGGTTACAAGTTCACATACATTACGTGTAGTTACGTCGGAAAAAAAACCTATAACACGTAACTCGCAACCACTATTCTAAAAATCAATCTGTTCTTTTTCAAAGACCTCTAAAGGAATACCCAAAGCTTGCACATAGTCCTCCCCAAACTTATCCAAAAAAGCCTTTTTTCCTTTTTTAGTAAAATGGGGATATAACAAGCACCACATCACTTTATCCCAACTTCCTTCTTCTGCTTGCTTGTAAGCGAAGGATACATGCCAATAAAAGGCGGTCATCCAAATTGCCTTACATATATTATAATAGATACCCGGAGTTGGTTCCTTTTTCATATTCCCTATTTTAATAGAAAAAGAAAACATAGACATCTGTGTTTTGATACTATCTGACTCTATTTTTTGAAGAATTTTTTTTACGCTAGGATGAAAAAAAATTTGTTTATCAAAAAAAATAAAAGAGTACGCTTGTTGTAAATCGTGGATTACTTTTATACTCTTTTTAATAATATTCCAAGATGGAAATTGCGTTGCTTTAATTTGACCTGCCTGATATTCTAGCCACATTTCTTTTACCAAAGCTTCCAGTAAAGCTTCTTTGCTTTTAAAATAATACGTCAAATTCCCTCTACTAATGCCTATCTCTTTTGATAAAACATATAGGGTAGGAGTACCGAAGCCATGCTTGTTAAAGTATGCTTTACTGATTTGTATTATTTTTTCTTTAGTGTTCAAGCGATTTTTTTAAATTAAAGTTGTTTTAAAGGAAGTTTTAGCAAAAGTAACAAATTTTTAGTCAAAATTGCTAATTTTTAATATAGTTTTGAAAATTTTTTAGAATTGGGGCTATTTAAAAAGGGAATTTTTTGTAATCAGCTTATATAGCCCTAGATATTAGAACCAAAAATAGTAGCCTGATTCGTAATTTCCTATTGTAGACGTATTTTAAATTGATGGCTTTAATACTTTAAGGCATGGTGGGACGGGAGACCATTATATGTATCAATAAAAAGTGAGGATCGACCGAATGCATGAACATAGCCGCTGCTTTGTCGATAATGTAAAGAATGTTTTTTAGATTTCAGGCCCATTTTGCGATAGTCTTCGGGTTTACGGTTGGCATTCGTGATGATGAGCGACTTGTCAAAGTGGATAATTGTGCTAATACTGAGTCTAAGAATAGGGTGGAGGTTCCTATATTCTTTTTGTATGTTGGAATGTTTTACATTAGTTAGTGATCGGAATGCTTATTTTTTTAAGGTTCTTTGACAATTTTTGTAAGACTGAAATTTCATAGATTTTAGACCAATGCTACGATTATTATAAATACTTTGAAATCAATTGCTTATGACAGTATAAAATAAGCTGAACTTTAGCAGGATTTCTGAAATTGCAAAAATTGTCAAAGAACCTTTTTTAAATACTTCCCTTTTATAACCACCTTAACTTAAAAACAACTTTCCTTTTATATTCTATTCACCGAAACCATATTTCTCTTTTACATTCTATACCTCCAACACATAAAAATCCTTGCCTTCAATCATGGCTTCATAAGTTTCCCACTAGCAATCAGTTGACCAGACTCGTCTTTAACTTGATAAAAATAAAGCCCACTAACTAATTCAATAGTTGAAAGTGATTGGTTGGAGCTATTTAAAATAGTTGTTTGTAAGTTTCGACCATTTACATCAAAAAGGGAAAAAGTAGTCTGTGAAGTAGCACCTTCTATATCGATGGTGATGTGTTCGTTAAAGGGATTTGGAGATACTTTGACCGTGTGCGTTGAAGAAAAGTTATATGTGGAGGTTGTTTTACTATTGGGATACAAAGATATTTTATTCCCTGAGGAAGAGAGTACATCTATTAGTCCATCATTGTTCAAGTCATTTGCCAAGAGTTTACTAGCACTCTGCGTAAATATTAATTTTTCTGTAGAAAAATTTCCTCCTCCAAGATTTTTAAACCAGACAATCTTGTTATCATAATATGCAATTACATCTATTTTGTCATCGCAATCTATATCAGCAGGATAAGTAGTATACGTTACAGCATTTTGGGTTGACAGAATGTTTTCTGAAATACACCACTTCCATCATTTTTGTACCATCCTAATTTTCCGTCTATACTATTTCTAAGAAAGGAACTAAAAAGTATATCGTCTACTTTTCCATTACCATCTAAGTCTGCTATATGAATTTCACTTGTTATCTCTGATTGATCTTGAATTATATTTAGTGTAGAAAAATCTCCTCCTCCAAGGTTTCTAAACCATAATATTCTATCATCACCATAAGATGCAGAAATAATATCTTTTTCTCCATCACCATCTAAATCAGCTACTTCTAATGCAAGACCATTGAAATTGTCAATAGCATCAGTTTCATAAACGAAGTCTGTTGTAAAAGATGCCCCATTCCCATTATTTAGACATAAGCCTATTCGTCCTCTTTGCTCCTCAATAAATAAAACATCGTTCCTATTATCCTTGATTATGTCAGTAACATAAATATCTCTTGGGGCATCGGCTTTATCATAAATAACTATTGGAGTTGAAAAAATACCACTTCCAATTCCAGTATTTTCAAACCAAACTATTTCATCACAAAAATCAATTGGTGAAGAACAAGACATAGATACTATTATGTCTATATCTTCATCAGCATCCAAATCAGCTGCATAGATATCGTCCAGCGATCCATTATGAGTAGCAATAGGTTTTTCTGTGGAAAAAGTACCCCCTCCAGTATTTTCAAACCATACCAAATCACTAATAGCTGAAGTGGAAGAAATTATTTCTAAATTGATAGAAATAATATCCATGTCCCCATCATTGTCTAAATCAGCAAGGTGAATATCAATTGGATTGATGGTAGAAGACACAATATTTTCCGTACTAAATTGTGCATTAACTACAGTAGAAAAGAGTAAGAAAAAGTAAAAAGAAAGATTTTTAATTTTCATTTGTTTTATTCGTTTAAAATATAAGAACTGCTTATTTTCTATAGACTTAGTCTATCAAAAGAAATATCCCTACTCGCTAGGAAGCGAGACAAATAAGGGGTGTCAAACAAAATGTTTTAACCAGCAATACGTGGTCTGCTAGCAGGTAGTATCAATAGGATACACCTTTGCTACTTCCAAAAGTTGCCCTTCCGAAAATTCAATTGGAGCATCCTCCAAACCCACCGCTATAACAATTCCATTTATTGCTGTATTATCGGCACCCACAAGCGATAATTGCGCTCCTTTTTGAACACCAAATAACACTCCTCGATTAAGATACCATCCTTTATTTGCTTCTTTATAAAATACTAAACCCTTATCTATTTCTAGCTCAGGGCATATCCTGAGTGACAGCATAATCCCAACTATTAAAGCTATAAATTATCCTTCTTTTGTTTTTCTCATTGAGAAGAAATCTAATTGTTGTAACTAATCATACAAAGCAGAAGCCCAAAAAGTAATCGCTTGCTCACTATGGTTTACAATCACAGGCAAATCTCCAGGATTAATTCCTCCAAGAATCCCTCTATCTTGAAAACCTCTAAATAGATATAAGTCCATGTCGTCTATATAAGAAAATGTCTGCTTTTGAATCCGTTCCCAAGAAAACCAATTGTCCTGATCAAACATAAAAAACCACAATGCTAAAGCTATAGCTGCTGGGTATTGACTATAATAATGATCAATATAAGACTGATTCAAATCGGTTATCATAGCGGTAAGAGACGCTGCTGCTATCTTCTTTTCCAAACAGACTTCTTTTATTTTCTCTATAATAAATTGGCGAAGTTTCTCTTCGTCGTTTGTAATAGCATTAAAAAAATCCTCATTTTCAATGCCAAATCGAAAATAATCTAAAGTCCAATTTTCTTCATAAATGGTTTCTGTTTCATACATAGACTGCCTAAAGGTTTTATCTGCATGTGTGCTAAAACTAAACACTAAATCTTTAAGCGTCCCTTTACCAATACCTCGAATATTTTCAATTTGCTGGAAGTCTGTAAAACGTTGCCTAGGTAAAGTTTTTCGCTCTCTCAAAATACGTGCTGCTAAGGTTGATCCCATACTAGTGCCAGCCCCATCTGAAGGGTCATCTTGGATCGTACCATTGAGAATCATACTTACACTTCGGGCACTATTAAAAAAGTTAATAATTTTGTTTTGTATCCATTTAGGGATTTCAGATTGATTTTTAGAATTCATTTTATCGTTTTTATTAGTGTTATTTTCCATAAACCAACCAAACATCCATTTTGGAATCAATTTTTGATAAAATCTTTAGACTATATCATAAACTAACCAAATATCATTAACTAAATGGGATTCTAATGCACCATTATTATCTTCAATTTCAGCCTCTAATTGTCCAACAGTAGTAAGAGAAAGTTGATTGTCCTGAAATTTACCGAAAGCAGGAACACCTTCCGTTTTATGGAATAAAGCAAAA
>ENA-ORXT01004306-ORXT01004306.1-marine-metagenome-genome-assembly--contig:-NODE-4306-length-14866-cov-23.957468_pt1 | contig 14866 bp, 18 predicted proteins | sample MGYA00237868_ERZ511482 | MGnify/ENA metagenome assembly ERZ511482 | reverse complement strand
GGCCCGACGGCTGTCATTGCCACCGTGTCATCTGGACTGGCTACCTATAGAGGTGATGAGTATGGGTAGTCATCTAAAGGAAGAAATTGAAAGTATAGCACAAGCTCCCTCCAGACTGCGCCAGTACAGCACGTGCTCCCGAACCGTGGCTGCAGGGTGTTTTCCAGTGCCTGACAAGTGACATAAATAGAATCGAACACTTCGCGGTCTGGAGGCTGGAAACCGTGGTTGGAAATCCGTCGAGTGCGGGGTCTGTGAGAGACTCGAACGCGAACTGGTTTTCTCACCCTCCCGACGATTCACAGCCCGCACCCGTGAATGGTGATGCACCCAAATTCCTTCACGCCCAGCACCGTCGGCGCGACCAACACGGGACCGCTGGCGCGGCCTGACACCGCTTCCTCCTCGACGCTGCGCACGCGGCAGGTCGTCGCGCCCACCGCTTCGCCTCCTTCCCGCCGCCGCCACGGCGGCCGCCCTTGGGACCGCCGCGGTAGTGACGCCGATGAGCCGCGGGCGGCTCGGCGATGGGCCGGTGAGCCACCGGCGCGCCCACCGCGCACCGGCCGTTGCGGCGCGCCGCCGCGGCTGCAGCGGCCGCCCCCAAAACCTTGCCTGCCCCTCCACTCGCGGCGGCGGCTCGTGCCGGCGGCCCCCCCCGCGTCCCACACGTCTGCGCCGTCCGTCAGCGCCGTCACGGCGGCCAAGGTGGTCGTTGCCGGCGCCGCTACGTTGGGCGCTGCAACGCCTTGGGCGGGTGCCACCCACTCCCCCCCCTGGGGAGGGGTCGCGGCGACCACGACCGTCGCCGCCGCGGCCGCCGCTGCGGCCGCCGTACCCAACCTCTGACGGTCGCCCGTGCGCCACGCGTGGCCGCCCCCGTCGCTGCCCGCCGCGCAGCTTTGCCGCACGCCAGAGTGGCAGCCGCGTCAGCCATTCACACACTGGCGCCGCGCGATCGATCCCGTGAGCCGTGACCTCGTCAGCACCGCCCGTCGACGAACGGGGCCGTTGGGCATGCGTACCCGCCCCCCGCCGCCGGCGCGCCATCGTCGGCTTGCGCCATGAACCGGCATGTCGGTGGTGGGGTGGGCATCCGACGCGCGTCCGTCTCCAATGCGGCGGCGCTGGGGGGTCCCCTCGCCGTGGGGGCAGCCACGCTCCACCGGCCGCTCGTTCGACGCGCCTCTTCTTCCAGATCCGCTTTTGCCCGGCGACGCGAGCAAGGGGGGGGGGTTGGCGGCAGGCGTCACGTTTGACTTCTCCGGCGGCATCTCGAGGTGGGCAGCACGAAGGGAATGGGGTAGGCCTCCCGCCCACTGGACGGCTGCCACTGCCGATGTGTGTTGCCCTCTCGTACGCGTGGCATGGCTCACCCTCCCGCTACGGTCGCCGAGCGGGTGATCCTTGTCGCCGCTCGGCGTCACCCGTCGGCGGTCACTGCCTCGAGGACCCTAGCTAGTGTCGCCCTCATACGAGGAGAGGTGGCGGGGGGTCGAACCTGACGATGTCTATTCGGCGCCTCTGGCCGTCGTACCCCTTGCCTTTCACCCCCCCACGCCGTCTCGAATGGGCTGCTGCTGCTGAGTCCAAGCGCGCCGGGCGGTGCGCTGGCGGGTTGGCCGGTGGCCGCCCCTATGAGCGTGTCCACGGACGTGCGCTTGCTGCGGTCGAAGCAACTTAAAGGGGGCTGGGCAGCCTGCCGGCTGTCCCAAACTCAGCCTCACCGAGTCCCACAAGCAGCCAGTGGCAGGATCTGCCACGCCTTCCCGGCGCCACCAACGCGCCTCCTCAACCGCCACCCTCCCCGTCGTGCCCGTCGTCCGTCGTTGCGTTTCCTCTGGGTGCGCCCCAACCGGCCCGCGCCGCCCGCCGCCATGGGCTCCCACCGCGCAGCGGTGTGGCTCGCCACCGCCGCCGCCGCCATTGTAGTCGTCGCCTCTGTTCCTGCCGCGTGGGCGGTGCCCGCCGCCGCCGCGGGCGCGGCCATTGACGCCAACTCCATGACCGTCGGCGCGGGTGCCGTCGCCCGAACGGCGATGTCCTTCCTCGACGCCTGTAGTGGCGACGGCGCCGCCCGCTGGACCGCCACGCGCATGCCTGAGGTGGCGCGCGTTGGCGATCTCGAGGGCGGCGGCCGGTATGGCTCCACCTTGCACGGCGTCGTCCACTGGTCCGCCACGGAAGCCGCGTCCCTTCCTGGGACGAGGTTGACGGGCGCGAGCGAAGCAATTGCAAACATCACCGCCTCGTCCTTGTTCGAGTGGAACGTCCGCGTCGTCGCGCTCCTCAGGGCGGCGCGCGTCGGCGGCGTGCCGCTGCCTGATCAGTACCACAGTGCGTATGCGGGATTGTGCTGGTGGGGGGGGGGGGGGGGGGAAGTGATTGGCGAGTACGACCGTGCATCTCCACCGAGCGCGCCCACCAGCCATGTGGATAGGACGGACGCTTGCCATTCGCCCCTCGGTTGGTATGAGAGTCATGGCCATCCACGACCCCTGTGCCGTCGGGCACTGTTTTGGGCGCCCGCGAGCATCGTCCTGCGGTTGGTGCGCATCCCACCGGCCCCCTTCTCCCTCGAGGATTCCGCCCGTGCTGCTCACGTGGCTGTCGGTATCGTGCACGTGGAGCAGCTGCTATCTGACGCTCCTTGATTCCCTTCCGCCCGAACACCCGCTGGTCGGACTCTGACGCCTACCGCTTGTTTGTCTCCAACGCACTATTGCCCTTCCCTTTCACGCTCACGCGCCCCCCCTTCCCCCCCCCAGTCATCGTCATTAAGGATTCCATTCTCCAGAAGGCCGTCAAGTCGTTTGTCGGCACTGTCTACGCAACAAAGTGGAGGGTGAACGGCACGATCATGGTCATCTTCATCTTCCGCTCGGGTATCCTTCGTCACCAGGCGAGGCCCCTCTTTGAAGACCTCGGCATCTATGCCAATGGGCGAACCAAGACGGACCGCAGCAATTCGCCTCTGGTCGTCGTCACGTTTTCGCCCCCATGAGCCCCTTCATGATGGGGCGCGTGGGGTCAGTGCGGGGCAGGGGCCATGGGGGGGACGAGAGGAAGGGGCAAAGAGGGGGATGACCGCGGACTGTTGGGCGGCCGCACGGGCAGCAACGTCCCGCGCGCTGTCCCTGAAGTACCCCGCGTTGTGCCCCGCGGCGTGCGTTTGTAGATTGAAAATCGCCAAGACAGCAACAGCTGCCAGTGGCACCGATTGTCATTATGTACCGCACGCTTCTTGCCGTCGACATCCGCCGTGGTAGAGCAAGTCCATCGGCGCCTGCGCCACCTCCCTCTCTCCCCCCCTCACCCTCTTCGGCGCCCCCCCCGCGGGGGGCGGCCCATCTCGACCGCAGCAGCCAATCCGAGAGGTGCAGGCCCATCTACGCGGACACTGCGACCCGGGGAGGGCGGCGGCGTAGCCACCCGCCCGCCGCCCTGGGGGGGTCCGGTGCCAGACCCGAGGCGGCGTTTATGGGCAGGCCATCGCACGGTGGGGGGGCAGCGGAGCGCACTGCAGAGGCGAAGGGGGGGTGGGACAACGCACGGAGAGGCCGTCACGGCAGGGGTGTCACCCGCGCCACCGCCACCACCGCCGCCGCCGTGCCCCCCACCGGACCCAACAGTCCCACCAATCGTCACCGGTCGCCGTGCGGCGGCGCCACCGTCATCCCCGTCGCCGCGCACCGGCGACACTTCGTGCTCCACGTGGATGCCCGGCGGTACGCGTCGCCGACCGCTGCCGCCTTGCCGCCAAACCCACCTGTGCCGCCGACGCCTTCGCGACCGTCGCCCGCCCACACGGCCGGCGGCTGCCCCGCCAAGAGGGTCACCACGACGACCGTGCCACCGGCGCTGCCGGCACCTCCTGAACGGCCCACACTGCCGCCGCCGCCGCTCGTCGACCACCCCCGGAGTGTGCGCGAAGGCATCACAGCGCGCTTAAGCCGCCGGCATGGGTGGTCGACCGGAGTGCTCGCGTGGACGCTGTTGCCACCGACACCATGGCGACCGTCCCCGCCCGACGCCTCGACCGTCTGCGACAACACGACACCGTCACAAACGAGGAGGAAGGTGCTGCTGACGCTTAGGGCTTGTTTATCAACGTCTGCTTCTTTCCCCATACCATCGGTTTCAGAGCGCCACGATGTGGGCCGTTGTCACCCTGTCATTGGCTGCTTGACCCGATACGAACTGATGCAGCGAATATGCTGAAAGAAGAAAAGTACTTGATAGAATAGGGGGCTACATGTGCTGTTCGATTTGGGAACGGACAGTCCAGCAAGGTGCATTCGAACCGAACCCGTAGTGTCGAGAAAAGGGCGGATGCGGTGGGTGCACAATATGAAGCCGATTGAGTGGCAAACACGATGAACCTTCCGCTATTGATAGAAGAGGCCATTCGATCATCATGAATAAAGAAGACACGTTGACGGTTAGAAGGAGGCTACAAGCTTGAACACTCCGAATATGGCGCGATCGTTGTTCATTTTGGGTAATCACCACCTGTCGAGATGTAGAAAGGGACGCAAATGACCCGACGCGTGGCGTCTGAACCCGATTCGTGGCGGCTCAAGTCGATCTGGAGACAATCTCCCTCAGTGATGTTGCATTCGTGGCTCGCGGCCTTGACAACGTAGCGCCCGCAACGAGGCCGCCCTGCGTGCTCAATATGCATCGTGTTTGTGCGAAACCTGTCGATACTATTGCCGCCCGAGGCGGCCTGGACCACCGCGTGCGACGGGCTCCGGGAAGCTCGAAAGCCGAGCCGGGGCACTGTGAATCATCAACCAAGTGAGGGCCCATAGAAGGCCAGGTGGGCCTTGGATGAGCAGACCAACGATCGCCCCGCAGAGGCGATCAAGGCACCGTCTGGGGCTAGAAAAGGATCCCGACGTCAGTGAAACGGTTTACATGCATTGATTGCACCACAAAGGCTGTTTCCGGGCCGGGTTTTTCGGGAAGTAGCCTTCACAATAGGCCCTCGTAACAGTTTCGGGTGGGGGTGGGCGATCATTGGGGATTGACTGTAGTCCCTGACACTGATGTCCGAGGGCCCCGTAGGACCGCGGACGGCGTGCGCCTGTCATAGCGATGAAGGGCGCCGCGCAGCAATCCACGTGTCGTTGAGTTGACCAAAGGACGCGACGGTCGTTTAATGCCTCACCCGTGTGCTGTCCGAAAAAAGGGCAGCACTCGTGATTTTATTGTGCACTGTTGTTGACAAGAATTGGTGCCCGTCGTGTCAAGCATCGGTTCCTGAGACAGTGAAAAATGAAGGCACTGCAGCAAAAGAGGAGCCAGGACGAAGCGTGGGAGCGCGAGGCGTGGGAGCGCGGGGAAGGGGGCTCTCTCAGCATCGGCAGCGACCACTCCCGTGCCCCGTGAATGGCTGTCCACAGCACCTCATATCTCGTCGACAGCTGTGGACTGCCTGGCCGCATCTCCCAGCAGACAAGCGCATGGCCAACACCCTTTCATCACACCCCGCAAGCGGCGACTGAAGCGTCGCTGTTCCCTGGGATCACTCTCCGCCGCGAGACCTATACTTTCCCTTTTCCCCACCTCCTCCAGGTCGTATATTCCAAGTCTCTTGGCATGGACGGCCATGCTGGAGATGGTAATGGTGCTCCTGGCGGCTTGTGTGCTGAACACCTTGGCCCACGGACGAGTGCTGTAGACAGCGCGTCTTCCTCCCCCCCCGGGGCCCGCGCGGCACAGCGACTAGCAGAGAGGCTCGCGGAGCACCTTGCGGCTGACGTGGCGCGCTCTGAGGCCGTCGGGCGCGATAGCGCTCGCACCATGAAAGAGCGCTGAGCGAAGGCGGATGCAAAGGAGGCCACGTATAAGGCCGTGGTCGCCAATGACCGCAAGGATGCCGCTGCGGCCAAAGCCGTTGCCGAGACCGCGAGCAAGGCAACAAGCAATGCCGCAAGCAAGGCCGACGTCAAGCAGGAGGAGGATCCGCAGGCGGAGGCGTCGGGGAAATGCGCTCTTGCCCATGTGGGCCGCGGCGGTGGCGGCTGCTGTCGCCGGTAGGGCCGGTGGGGGTGTTGCGGAGGCGGAGCGCAGGGGCGGCTGCAGCAGCGGCGGAAGGGGGCTTGCGGTTCCGCGCGCGACGGTGCCGGACGCAGCGGCTGCGACGAGCGGCTGTAGCTGTTGTGGGCGGCTGCGGGGGTGGCAGGTGGGGGTGGTGGAGGCGGCTGGGCGCGGCGTCCCGCACGTGTTTGCTGCGGCGGTGCTGCGGCGCGCGGCGGCAGTGCCCAGCATCGGCTCGTCCCGCGCGGGCGGAGGTGCCGAGGGGTGGCGAGCCTTCCGTGCGCGTTGTGTTTCGAATATTTTTTGTAGGAGAGCTCTATTTGTTTCACTGTACCCATATCTCATATTTCTTGACGTGCAAGCCTCAACTGTGGAAGCCCACAACAGGCTTCCTGCAATCAAATGCGGCTCACCCAGTAGCAGAGAGGCATGGGGGGCGAAGGCGGTTGCACGTCCCTGGTCGACAAAGCATGGTGCTGAATCGCAGTGGGCATAGGGGTTGGGGGACCACGGTGAAGTGGTTGAGTGGCTTGAGCTTGTGTGTGTGTGTGCGAACGTGCTTTGTTGGTTGTCCTAAGGATCGCCCGCCTCTCCCAACCGAGAGCACCTCTCAAATAGTCCCCACCGGCCCAAGTGCTCCCCCCTCTCGCGCCCACACCGACGCCCACGCCCTCGCACCAAATCGAATCACTCACCAAATCAAAAGCCACTTGAGCAAAGCGAAGATTAAATCCAAAACATGCCATAAGTAACGCCCCAAGATGACCCAACACGAATGTGTGCATCTTGACCACGTCTTGCAAATGTACCATGTTGGGTACCATCAGGGTCACCGACCGTCGTCGAACCGCGAACCGCCAGTGGAGTCGGCGACGAGCACCACAGTCCAACACATGGTGCTCGAAGAGGGTGCCGTCCAATCAAAGACCAATGTAAAGAGATTCGGTGAACAGCGAATGTCTTTTGCAGGCAGCCAATGACTGGGACGTATATTCTGGATCGAACCCTTTTATAACGCAAATCTCCCTGACACGCGCCAGGTTCATTCAGTATGATCAGGATTGACACGCCTTTTAGGGCCCTCTGCAGACCTTGCAAGAAAGCAGAGGAGGGTACTGTGCCGCCGTGTGGTCGCATCATTACCCGACCAAATGTCATACCAGATGTCATATGTCAAGGCGATGACCCAAACACGCCCACGCAACCACGCTGAAAAGGTATTTTCAGGTCCTACGCACTTTACTTCATGGAGGGTCCGCACAGTTTATGGACCGCCGCAAAGGCGCAGACGTGGGGCCTAGGCGACAGGAATGAAGACAACTGTACTCTGTGGGCTGGCACGATTACGCTTGACGTAGCAGCAGGGTCTCGCGCCACGCCGCACTCGTCCCCCGCGGCGGCTCCCCCGTCGCTGCGCGCGGCAGCTGCGCCGTCGTCCCGTGCGTGCGCCGCGCCGCCGTCCGGCGCGTCAGCCGCGCGGCCGTTCAGCGCGTCGGCGATTTCGCCGTCAGCCGCGTCAGCCGCACCGCCGTCCGGCCCGGCGGCCGCCACACCGGCCGGCTCATAGGCCATCCCTCCTGCCAGCGTGGCTGGCCTGTCCAATAGAAACGGCCTCTTCTTCAGTGGCCGGCACATAGGCCCCTAGAAACGGCCTTCATCGAGCCTCTCCATTGGCAGTTCGACACCATGAACGGCCGTCGCCGCACCCTCGTCAGAACTTCTTCCCGCAAGGTTGAATATCTAAGGTTCCTTTGGAGCTCCCAAGCTTTACTTGGCTGAGCATGGCCTGTGGCGCGTGACAGTTGACGCCTGACTCGCAAGAGATACACGATCTTACCCTGCACCCGAGCTGAAGTGTGGTCATGCGCTGCCGCCGCCTGCAGGGGAGTCCGTCTCACTTTTTCGCAAGGGTCGTAAGCGGTGTCACGACGGGCCCACGTGGTGCCCTCTGACCGTCCTGCCACGAACCCTGTCAAGAGCCACGGCACGGGCCATGCGGGCCATTGTTTTTCGCTTCCACGCCTCTTTCATTGTGCTGCCACTTTTTTTGGGGGCCTGGAACTGCGGGCCCTTTGCGTGCCTCACGAGACACACTCTGGTTACGGATGCGTGACGCATGCATGCTGGACAGGTGCAATTTGATATTACGAACTGTGTCAATTGTGGCACCCAATGACCCTCGAAGTCACTTTGTCTGGGTCTTGATTTTCATGTGCGCATGATGTTTACTGGTGCGTACGAAGGCAGAGTGAAGTAGCCCACTCTCCGGTTCAAATTTCTAACAAACGAATTGCTCCGATGGTTTAGGAAGGGGCTCCGGTCGCGCACGAGAGATACGTTGCGTCGCCGCCTCTTGGGCACAGCTAAAGACCTCTCGGCTGGTGCTCCACGCCTCGCGGCCCCACGCGCTTGCAAGCTGTCCGGCCACGTGATGCCCACCAACTCACGCACCTGCTGAGGCGCGTTGGCTGACACACGGCGGGATACGCACGGCGCGCATGACCGCGGCGGCCGCTAGCCCAGAGCAAACTAGTCGGGAGGCAGGTGTGACCGAGGTGTCGGCCAGCCGCTCCACGCGGCCGTCCGTCCTCCCTGCCTCCATTCGTGTGCTGCCGCGTGCGACAACCCTCCGAGGTCTGCGTGCGTGCCTTTCCGCACCTGTGCCCTCGCCGGAAGACCGACAGTTTTATCCTGTTGCCATCTATTGGCGCCTCTTGTGCGTCCCCGAGTCCCACGGCCGCTCACAGTGGAACGCTCTACGCTCTGTCACGCTGCCACCCACCACCGCGCCTCGCCGTTCGTTTGAGCTGTGCGGGGGTGGCGTTGGTGGGTCGCGCATTTTTTGTTTTTCATTCTTTCGTGGCAGGCCCCACGGGGGCCATCTCGTCCCCCGCCGTGCGGCCATCTCGTCCCTCGCCATGCTTGTCTCCTGTGTGCGTGCCTGTTGGCCATTCCGAGCGATTCTTGGGTGCCTCTGCGTACGCGGGCCTACAGTGGCCTTTTGAGCTGTCTGGGGTTCCTATTTGAGCCCTCCACTTCTCACCACCAGTCCCCCCTCTCAACAATGACGGACGGAACCGGGCCCTCGTCGCGCCCCACACCTGCTGACCGGCAGCATTCACGGTTTCGACGGCCGGATTTGGGCCCACCGGCACGCTTTGTCAGCGAGGAGGAGTACAACCGGTGGTGTAGGCCGTGCTGCGAGTACTGCCACCGGGCTCAAGACGTGTCCACGTTCTACTTCATCTGCCCGTCTTCCTGCCCGTGCCCTTGGGCCACGAGTCCGGGTCTCGAGCCTGGCTTTGCTTGGGGCTTCAACTTCGAGGTGCAGTACTCGAGCAAGATGAAGCAGCGGCGCTACGAGCGCCGACTTTGCTCGATCTGTCGGCTCGTTAAGGGGCTCGTGATCGTCCAGCTGGTCGAGTGCCCGCCGTGGTGCATGTGCCCGTGGGGTGTCAAAGAGCCTCTGACAAGCATCTTGTTCAGCGGCACCAACGTCACGGAGACTTGGTACGACCACGAGGCCTCGCCGGGCCGCGAAACGCCTCAGCAAGCCCCCCAATTGGGTCGCCGAGCGGCAGCCGCCCAACGCACAAGGTCGCTCCGAGACGCTGTGGAAGGACGAAAACAACGGGCCGCCGCGGCCGCGCTGGTAATGGCCGTATAGCAACAACACAATCCTGTCCCGTCGGGCGCCGCCTTATGCCCGGCACCTGCTCTGGTAAGGCCGCATCGTCGGGCCGAGGACGTCTTCTTTGCTCTAATGTCTTACGACGACATCCGCCCTGTGGTGGGTCCCAAGGGCAAGGTCGTGTTAGAGGAGCGGCAGCGAACGCGCCCGCAGGATGGCCGCAGTGCGAGGACGACAACAAAGGAAGATCTTCGGGCCACCGGCCGCTCGTTGCGTGCCGAGGACGAGGAGGAGTTTGGTGGAGCGGACGCGGACGCAGCGGAAGAGGAGGCCCCGGACCAAAAGACGAACAAGGACGCCAGGCAGGGCCGTTTAAGCCGCGGTCTAGAGTGGTTGCCGCTTGAGCTGGTGCTTCTTTGCAAGGCGTACCGCAGTGTGACGCTCGACTCTTTCAAGCGCACGGACCAGCGCGCGCCGCAGTACGAGGCCGCCGTGGCCGACACATTCCGTGGCCTGCTGGAAAAGTCGGGCCTCCGCAACATTGACAAGCGCAAGAAGCGGTCGACCAATGCTATCATGCGAGTGTTGCGCTACAAAGTCTTTCCCGATGTCGTCAAGATCAAGGATAGCTACCTGGCCGTCACGCGGCGGAAGATGACGGGAAACATGACGGAGCAGCAAACGGAGAATGCGGCTATTGCCTACTTCAACGGCCATCGGGGAGGAGACCTGTATGCGGCGGCCACACTGCGGGAGGTGATGGCGACGCTCAAGTGCAAGCACATGGACAGCTTCAAAGTGCTACGAGACCTGGACAAGTTCAGCACTGCTGTGGGAATGATGGCGACCCCTCCGACTGTGGCCGCGCCACGGCCGACCGGATTGGCAGGGCATGTCGACGGCGGAGTGCTGTCGTCGAGCGACGATTGCGATGACGACGCACGCCAACCACGCTTGAGCAGCCGAACAAAGAGCACGGCCCACAACAGCGGCCACTTCCAGGAGCGTCCTACAGGGAGTAAGGCGGCCAAGGCGGCCTGTAGAGCAGAGATGCAGCAGCAGAGAGAGGTGGCGGCGTTGCAACGCGAGTCGGCCGCCAACACGGCTGCCCTTCAGGCGCTTGCCGCGTCGGCACAAGAACGGAGCAACATCCTGTTTTGGACGTCCGCAGAGGCCTCCAAGTCTCCATATGCCGCTGACTTCTGGAAGGCCGCAATAGCGGCCCATCGCAAGGACAACAATGCGCTGCGCCAGCGGAGCGGCTCGGCCCACGCAAGGGCCGGGGGCGCTCGGTCCAATGAGGGCGAGGACAACACGACCGAGGACAAGCAAGTGCACCGAAGCGAGGGCGTGGCTGTTGAGGACGCGGTGGGCACAACACGCAAGGCCTCGGACGTGGCGGCCGCAGAGGACAAGGAGGAGGAGGCCTTTAACCCGCACGAGGCCCACGACGCGGCCGTAGTAGTGTATATTTGCATGGGGTGCTCCGCAACAATGCGGCAAGCATAAGAGCGTTTTGTGTTCCGCCAAAGCAGGAGCAGAAGACGCCGCCGCGGCACGACACCCATAGGATGGCGAAGTCGCGCTTGCCAGCACCATACCGGAGCTCAATGGCGCGGGACTTGGACTCTTCTTGTGCCACCAATGTGGCGGTCATGGAAGACTTGGCCGACACGAGGCGGGAAGACGAGGCCAAGCCGCATGTCTGCTGCACGCAAACTTCGAGCGCCTCACCCATGATGTCTTCCGGGTTGAACTCCTTAGGCACACGCCTTGAGCAACGCGCTGTCGTCGCAGGAGCCGGTGCAGGGGGAGGCACCGAAGATGAAAGAGAACTACCGTCATCATCAAAACCTGCGCCCCCCGCATCTCCGAGCACGGGCGGGTCGGGAACGTGGCTGCGACGCCACGCGCGACAGCGCGCCCCTTGGCGACTATCGCCGGCGCTTGGTGCTTGACCTTGATCCACGACATAGTTCTGGACGCGCGTACTCCATAGAGGATCCGCGCACTGCCATCGATCTCGAGCCGGCCCGTAGACGACTGCACCTAGCTGGCTGTCCAAAAATCGGGATGCCAGGTGCCGAGTGCTTCTCCTCGACTGAATTGAGCTGCCTACGAAAGGGACGGCTACGGGATTGTAGAACAGCCCCTTGCCCGCGACAGCCCCATCCATGTTGACCCGGCCTTCTTGATGGCCCGCGTGAGCCCCGCAGCGCGCGCAAAGCCGCGACAGGAAGACCGACAACTGCCAATCGCAACGGTCATAGACCAGTCAGAAACGAGGGCAAGCGGCCGCGGCTGCTGTGGAGAATATCGGGGGGAGTTGGGCTTGCGGTGGATCAGAGTCAGGAGCCCGGCCGAGGCGACGGCCGCACAACAGGAATGTGGACGCGGGCCGTTAAGCGGCACAACGACAATGCTCGAGCGATAGTAACTAGGCGCGCTCTCGTGCATTACTGAACCACCGCTGTAGTGCACCGCAGTCACGGCCGCACGACGCGCGGCAACATGATCCGCCGTGCGCCGCCGGAGGGGGAGGAGCGCGGCGGCGGGGTGGGCAACCCCGAACGCGGCAGCGCAAATCGCCCCCGCCCAGCCCGCCGAAAATTCAGGCCGAGAACACCACTGCGACCCGCTGCCAAGATGACAGCTGCTGCCGCCAGTACACGCACGCAAGCAGCTACGGACAGGGAAGGTGCCCGAAGAAAGAGACACAATATCCCGCTGGTCCGCGCGGAGGGGGGGGGGGGGGGGGGGGGGGGGCGCTGGCGGCTGTGCGGGCCACCGCGCTCACGGCAGCCTAACGCGCCGTTCGGCCCCGGCCCCGCGGCCAGCCGCGACGCCAGCCGCCTCCGGCGAAAATGGCAACAAAACACATTGCACAGCTTAGCAGCACAAACAAACGGGACAAAAGACAGCCGGGTGGCGGCGTGGAGGGCGGGGCGGGGCGGCGGTGCGGTGGAGGAGGGGGGCGGTCGGCAGCGGTGCGGGCCGCTACGCCCGCGGCGGCGAAATCGCCGCCCGGCCCCACCCCTGCGGCACGCCTTCACGCCGCCAGCCGCTGCCACCGGAGGGAGACGGCAAAGGCGAGCAACAAAAAGCGCAGCAGCACAAATCAAGGGCCCGACGGTCCGCCGGGCGGCGGGGCGGGCGAAGGGAGGCGGGCGGCGACGCGGCGGACGACCGCCCGTGCCCGCGGCGGCAAAATTCGCCACCCGGTCCCAGCCCCGTGGCCAGCCGCCACGCCGCCACCCGCTGCAACAAGAGATAGACGGCAACGACGAGCAACAAAAAGCGAAGCAGCACAAAGCAAGGACGCAGTAGTCCGCCGGGCGGCGTGGCGGGGGGGGGGAGGCGCGCGGCGGCGGGGCGAACGGCCGCCCCTGCCCGCGGCGGCGAAAATCGCCGCCCGGCCCCAGCTCCATGGCCAGCTGCCACGCCGCCAGCCGTTGCCACCGGAAGGAGACGGCAACGGCAAGCAATAAAAAGCGCAGCAGCAGAAATCAAGGGCCCGGTAGTCCGCCGGGCGGAAAGGCGGGGGGGGGGAGGCGGGCGGCGGCGGGGCGGACGGCCGCCCGTGCCCGAGGCGGCAAAATTCGCCGCCCGGTCCCAGCCCTGTGGCCAGCCGCCACGCCGCCAGCCGCTTCCACCCGAGGGAGACGGTCACGACGAGCATTAAAAAGCGCAGCAGCAAAGTGCAAGGGGGCGGTAGTCCGCCGGTCGGCGGGGCGGGGGGGGGGAGGCGGGCGGCGAAAGGGTGGACGGCCGCCCGTGCCCGCGGCGGCAAAATTCGCCGCCCGGCCCCAGCCCCGCGGGCAGCGGTCACGCCGCCAGCCGCCGCCACCGGAGGTAGACGGCAATGACGAGCAAAAAATAGCGCAGCAGCACAAAGAAAGGGGGCGGTAGTCCGCCGGGTGGCGGACCGGGGGGGGGGAAGCGGACAATGGCGGGCCAAGCGGCCGCGATGCCGGTGGCCGGCGCGGCGGCGGCGGTGGGGGTGGCTGCCGTGGGCCTGGTAGGCGCGCTCCACGACCCCGGGATCGGGGGTGAGATGCGTGTCAGTGGGATTCTCAGGCCCTTTGTTTAGCTGCGGCTCGGTTCGTGTGACGGTTCATCGTCGGCAGCCGCGCCCAGTGCATTTCAGCCGCATCTCACTGCGCTTCGGCTGCATTTCGCAGACCATCGCATTTTCGGAAGCTTCGCACGACAGGCCTGCAGATGTCGTCATATGTGAGTCCAGATGCATGGATTCTTTGCAAAGCAATGTCATCCGTTTAACCGGCTGCGGCGGGGGGATGTATAATTCGATTCATATATTTCCTACTTCATTTAAGCCTTGACGGCTGGCTAATTCTTGTTCTGCCATCCGCCGGTTATCTCGTCACGGATGGAGCTTACCGCCACTTACTATCACTTGGATAAAATTATCGCCACTTGACTCGGGCAGCCTTCCCGGCAGGCCACTTGACTGCCTGACATCAGCGGCCGGCTGTGTCTGGCACCCGTTTTGGGTGGTCAGACACACCGTCACAGACACCAGGCCCACCGCCCTGACACTGTCGTGTCCGGGAGCACAGCCGTGACTGCTTCTGACCTGCGGTTCTGGGGCTCCGGGCGAGTTGGGGACGGCAACGGGCCAAGTCGAATAGATCAAACTTCTTTTATAGTGCATCTGCACTGCATCTCCGACAACACATCCGCCAAAGGCGCCGGCGTCATTTCCCCATCGCGTGCACACAAACGGGACCATCACAGGCAGCCAAGAGTAGCAGGAAAAGAAAACGGAGCAGGGGAGGCGTCAGTTCGTGCGATCACGAGAATCACCAGGTCGCGATCCCCCCCCCCCGCGGTAGGCCGTGGCCTCACGCCCCGCCCCTGCCCCCGCCCCCAATTCGACACGCGCCCCCGCAGGCGGCCACCCCCTCCCCCCACACCGACGCCCAGGCGGCGGCGGCGACGGCGGCGGCAGCGGCGGCAGCGGCCGCACACATGTCCAATTGCCAAACCCCCAGCGCAGTTGCAAGCATTCAGCAAGGGGGAAGTACATCACAAGCCTTAGATGCAGTCGAGATGGCACCGGAATGCTCCAGTCGCCACAGTAATGCAAAAAGACTGGCCCACACCAGCCGCGCGAACGTACCGAGTCCCTGCTTGACACCTCTTCACCCCCGCCGTGACCACCACCGG
>ENA-ORXT01004305-ORXT01004305.1-marine-metagenome-genome-assembly--contig:-NODE-4305-length-14868-cov-8.185653_pt1 | contig 14868 bp, 21 predicted proteins | sample MGYA00237868_ERZ511482 | MGnify/ENA metagenome assembly ERZ511482 | reverse complement strand
CCCCCACACCCCTGAAGAGAGCCCCCACGATCTCTTGTTGCCCCACACACGATCTCTTGTAGCCCACTGATCGTTGTGGTTCGTTTTTTTCGTGATACTAGGCCCGTTGGGCTGTGAGCTGCTTTGGCCCGCGCTCTGCTGGCCAAGGCGCTCACCATCGGGCCCCGTGCGCTCGTTGCGGTGCTAAATTCGGCCTCGCCGTTTCTGCACCGTGTCGTCGTCAAGCTGCACACGCAGTACGGGTAGATACCGGCGGCTCGCCTCAATGCTCTTGTGCAGGATCAAGCTTTCACTGACGGCGCAGTCTTCACCAAGGAGTCGGCCGTCGTCGCCGCCTGTGACGTGTGCGTCCGGTCGGGACCACGCCCGCCTCGCCCGCTGGCAACAATCCCCAGAGGGCCTTGTTTTAACGACACCGCTACGGTGTATTGGGCAGAAGTGGACTCCCTTCATCGCTTCCTCCTTGTGGTGGATCTTGGAACTCGTTTGCCAAGGCCGCGCACATCCCCGATCGGGACACCCACACGGTGAGCCGCGCTTTCGTCGCCGGCTGGCTTGTCCATCATGGTTACCCGCGGCGGCTGCTGGCTGACCTCGGCCCCGAGTTTGACGGCAACCTATGGCGTACGATGGGTGGTCGTTTCAACATCGGCATCGAATCGACCGCCGCGCAAGCTCACTTCTTCGACGGGATCGTGAAACGCTTCAATGTTACGCTCAAGACGATGCTGCACCGTATGCGGCTGGACATCCCCTCGTCGCCCTTCCAAGAGCTCCTCGACCTTTCTTGTCTAGAAAAGAACTCGATGGGAACGCACCACGGCGCCTCGCCTTACCAGTTGATGAGTGGCTCGACGCCGCGCGTGCCGACGGCGCTGATCGACGACAGTTCAGCTCTCTCCAAGCGGCGGGTTCCCACGGACGATGCCCTTCACCAGACGCTGTCAGCTCTGAGCACGGCTCGCCTGGCGCACACACAGGCCGAGGAGAATCAGTCGCTTTGTCGCGCTCTCTCGCGCAACGCCACGAATGTGCCGCCGCCCGCCTGGGCGCGGGGCGACGTCTTTTATTACTGGACTGAGGGTACGGGCATCGGCGCCGTCTCATGGCAGCGCCCATGGCACTGACGTAGCTGTGGCCAATGACGCGACTAGTTTACAGAGTGGCAACGCTTGGCTAAATAGACACTCTAGTAAGATCCGGCGTGTGCCTGCCCGAGAGCATTCAGTCGCAGACGACCCCTCTTCCTCGCCCACTGATTTCGCGACCACCACGCTCCTGGCCCAGACCCCTGGCCGTGCCGCTGGCGAGACGCTCAGGCCCACCGTTCCTCGCTCTCCGCATCCCCCGCTGTCGCGCACTGCCGCCAGTTGGGCGGTCGTTGACGGGGCAGTGGCCGCGCTCAACCGGGCTGGCACCCCGCGGCCTCCCGTGTCCGCGCCGCCGCCACCGCCGCCGCCACCGCCGCCGCCACCGCCGCGTACGCCGTGGACGGGTCGCACGCGCGGGCGCTCGGATCAACATGTGCGTTTCTTTGTTGCTGACTGCCCGTCCACGGGCATCGCGGCTTTGGCCATGACCGACACTGTGGATTTCGCTCTCCACAAGTACGCACGGGCGTCGCATGTAATCGACTCGGCCCTTGCCTGCGACCCGAGTGGGGCGCACCGCGAGACCCGTCGTCGCGCCTCTCAGCGGGCGTTGCTTGCTTCTACCTCCCTCCTCACTCCTCACCCCGCCGTCAAATCCAAAGAGGTCCTGCGTGTCTATGCGGTCCGGGCGGAGCGCATCCGAAAGACCGCGCCGCACGCCGCTGCTCGTGCCACGCGGCTGCGCCGTGCCCGCGGCCAGGTGCTGCTGACCCTTGCCATTTCGCGCGCGCTCGCCTCTGCCCTAAAGCGTTCGGGGGTGGACGAGCACCCCATCCTCGTCACCCGCCGGGACCAGCGCAGCCGCGCCGAGGTTCCCATCGCCTCGGCCGGCGCAGCCTTCGATGATGCGATTGCGGACGTGTTGGGTTCCTGGGCGTCCTTGGGCGTCTACAAGGAGGTTGCATACGCCGGCCAACGCGTCATCTTCACGCGATGAGTGCTTTCAATCAAGGAGCCGGCCAGTTCTACAGAGCCGCCGCGCCACATGGCTTGCCTCGTTCTGCGGGGCTTCCAGGACCAATGGAAGGATTGCGTGGAAAGTACATCCCCGACGGCGGCCAGCTACACGCTCCGCCTTCTTCTCTCTGCCCTCGCCTCCTTTGGTTTCGTGCCGCGCACTGTGAAAATCCGCACTGCGTTCCTTCAAGGCTTTCCCTTTGACCGGCCGAACCCTGTCTTCGTTCTACCCCCCACGCAGGCCCGCTCCCCGCCGGTGGTTGTTTGGCGGCTGCGACAGTGCGTGTACGGCCTCATAGACGCTTCGCCGCGCCGGTACAAGAGCATGTTGCTGCTGATGCGCGACATCGGCCTCGCGCTGTGCACCTTGGACCACGACCTATTAGACGGCGTCGGGACGGCCGCCTGGAACTGGTGGTCGCTGCGCATGTGGAAGATCTTCTGTTCGGTGGCACCGCCACGGCGGTCACGGGGTTTGAGGCGTTTATTCCAACCCGCTTCTCCGTGGGCCCTACCAAGATCTGTGTCTTTGCGTTTACCGGCCTCTCCGTTCGTATGGTGGATGGTGCCTCCACCTCTGCCGCCTCAATCCGTGTCGACCAAGAGGCGTACGTCGACACGATCGAAGCGATCGACATCCGCCCGGTCCGCGTGGGGAAGCCTCGGTCCCTTTTCGATGCTGCTGAGCTCACGTCTTATAGCCGCGCCACCGGCGCCCTCCTGCGGGCCACGGGTCAAACCACTCCCTGGCTCGCCGGCGCGGTGGCGCTCCCTACCCGTCGATTCACACGCGCTGTTGTGGCATACCTGACCCTTTCCAACCGAGTGATCACGGCCGCCCGTCGGTCCCACAGGGCGCGCGTCTGTGCTCGCGTCCGCCTCCGCCATCCTTCATTAGAGAGCCGCCTGGTAGAGGACTAGCCTCGCCGGGCGCACCATGAAGACAACAAGATTTTCTTACACTGGAGTCGCCGGCGGACGACGGTGCTAGCAGTGGCGGAGTGGGCGGTGGCGGCGATGGTGGCGGAGACAGCAGTCGCGCCTCGCGGATGCCAAACCGGTGCATTCGCTCGTAGCCGGCGCCGACGGCGAGCGGCGCGACAACCCCAGTGCCCCACAGGCAGAAAAAAAAACGGATGTCCGAGGGACTCAGCACCGGAAATCCGGGAAACTGACCGGAAACCGAGATTTCGGAAGACGCATGACAACCAGGAGAGCATCAGGTGCATTTCTTCTCAGGATATTGCTGATCCCCGAATTTTGTCCTGGTGGACGGAGACTGACGTGTGAACCGACACGCTTCACCAATCAGATGCGCCTCTGGGACTGACTTGGTGCTCCTGACTGCTTACATGTGCCCATACAGCCTGGAAATCAACATCAGCTCCTCATTTTTTCTGCACTTCTGGCAAGGAGACAGTAGAAAATCTCAAGATCTCGCGTGGGCAGCTTGCTCCGTGCCAAGAAAATCGGATTAAGCGGCAACAAACAGTAAGTTCTGCTGGATGCAAGGTCCTGGCACCCACTGCGGGCCGTCTATTGGCTTCGATGCCTTCTTACTGTCGTTTTAGACCAATAGAGTGCTGTTATTCGCAGTCAGTCTCTGTCTCTGTCCCCCAGGACAAAATTCGGGGATCAGCAATATGCATCACTACACTTTGAGAGCACCCTGTCCTAAAGGCCAGGGAACTATACGCACAACCAAATCATGGTCGCTTGACAACCCTGGTTGCTTAGTGTGATCACGTGTGATCACAGACCACAAGCCACCACAAACCACCACAAACCACCACAAACCACCACAAATCGCCAGACCACAAACCACCACAAACCACCACAAACCACCAGACCACAAACCACCATAAACCACCACAAACCACCACAAACCGCCACAAACTGCCACAACCCACCACAAACCGCCACAAACCACCACAAACCGCCACAAATCTCCACAGGTGCTCGCCAGTCTCAAGTGTGGGACTGTCCTGCTTCTCAAACTCATTCCTAGCACGAATGATACCGTTCTGTAGATAGGCTAGAGCAACCTTCCACCAAAATAGCAAACAGTGCATAGCATCTGCGGATGAAACGTGCCACAATTTCAGTTCGCGTTACCCCGGTGTGGGCATGGTCTGGCAGCCTGTCGTTCACCGTATCATCCGCCGCGGCCGCTCGCCGATGTGACAAGGGCAGCGTATCATGATCTTTCAAGGCTGATGCAGACGTCCTGGAGCCTCATCCGAGTCGAGCCAAATGAAAATGATGGCAGCCAATAGCTGGCCGCCCCACATCGTCACATGAACCGTCACACGAACGAAGCCGCAGATAAGAAAGGGCCTGACTGTACCAACACATCGTGACAAGGCTCTTGTTCCCATGATGAGCCACCTGTCGTACCGCAGCTCCATGGACACACCAAGGCCTGGTCTACTATTTTTTTCGTCCGGAATTGAACTCCTGACGTATGTAGCGTGCTTTCCCCAGCTGGTGATCCAAGGCTCCTTTGTCAGCCATTCGACGAAAATACTTGGAATATTCTTTGGGGAATAGGCTACAATCTTGCGGGCATGTCGAAAGACACGGCAGAATGGTGATGATGATAAGTTTATGCGAATGTGACACACATATATACATCTGTATATTTACAGTGCCAATATGAAACAGCTTTTAGCACGTACTGTACTTTGACATTTCGTCTTAGCCATCCCCACGGTTGCGGTGTTGATGGCGTGAAGGCGACGACTAAGCACGATCGGTTGACTCTCTTTGCCCATCACGCTCCTTCTCCCCCCCCGCCCCCCGACCCTCCTGTTACCTTGCCGCCACCATGTTCAAACGCTTCACCGTCGACGAGAGCGTGTCGGGCCAGTCGCAGATCAAATCCTCCCTGCAGCGCACCATCCGCGCCAAGATCCTCGAGCAGCTCCCCGCCATCGAGCCGTACTTTGAGGACATCCTGCCCAAGAAGGACAAGATGGTGCTCGCCAAAGTGGCCGGCCACATCAATGTGGTGTGCTCGCCCGCGGCAGAGCCGCTCTTCTTCAACGTCCGTGATGGGCCCTACTGCCCGACGCTCCGGCTGCTGGCCAAGTACCCCATCCTCCTCCCGCGCATGTGCGTCGACGATGGGGCCATCCGGCACGTCATGCAGGGCGCGGACGTGATGGTGCCGGGCCTCAAATCCCCGCGCGCCGCGATTGACGACGTGCCCCGTGAGGCGGTCGTGGGCGTCTACGGGCCGGGCAAGGACCACCCGCTGGCGGTCGGGCAGGCGTTGCTCGCCTCGTCTGCCATCCGGACCGTCGACAAGGGCGTGGGTATTGAGAATTGGCACTTTCTGTCGGACGGGTTGTGGAAGTGCCCGACCTTGTCGTAGCGGGAAGCGACTCGCTTGCACTCTGCCGGGGGATTGCCTTTTTATCGTTTCTCTTGAGCGCGGGGGGGGGCTGGCGGGTGTGTGTAAGGACCACCAGCTAGGAGTTGACTGCGCAGCGGAGCGTGTACAGCACACAACGTGTGACCGACACAACATGGCGTATCACGTGTGGACGTGAGACGCCCCGGATGATGGCTGCAGACGGCGCGAGCCTCCCCGCGGCGCAGCACACCCACCCTCGGCGCCTTGTCGCCGCCCTGCGGCGCGTGCCGGCCGAGGTACGGCCGCGGCAAGCCGTGCCCATACGGTGGTCACCCAGCTCACGCTCGCGGCCGACGGCGGGTGGCCACACCACCCCCCCCTGGGCTCACTGCTGGCCGACCCCGCCGGCGCGCCGCCCGACGCTGTCGCCGATTGGGCCGCTGCCCGCCGCCGACCGACCGGGGAGGAGACGGTGGCGGGGAAGGAGAGGAAGCACGCAACAGGGGGCGCAGAGAGGGACGCGGGCAAGGAGCCAGGGGGCACCACGCGGGTGCCAAAAGACGTGGTACCGCGGCCAAGCACGGGTCCGGCGCAAAGCGCACCGACCGCGCCACCTGTGGACGGGAAGCCGGCGGGCCAGGTGGGCCACCCGCCGGAGGCGGAGCGCCGGTTCGGCCGACTCGGAGTCGTCTCGGCGGCCGCCACCGCCGCCGCCGCCGCGCCCGCGCCCACGCCCGCGGCCGCCGCCGCCGCCGCCGCGTCCGCCACCGTCACCACGGGCGGGAGAGTCCCCGCGGCCGGGGCGGAGGCCCCGAGCCGCGTCGGCACGCCGCTGGCGCTTGGGCCGGCGGTCCCGGTCGGCATCGTCCTGCAGCCACGAGCGGTTGCGGTGACCGCCCCCGCCACGGGGCCGCCACGGCGAGGTTGGGCGGTCGGGCCGCGACTGGCGGTCCCGGCCGGAAGCGGAGGCGCGACCAAGGTCGCGGGCGGCGGAGGAGAGCCGGGTCGCGGCCGCAGTCTCGAAAAAGCCCCGAGTTGTGGGGTTGAAGTAGCCAGGCCCGGGGGCGGAGAGAATGGCGTCCTCCATCGTATGGGCGTAGTCGGGCCGCAGGCGCTGCTCCTCCAGCGCTTGGTAGCGGGTGGCGAGCATGGCGTAGACTTGGTAGAAGTGGGTGCGGACGACCGCGAGCGCTTCGACAGCAGCGTCGAGGGAGAGCCCGTCAGAGAATTTCCCTCGTGGAAGGCGCGCGAGCCGTCGGGGAACCGCCGGTGGAACTCGGCATCGAGCGCGAAGGGTTGGGGAAACACGCCTGCGTCGCGCAAGTCGCCCGGGAGGTCAAACCCCTCGATGCGAGGGCGGCCGTGGAAGACCCAGGCAACACTCGCCGTGGAGAAGGCGCTTTCGAGGCGGTCTTTGCCGCCGGGGACGGGGAGACCAACGACGGGCGCCCCCCGAGCGGGGGAGCCGGCAAACCCGACAGCTCGCCCGCCACCACCGGCCGCTGCGGCACCGCTCCCGAGGCTGCGCGAGCCGCCTCCAACGTGCGGCGGCGGGCCCGCCGAGCTTGCCCCATGGGAAGAGCCGCTGGGCAGGCCGGGGGACGCCGCCGGGGGGGGCAAACTGCCCGTGGCCGACCGCGTCAGAGGCGCCCCAGCGCCGCCGCGCGCGGCCGCCGCAGCAAGGAGGGAGGGGCGCAGCCCCAACGTGGAGTGCTGGTCCGGCAGCAGGGACAGCTGCGAGTCCCGCGGCTCGACCGGCGCGCGACGCGACGGCCGGTAGGAAGGGTCCGAGGAGGAGGACAAGCCGGCGGAGGTCGAGGACGGGCCCGAGCCGGGGGGCGCGTGGGGCGGCAGGGCAAAGGACGCCACCGGGGGCAAGCCCTCGCAAACCGTGGGGGGCGGAGGAACGCCGGCGGTCGCGTGCGCGGCGACCAGAGCGGCCTGGTGCAGCGAGGCCAACAGAGCCGGTGAGGGCACCCCGCCCGCAAGGGGTCCGAGGGGGGCGTCACCGGAAGCGGGCGGCCCGGAGGTTGCGGCAAGCGCCCCCGCCGCGCCAGGCGGCGCGACCGCCGTGGCAGTGCCCGCGCCCGGAGGCGGAGGCGCGCCGAGGGCGCCCGCCGCGGGAGAGGAGCCGAAAGGGGGTGCAAGGACCCCAACGGCCGCCTACCCGGGGGTCGCGGCCGGACCCGCCGGAGCGGGCGGCGAGGGACCCGGAGGGTCCCCGCGCTGCCGCCGCGAGGTGCGGCGATCGTCAGCACCCGCGGCACTCCCACCGGCTCCAGAGCCTGCGGGGTGGCCGGCGGGCGCCACAGACGCGCCGCGCGACGGCATAGGTCCCCCCCTTTGCAGGGGTGGGGCGGTATACTGTAGTGACCTGGAATGCGGCCGTGCAGGGCAGACGGCGCGTCGGAAATATTCAACAGACCAATCACAAACGACAAAAAAACGATCCAACGAACAAGGACGTGCGGAGAGCCGCACGAGTTGCTCCCACGTGCGAGGTCCGCCACCCCGAGCCTCCCGAAAGAGACAACGGACAGGAACAAGGCGGAACCCGCACGAGTAAGACAAACGTGCCGGGCACGACGCCCGGCGGTGGCGCGCCCGCGCGCGCCCAGAAGACGCCGTCGCCGGCCCGCCCACGCCGCCGCGGTCGTGGCGCCGGCTCCCGCCGCCGGCCCGGGCCCCGGGCCCCTCCCCAATTCCGCCCGGCTTTGGCGTCGCTCAACAACTCCCTGCACTGCGTGAAGGATAGTCTCAGACGTGATCCCAGAGCCGGCATGATCCAGCGCTGTTTTCCATGTCTGGATCCGCCAGTATCTGCCACCAGACTCTTCTTGCGATAGCACGAAACGGCTGTTGACACGACTATTGACACAGCAGGCAGCCGACATGTGTTGTCTGGCCGCTCAGACATCACGCCCACATGATACCAGGCTACTGAACTACATTTTGAAGGAGATCCAAGTTCGCATGAATTGACAGGCGCCTATTGGTCTGGGCTGTCTTTGCCCGGCACCTCTGGATGTGCCCACACCCCCGAAAGATGCCGAAGCAGCTGCATGTCTTCATCCAGCTGGCCAATGCCGTGCCTTGGTAAGAGCACTGTGGGTGGCGTTGGATGTCGTGACTGCAGATGAGTGGGGTTTGCCACTGCGTTGGCACTGTTTTATCCATAACTTTCACTGGTACCTAGCTTTCACATTATTCTCCGCCTCAACCAAGAGCTTCCGAAAAGGGGATGAAGCTAGCAGGGTGGCAATGAGGCTTGGCGTCCCCGGCCGTCCCGATATTTTGTTCAGTTGGTCTCGGAGGATGCTTGCCGCAGCCCTGATGGAGTTCCGCAAAGGGTGGTTGGCCGGCAACACGAACGCGTCGGCGATGCCGCGCAATGCCAGCGCCAGGGCCTCTCGTTCGTCATGTCCCACCTCGGCGCTGCTCATGACGTCAAACGACGCCTCCTGCAGTGGCTTGAGGAGGTGAGGTACAACCGAGTGTATCCAACACATCTGCCGCAGGTACAAGTTGACATTGTTCTTGATGTTATTCTTCATTCGAACCGCCTTGGCAGCGTTGGTGCTGGCGGCTGCGCCCCACCTGTTGCGCACGACTTCGGTCATCTTGACGCCGGCGAGGTACATCCCGTGCATTACCAAACTCGCCAACAGGCCTTGGTGCCCGGCCGTGACATGACTCAGTCTGACCATCTTGTCGAGCTGGTCGAACAGCGGCTCGGTGCCGAGCGTGTCCGTTACAATCTCCACTGCGATGGTCATGTCGTGGACCACGGCGTGGTAGTACGTGGTCTTGAACTTGTCTGCCGCCGAAAGCACCGGCGCGATGGCGACGGCGGCGGCGCAGCCGCCGACGCGGCCGTCTCCGGTTTCTGCATCGTTGCTGTCAACATTGGCGGTAGGGCCGACCAGCCCACGCTCGCCCGCGCGGGCCTGCCCGCAGCTGCTTGCCAACTTCTTGGTGCGCTTACTCGGCCGGTGCGCTGACCCGTATCAGTGGTGTACGGCGGAGTTGATTGCCGCCACCGCTGCAGTCACGTGAATTTTGCCGGAAACGACGTTGGCTATGGCACCGTCTTGTCGGTTAGCAGAAGCGGCAGCTGACTGGGCACTGGCGTTATCCGCTGTGGCTATGTTGATGACCAGGCCGCGGAATTTGTCGAAGTGGCTGACGTTAATGTCGGCCCGAGCGGCTTGCTCCACAGCAGATGATTGCATCATGAGCGCGGCATGGTGTGAAGAGGGCAGTAACTCGCCAGAGGCGAGGTCAGTTGGTAGGGGGTTCGCGGCCGGCGCAGAGTGAACTGGGTCGTCCGAGGGTTCTTGATGGTTTAGCGGTGAAGGTGCCTGCTCCGACTGTGCCGGTGGCGCCGGGGAGCACCCGATAGCATGCCGCAAGGGCATCACGTCTCCCGTAGAAGGGGGTGCCGATGGATCGTCTTGCGTTGCGTGCATCGCAGTTGGTGAAGGTCCGTAAAGTGGGGGACGTCCTGGCGACAGGGATGAAGCGGGTGAAGGCAGGGGAAGTGTCGCTACCGGGCGTTCCGACAAAGTCGCGACAGGGGTGGACCGTATTTCTTCCGCAGGCACAGGAGGTTGGTCCATTCCAACGCCAGGGGGATGGCGTATTGCCATTTCGAAGGCCTTCAAGTAGCCGCGGTTCTGCTGAGCCTCGCCCCGCAGGTACTGCGCCATCCACATCTTACGCGCTCCCCAGGACGTGCGACTGTAGGCATTGCTACGCACGAGGCTCGCTTTGAGCGACGCCCCCGAGTCTTCGCAGCCAAACGCGATTCCTCGCTCCCGGCACAGGTGCTGCAGCATCTCCCGGGGTGTGTCGCTGCTTTGCAGCAATCGAAGCGGGACAGGGGGCATGTAAAGCCGTGTAAGTGCCTCAGCTCGGGCCCGTAATTGTTCCATGCGCTCATCCACAGCCTTGTGCAGTGTTGCTACTGACGCTGCCTGACCACGGTCATCCCGATGACCGCCCGCGTCGTCTGCCGCCACACCGGGCCCGAATCGCACAAGGTCACGTCCAGGGGTCGCTCGGCTAGCAGCGCGCCGTACTGCGGCCATGGACGCCTCCGCGGCTCTGCGCCCAACGGCTGCTGCCTCGGCTTCAGCACGTTCCTCACCTAAGCGAGGAACGCGTGGATCCCGCACAGGTCGAGCCGCACGTCGTACCGCAGTGACCCCCGGTTCGACGCGCACGGCATCAGCCCGGCTCGAGGCATAAACATTGTCTGCCCGATCGGCGGCGAGAACGGAACCGGCGGCTACCACCTAGTTGGACGCCCCCGTTCCAGAATCCCAGGGCCCGCGCGCGGCAGCCGGCACTGTAGTGGAGGTACGGCCCGCACGCACCGCCGCAGCAGCCAAAGCGGCGGTTCTGGTGAGGTCGGGTGCCTCGGATACCGTGACGACTCGCACGGCGGCTGCAGCCAAGGCTGCTGCTGCGCCGGGAGACGAGACGCCATCCGTACAATCAGACCCGGAGGGCGGACCGGCTGTGAATGGCATCGTCGCAAAGTCCAGGGGCCGCGCACGAGGGTTGGGGAGGTGCGTGAGACGAGCAGGTGAGCGGAGGTGGGTGAGTGACGCGAGTGGGCGAGGTCGGCAAGGGAGGTAACATGGGGAAAGCGAACAGGGCAGAGGCTTCGACACGAAGCAGTCTGCCCCATAAATCGTTGCAGTCCGGGTTCCATGTGTGGCCTGCTCCCGCACGAGGCGTGCGGCCCGGCCGGCACTGGTTAAATTCAATGCGTTCAAACCGCAGTGCCAAGAAAAAGCTTGAACACTCAGTTGATGGGGCCACGGACTAGGGCTACATGTGGCCGACGGCATATTCGAGGCTCGGCACTCAACCACCATCGGTCAGCCAATCAGATCGCCAGTTGCCAAGCTCACCAGGCTCCGGATTGCCGAGTTCGAGCGGCACACCGCGTCCCGCCGCGCAAATAATTCGACGGACCAGTTACAGAAAGAGTCATAGAGTCAAAGTAGAACTCGCGCCGGGGCCGCCTCCTAGATGTCCCGGAAACCATGGATCGCAAAAATTCAAAATCTTGGCGGAGGAATTCGATAAATCTATCGATTGATTGAGAAATCTGTGCTTTTCAGATTAATCGAATATTAATCGATCTCTTCACTTGGGTCATTTTTTTGACCAACGCCGACTGGAGCAACCGACGCAAAGGCAACCATCGTCACGTACTACCACCCAGCGTCCGCATCTGTACAACGAGAGCTCCCCACCAGTGTACCGGTCCCGCTGCCGATGCCCCCCACACCCCAACAGGCGCCACCACCGGCACAGCTGGCCCCCGCAGAGACGGCGCGGCCTGCGGAGGTGGAGGGGGCCCTGGCCCTGCATGTGGAACCGGCTGCTTCGTGGCTGATTGTTTCCGCTTCGCGACCGGCACGGGCCGCGCTCGCACTGGGGGCGGTCAGGCGGCGGTTGCGCCATAAAAAGCAGCAACAGCATCTCTGCCGGCCGCCATCGGCCACAAGAGGGAGCGCTGCCGCCCGTAGCACCTGGTAGTAGCCGATGGACGATGACAGCGCCGAAAGCCAATGCGAAGGGGAGATGGTCGGTAGCGTCAGCGATGTTCCATGTCGTCTCCTCGCTGGCACCGCGATAAAATTCAAAAAGTGCAATCAATGCATGAGATCGGCTCCTTATGAATTGTCAATGGATGGCAGATTAATTCATTGGATAAAATGCAACGATTTAACTGTTGCCAACCATGCCGGAAACCCTGGAACCCACGTCCGTGTCGAGTTCTTTAGGATACCCTTGACTTAGATGGACGATTCCTGATTCCAGGCACGTGCGTGCCATACCCTGTCCTTCATGGCGGTGGCGCACTTGGCGACGCATCGACACGGGACACGCCGGCCAGCTACATAGCCGCGAGCGCGCACGGAGGCAGGTACAGCCACGTTGCAGTGACGGGGGGCGCATGAGGCAGGCAGAGGGGTGCCGCCGCCGCCATCGTAGAGGCGGCGGCCCGCCGGCGTCGCGCAACACCCACGGGAGGGGCCGTCACTCCGCCGCGCAGCGCATCTGCACACGACGGACGGGGCGGTCGGCACGGCGCACAGGCGGGCGGGTCGGACCGACCGCGTGCGACGGGGCGCCTCTAACCACGTCGCTCGATGCCGTCAGAAACCGCCGACGAGCCGTCGCGACAGAAGCCGGCGTGCAGGCACGATCGCCCGCGGGTCATCGTGGGCGCGTCGAACCCCGGATGTCGCTGCGCGCGGTTTCTGGTTGCAACTCGGGGTGATGGGGGGGGGCAGGGGGGCAGGGGCCCTGTGACCTCGGTTGCAGGACAGTCCTTCTCAGCCATGAAACTCTATTCGCTTTTAGCGTCATCGCGACCTTTCCCACACTGACACGCCCTCAGATCCCTGAGGACTTGAATGCAGACTGCCACCTCTGAAACGGAGAGCAAGTCCCTTGATCTAAGTATTACAAGCTGCTCAATTCTGCCGGTACGCAACAAGAAGGGGACAAGAACAACAATGGGAATTCCCGACTGAGGCCATGTAAGGACAGTTTCTAACTACATTCGGGCCCCGATTGTTGGCAGCAGTCGAAAAAGACAACAGCCTTCAGATAATTGAAACAAGGGGGGGGGCACCCATGCCTTCGCAATCGGCGGTTTGGTTCGGATCGACCGCGAAAAGATTCGGGGGCTGGCAAGATTGTGTGCAGCATCTATCTCGATCCCGGCATCTGGCGCAGATCGGCGGACAACGGATGGGAATCGAAGGGAACCGGCCTGCCTTGCAGGCCCCGAGCCCGAAATTGCTGGCGGATCGACGGGAAACGACCGAGAAACGACGGGAACCGACGGGGCCCGACCCACCCGACCCTCTTGTCGCCAGGCGCCGTGACTGTCTGTCAGACACTTCTTTACAGTGGATTCACTCCTGATTGGCTGCAACGGGAGTTCCTTGCACTGTGTAATCGATCGCTCATTGGCTGTCATAGGATCCGTGTCGCTCTTCGTCTTGGTCTTCTGCTCCGTCCCCTACCCCGACGGGCGGGGCGTTGACCCCGACGTGCTCCTCCCCGTGCGCCTGCGGGAGGCCGAGGTGCGGTGGCTCCTCGCCGCGGGGGGGGGGGAGTGGCGCCGGGGGGGGGCGCTCGCGTCGCTCCTCGACGGCGTGCGCCGGCGGGGCGACGAGGCGGCGGTGTTTGGCGCGCGCGATTGAGTGGGTGGGGACGGGGGGGGGAGGGTGACGACGTGCGTCGGCAAGCGACGCCGATCGCCGCCCGCGCATGTGTACAGCACTGTGGACAGTGCGTGTCATTTTGGCGGGCGGCCGCGCCGCCCGCGGTGGCCGCCTGCACGGCCGTGGCTGGGTGGTCCTCGCAGGCGTCGAGCGTGTCGCGGTGTGGCTGCCCTTGTGTGTTTTGGTGCGTCTGCCTTGTCGTGTGCAGGTCGCGCGCTCACCTACATTTCATCTCTTACTCGTTCACCGTCGCCACGTGAGAGGTCCGCGTCACTGGTGGCTGGCGCGCCCGGCCACTCGGACCGTGAAGAGACGGCCGCGACGAGCGGCAGTGCCGCGACAACGCAAGGGCTCTCTGCGGAGCCCGCCAGTGCACAGCCCCTCCCCCCGCCCCCCAAGATGGCCCGCGCCACCTCATTCGCGGCCGCCTCTAGGCCCACAAACCGGCGGCGGCCGCCTCGTGGTCGTCCTCATCCGCCCCAACCACATCCCAGTCGTCGCCCATAATGTCGGCCAAGCCTGCCGTCCACGCGGCGGGCTGTGGGGGCAAGCCTCGCGGCTTGTTGCCCCGCCCGCCGCCCGGGTCGGCCTTTACGCCGCCACCCCCCGGGCCTGCTGCGCCGCCGCCGCCGCCGCCGCCGCCGCCGCCACAGGTGCAGCGGCCACAGGCGCAGACGCGCGACACGGCAGCGACGGCGGCGGCGGGTGCGGGTGCGTCGGCGGCATCGGTGGCAGGATGTAGAAAACACTCACTTCGGGAAGATACCTGACGTGACAGAGCAGAGCCGCCGCCAACGGTCGAGGACCCTGAGAACGGCGCGCCGCGCGATGTGCTGTCAAGACGCGGCCGCGCAAGGCACCGCGCGGTCCGACAGATGCTTCGATTCAAATGCTTCCGGGACAAAAGGCGGACGGCGCCTATGCTAGTGGCGGCGTTGACCAGCTCTAAACGAGCACTGTCGCAATCGTCGAAACGGATAGTGTTAGTGGGCCCGCGCGGCAATATCTGTGACAACACGCTCAGCCCACCCCACCCAGTTGGGGGGAGGGCGAGCAAAACCGTGCCACCGGGTAGTCCTGTCGGGGAATACCCGCCCCGGAAGGAAACCCCGAAGAGCACACACGCACGGCGTCGACCGGGGGA
>ENA-ORXT01004304-ORXT01004304.1-marine-metagenome-genome-assembly--contig:-NODE-4304-length-14871-cov-3.698797_pt1 | contig 14871 bp, 14 predicted proteins | sample MGYA00237868_ERZ511482 | MGnify/ENA metagenome assembly ERZ511482 | reverse complement strand
GTGGTGGACTCACATATTATTTAGTTCACCTCTTTTTCTTCCGCCGTTTTGAAGGAATCGATTTTTTAGATCCCTTATTCAGATGTTTGGCTTTTATCATTGCAACTTTGTCCTCTTTTAAAAAATCGATATCAGCTATTGATGTAATCCGAAAACTTACTTTAGATTTTCCTCCTTTATTTGTAATCGCAAAATCCCCCCTTGTAATAATATCAATTCCAAATATAAGGCTCCAGTCACCTCTTGTATTAACACACTCAGTAACTACAGTACTCGGAATAACAAAGTTATCTTCCCGAAACAAATGAGATCCTTAGCATTCTTGAGCCAGTTGCCCATAAATTCTTCTCTGGCACCTGATAGTCCTCACTAATTCTTTCCTATATATGATAAATAGTTGCAAATTTGCAACTATTTATGTATAATAGGTGTACTATATCATTGTAAATACTTAGTTACGACACACAATTGCGAATATGAATAATGCGACTATTCTATTGCCTCTAAAGCCAAAAAAGCAAACATTATCAGCTAAAAGATTTCTCATCGTTTTAAATAGAGACAAAGGCAAAATCAAATCTGCGAGATTTGTTCGTCCTAGATTAGGCTCAAGGAGTATGGGAAAATTTGTTGTTAGCTATGAGTAACAAGAATGATAAGCCTGAAAAAAGACAACTAGATCCAACAATTTTCAAAGATTTCATGGAAGTTCAAAGGCAACAAATCGGCCTTGAGAAGGGAAAGCAAGACATACAACGTCAAGACCTGAAGAATCAATCTGACCTTGCAAAAAAGTCCTTAGACTTGCAAGCTGAATTGCTTAGAAGTGCTCCATCTGAAAGAAGAAAGGATAGAACGCAAATGATTTGGGTCTCAATAATTATAATTATTATCCTATTAATGTTTTGTGGGTACTGTCTTCAATACGGTCATGCCGAATTCTTAAAATATTTTATTGGAGCAGTCACACATCTTTTGACATTGCTCATTGGATATTACTTTGGTGCTAGAAATAGAAATTCCAGCACAGTAAGTAGTGAATATGAAGATGTAGAATATAACGATTGATTATTCAGCCTTCTTATAAAACCTCTCTTCAATTTTCTTATCCTCATCCTTGATCCTTTGACTAGATAATTGGACCGTGTAAGTCGGTACATTACTGCTTCCTCCTGCATGACCCACTCCAGTCATTCCTGTTGGAATAAGGTTAATTAAGTTTTTTTGCTAGCGTTTGAGTTGTCACCGAACCTGTCGCGCCAGTATCCCAAAGGGCTTTACAGTTTTCAATTCTTGAATCGTTCCTATATATTTTAGTCGCTATAAATGCTCAGATACACCAGCGCCAGTTATTATCCTTCTGGTTTTTGTAGGATATTTGAATGTGTAAGACTTCAAGATTGAAAGTTTGCATGCTCCTTTTGGTTGCTCTTGTAAAGAATGGTGTCAATAATAATAGTCAGCATTCCAAAAAAAAGCCCGTTGCAATTTCTTACAACAGGCTATATATTTTCTCAGGCTTACTTGTCTATTCAGTCAAACCTTGGACCAAGAGTGATACCTCATTATTCAATACTTCAACAAAACCTTTCCCAATTGTATAATTGATTGTCTTTCCATCCGAAGTCAATATTCTTACTGGTCCAACACCTAGTGCTGACACAATAGCGGCGTGACCACTCAAAATTTCAAATTGGCCAGTAATTCCAGGTACTTTCACTGATGTGATTTCTCCTGAATAAATTTCTTTGCCTGGTGTAAGTACTGATAAATTCACGTCTTAGTTATTAGCTTCTTCGATTATTTTCTTACCCTTAGCGATAGCATCATCGATACTTCCAACTAAGTTAAATGCTGCTTCAGGATATTCGTCAACTTCTCCGTCAAGGATCATATTAAATCCTCTGATCGTTTCTTCGATTGGTACTAAGACTCCCTCAAGTCCAGTAAATTGCTCAGCTACGTGGAATGGCTGAGATAAGAAACGCTGCACACGTCTCGCTCTTGATACGACTAATCTATCTTCCTCAGATAATTCTTCTAACCCAAGAATCGCGATGATATCTTGAAGTTCATTATATCTCTGTAGAATGTTAATGACTCTTTGTGCAGTATCATAGTGCTCGTCACCTACGATAGATCTTTCTAAAATTCTTGAAGAAGAATCTAATGGATCCACAGCAGGATAAATACCAAGTGCAGCAAGCTTTCTATTCAATACCGTCGTCGCATCCAAGTGAGAGAAAGTCGTCGCTGGTGCTGGATCCGTTAAATCATCCGCAGGTACATATACCGCTTGTACTGACGTAATTGATCCTCTTTTTGTAGAGGTAATTCGCTCTTGCATGACACCCATTTCTGTGGCTAGTGTAGGCTGATATCCTACCGCTGATGGCATCCGTCCAAGTAAGGCAGATACTTCAGAACCAGCTTGAGTAAATCTAAAGATGTTATCTACGAAGAACAAGATATCTTTTCCGCCATTTGGATCATTCATGTCTCCATCTCTATAGTACTCAGCAATTGTCAATCCTGACAATGCAACTCTCGCTCTCGCTCCAGGTGGCTCATTCATCTGCCCGAATACCAATGTCGCTTGTGATTTTTCTAACTCTTTTTTATCCACTTTAGATAAATCCCAGTTTCCCGCTTCCATTGATTCCAAAAACTCCTCACCATACTTGATTACATTAGACTCAAGCATCTCTCTTAATAAATCATTTCCTTCTCTTGTTCTTTCTCCGACTCCTGCAAAAACTGAAATCCCTTCATATCCTTTGGCAATGTTATTAATCAATTCCATGATCAATACCGTCTTTCCTACTCCTGCTCCTCCAAATAAACCAATCTTTCCTCCTTTAGAATAAGGCTCGATCAAATCAATGACTTTGATTCCAGTAAACAGAACCTCAGTTTCAGTTGATAAATCTTCATATCTCGGTGGATCTCTGTGAATCGGATATGCATCATCTCCTTTCTCTACTGGCCCAATCCCATCAATGGCTTCTCCAACAACATTAAACAATCTACCCTTTATCGCTTCTCCAATTGGCATTGAAATAGGCTTGCCCGTATCTTGGACATCCATGCCTCTGGTCAATCCATCTGTAGACTCCATGGCAATCGTACGAACACTGTCTTCTCCTAAGTGTTTTTGACATTCTAACACAAGAGTGCTTCCGTCTTCTCTTTTGATTGTTAATGCATTTAAAATCTCAGGTAACTTAGCATCAGCTTCTGAGAAACTGACATCAATTACTGGACCTATGATTTGCTTTATTCGTCCTATGTTCGCCATGAATAAATATTAGTTTTTTGAATAAATTTGATCGGTTTGGAAAATCGCTGCAAAGATAGTATTAACTGCCTTTTTGTGCGCAATTATCTTAATAATATTACGAATCTCCGATTACGCCTATAGAATGATTGTGAAAAGACTTTTTGGTAACACTTTTATCAACTTACATCGGGTTTATCCAAAAATTATTTGCTCCAATTCCCTGAGTAATGTTGATCATTTGCGAATTCAATAAGTCTAATAGCGCCAAAAAGGTGACAATCGCATGGATCCTGTTTTCTAATGGCTTGAAAATATCCATAAATGTAGATTTTTCTCTTGTGCTAATTCTGGTCATGATATAGTCACACTGACCTTCTACATCATAGTCATATTTTACGATCTCATGCTTCACACGATTTTCCCGACTGTCATACCGTTCCATCACAGATTGAAATGCCTTTAACAGCTTGAACATTGTCAAGGATTCTAGCTCTATATCGACCAAAGCTTTAGTCGCTAGAGATTTTAACTCCGCGGCAACTCCACCTCTATCAAATTTTAATGATCGATCTTCTTCGAGAGCAGCTATCTCATCGAGTACACTTTTATAGCGCTTATATTCTAAAAGTCTTTCGACTAATTCTTCTCGAGGGTCGATTTCATTTCCTTCTTCATCTATTTCCTTACGGGGAATGAGCAGTTTCGCCTTGATACGCATCAGATTCGCTGCCATGAGGATGAATTCACTTGCGACATTCAGATCAAGACTTTCTAATTCTTTGATGTATGCGAGAAAATCTGCCGTAATTTTTGCGATTGGAATATCGTATATATCAATTTCGTCCCTTTCTATAAAGAATAAAAGTAGGTCAAATGGACCTTCGAACTGCTTGATTTTAATCGTGTATGTATCTTGCATTTTGAGTCCCCAAATATACATTATTTATGATATCATGTATTGTTGACACGCGATTTGTTGTCATAGAGACGCTATGCATGGCGTCGCTATGGCGATAATAGAGTAATTTATATACTACTGTATACAACGCACATTACATTTTGACTATAGGCCTTCTTAACAGGTGAAATAAGATTGGTATGAATGACCGGTATAAAAATAAATATCGCATTTCGTCTGCACGACTAAAATCGTGGAAAATAAATTTGAACCACGATCCAAAAATTTGGCATCCATTGTACGAGGATTCAAATTATCTGTAACCACCTATGCCCGTAAAAATGGAATGTCCGGTTTTAAATGGTAATCCCGTTTTCATGATCACATTATTCGTTCTGAAAAATCATTTAATAGAATTCAAAATTATATGATCAATAATCCTAGGAATTGGGTGGATGATAAATTTCATAATAAAAAAACGAAATTATCCGAATCGTAAGCCGTCTTCTCAAAGTAGCCTTCAATATCGGATATGGGTTGCAATATGCCAGAATCATCAATAGAATGCGGGTAAAACCCACGACTGATCAACAATTCTGATGTTTTAAAATACAGGTCATTTGGACGACCATCATTGATAAACTCCAAAATGATTTTGGTGGATAAATAATCTAACGCAGGCTCTAATCCTTTTATCGTGTTCCATTCAGCTCCTTCTACATCGATCTTGATAAAAGCAGGTTTGATTTTACGTTTATTAAGGAAGCTGTCAAGTCTTTTATATTTGACAATTGAACTTTTGATGTCTACGGCTTCAATCCAATCTGATTTTTGATATTGCTCGATAGATTCTGCATTATATTCAGAATACTCTGCTGGGAATTCATGAAATATTTTTGATTGGTCAATGTGCCCAAGAGCTAATTGAAAACATGATGTGTTTTGTATTGACTGACAATTCTTAACCAGAACAGCATAAGAAAAGTTTGAAGGCTCAATTGCATAGACATGACCCTTGTCTCCCACTAAGTACGAAAAGAGTAAAGTGAAATATCCAAAGTGAGCGCCACCATCAATGACAATGTCATTTGGCTTGACATGTCGTAATATATATTTTGTCAAGCGGATTTCAGAATGGTGTGATTTCATTCCAAATAAATATAAATCAGTTGATCCTGGTAAAACGATCTTTAGTGGATAAGAGAAAAATGTAGAAGTGACAGCAGAAGTGCTATAGTTTTTATTCAGCTTTTGGAAGAACCTAGCTAGAAGGATCCTGCAGTATTTAGGAAAAAAATATATCAGTCTAAAACCTTTAGCTCCGTTAATTAGTTGTTCTAAATGTTCGACTCTCCTAAAGCTCTGATTGATATGATATTCACTTTTCTGGGGCAATTAAATGTCTTTATTAGCTTGATTCTTAGTGCCTAAATATCATAAAATTTGGTTTAAAACCAATAAGACTTAAACAAATTGTCAATGAATTGTAAATGATCACCACCAGTTAGGATTTACGCCCTGAGTTCAGATACATTACGCTAACATACGACAACGAATAGCTGATTAGAAAACTATTTTTAATCTAAAATTAAAATTATGAGACTTTTTAAAACATGCTTCTGCCTTATGCTTATCATGTCATCAGGACTACTTATCGCGCAGGAAAAAATTGCGTTAGAACAAATAGAATTTCCAACGTCGGAACTCAAATTTGAATCTACAATGTTTAATTATGGCACCATCGAAGCTGGTGAAATTGTACAAACCGTGTACACCTTTACAAACACTGGAACTGAACCAATCGTCATTACGAACGCAAAAGGGAGTTGTGGGTGTACTGTGCCTGACTGGCCAAAAGAGCCAATTGCAGCTGGGGAGACTGGACAATTTGTGGTCCGCTTCGATTCCAAAAATAAATTAGGTATGCAATCAAAACGAGTGACGATCACTGCTAACACAGAACCTGCCATTACATATCTAACAATCACAGGAGAAGTGATTAAGTCAGCCCAAGCAGTAAAAGAAGTCCTCATCGAGAAGCCAGTCCAAAGACTCCGAGATATTAATTCGAGTGATGTCACTTTATATCCTAATCCAACTTCAGAAATCTTGAATGTCAACTTAAATAAATTGAAAGATAGGAGTGCGGATGTATTTATTTACAACTTGACTGGCCAATTAATTGACAAACAATATATTGATCGCGCAGATGGAGGAGAAATTACATTTGACGTAAGTCAATATGAAAGCGGATTGTATACAGTCTCGATAAAAGCTGAGAACTTGAATAGGATTGCGAAGCAAGTGTCTATCGTCACAGACTAGATAAATTCCCATATAATTCAGAACTTTGAAAGTGTTGCAGGTTAAATCTGCAGCACTTTTCCATTTCAGCATGTATTATTCCTGTTTGAGTGACATCCAAAAGCATCAAATTGTATATTAATGGAAATTCGTGCTGTAGTTTATAAATGGATATGAGAAATAGTAGAATTTATATCGCGTCGTTAATATGTTTGTTCTTTTTAGGAGCTCATGCAGATAGTATACATGCACAAAATTCGAGTTTGATTTATGGGACAATTGTCACAAAGTCAGGAGAAGATTTTGAAGGATTTATGCGCTGGGGAAAGGAAGAAATGTATTGGCACGATTTATTTAATGCCGAAAAAATACAATCTGACCAATTGCGCGCGAATAAGAACAACGATTCTGGAGGCTCATGGTCTGGATTTGATTGGGATTTGAGCAGTCTGTGGAAGAATAAATATAGTCGATCAACTCATTTATTTTCTTGCCAATTTGGGGAGATAAAATCACTGTATCTTAAAAGAGGTGATGATGTGAGTTTGGAGATGAAGAACGGAGTTCAAATCTTGTTAAATGGAGGCTCGAATGATATAGGTGCCACTATCAATTTACATGATTATGAACTCGGCACAGTGAAAATAAATTGGAATAAAATTGATGAGATCCATTTCAAAGAAGCTCCTCAAAATATACAGACGCCGTTTAGCGATGCTTTATATGGTAAAGTAAAGACGAGAAGAAATGGACTATTTGAAGGTTATATTAAATGGGACCTTGACGAAAGATGTGGAGATGATATTCTCGATGGAGATAATGATTACGGTGATCAAAAGATACCATTCAAACATATTGCTTCTATTATTAAAGATGGGAATGGCTCCATTGTAAAGACTCACAAGGGTAAAGAACTATTTCTTGATAATTCCAATGATGTAGATAATGGAAATAGAGGCATAAGAGTATTTGATCCTAATATTGGGAATATTGAAATCTCATGGAAAGAATTTAAACAAGTTGATTTTATCAATCCAAATAAAGCAGCGCTGGGGTATTCTGAATATAAAGCACCAAAAGGCATAGAAGCTTTAGTGATTACTCATGATGATGAGCGTATCGAAGGTATGATTGTGTATGATATAGATGAGATGTGGGAAATCGAAACATTAGATGGTAAAGATGACAATATAGAATATCAAATTCCTTTTAGAAATATCAGAAAGATCGTGCCTAAGAATAATTCATATTCTATGGTTTATCTATGGTGTGGCGAAGAGTATTTACTGGGTGGATCGCAAGATGTGAGTGATAATAATAATGGAATATTAATATTTACTCCCCACACTAAAGATGCTCGTAATATTAGATGGCGAGATATAGATGAAATTATTTTAAAGTAGGAATAAATAGAAAAGCAAGCGAAAAACGACATCTGTTGAATAAAAAAAAGTTATTCGTCCTGATAGGATTATCTATTGTTTCAGTTGTAGTTTACTACTTATTAGAATCGGTAGATCCAGAACGAAACAATCAATTTAATTTATCTCTTTCTTGGATTATCATCTCGATAATTATTGTTATGTTTATAAATATCCTATTAAATCATTGCTTGAATTTGGTCTTGCCATGGAAGTCATTTGCAGGCTGGAGGTTTATATTGCATTTAGTATTGGGAACAGCAGTGTCATTATTAATGTTAAATTTCAGTTATCAATTTATCAAAAATTGGTTTACAGAAGCGCCTCCTGAATTGAGCCAATTAATATTATTAAATGTTTATGGTGCGGTTGTGTTACTACCTATATATTCATTATTTTTTGGATTCAAATTTTTACGGGCTTGGAGAAAATCTGACTTAGAGGCAGAGGTCTTACAAAAGGAGAATACGCGGTCTCAGATGATGATGTTGCGAAATCATTTAGATCCACACTTTTTATTTAATAATTTAAATACGCTGTCTTCTTTGATTGACAAAGATCCCAAATTATCGAAAACGTACTTAGATAAATTTGCAGAAGTGTACCGCTCTATTCTACGAACAGAGCAAACAGATCTAACAACGGTCTCTGAGGAAATGGAAGTGATAGATTCTTATATCTATTTACTAAAAATAAGATTTTCAGATGCGATCAATGTTTCAATTGATATTAATGAGAAATTAATTGGCAAGGCAATACCACCTTTATCAATTCAAATGCTGATTGAAAATGCTTTAAAGCATAATGTGGCAAGTCTAAAAAAGCCAATATACATCAACATAAAATCTATAGGTGATGATTTTATTGAAGTTGGAAATAATTTGCAGATAAAATTTATAGATGATAATAAGACAATAGGGTCAGGCATAGACAATATAAAAAAAAGGTATAATTTTTATACAAAGAAAGAAGTAGAAGTTGTACAAACAGAAAATAGATTTACTGTCCGTATTCCTTTATTAGAGGTAGAGTCAGTATAATTAATCATAGCTATGAATATTTTAATTATAGAAGACGAAAAACTAGCAGCTGATAAATTACAATCTATCATGTCTGAAATATCTGATTCCCATCAAATAGTAGCTGTGATAGATTCTATCGAAGATTCTATTGAATGGTTGCGAAATAATTCTCATCCAGATGTTATTTTAAGTGATATTCATTTAGCTGATGGGCTTTGCTTTTCTATTTATTCTGCTGTAAAAGTTAAGTGTCCGATAATATTTACGACAGCCTATGAAAAATATGCGATCCAAGCTTTTGAAGTGAATAGTATTGACTACTTATTAAAACCTGTTCAAAAAGATAGACTCCAACTTGCTTTAGAAAAATGTGCTGATAGATTAATGACTTCAGTTGATTTTGACATATATGAAAAATTAAAGTCAACAATATTAAAGGCACCTGTTCAATATAAAAGTCGATTTCTTTGTAAATTAGGGAATACGATTAAATCTATTGAAACAAGTTCAGTTCAATATTTTTATAGCCAAGATAAAATCACATTTGTTGTAGACAGGGATAAGAATAGATTGCCCATAAACAATACACTCGATGAGATAGATCAAATGTTAGATCCATTATTATTTTTTAGAATTAATAGAAAGTATATCGTTTGCTTTAATGGTATTGCAGAAATCCATACTTATTTTAAAGGAAGACTCAAATTAAAATTACAACCGCACATAGAAGACGACATTATAGTGAGTACGGAAAAATCCCCTGTGTTTAAGGCTTGGTTAGATCGGTAATTTTATAAGTACGAGTACAAGTTCTCAGTTAAAGGCTGATCACCCTTTGGCTGAAAGTTCAAGTTCGATACATCAGGGTATCATCACATCACCCAATGAACAAGGAGTCGCAATTATTCATTCTGTAAAAAGTCCGATTCAGATCGATTCTATCCCCTTCCATCGCTTTTACATTTTATTACATTAAGATTACACTGATATTGCGGTCGTAATTGATTGTAATATTTAAATAAAGAAACCCTAAAGAATCATGAAAACGAAACTATGTATTATCGCAGTAACAGCTTTATTAAACGCTTTTTTATTAAATAAAATCGAACTGGCAACTACGGAATCTTCTGAATTATTTATGTATGGCACAGTCATGATGGAAAATGGTGATGAATACACTGGTCAAATCCGATGGGGCTCCGAGGAAATTTATTGGTTTGATTATTTTAATTCTTCAAAACCAGATAATGACTTTATTGATTACCTGTCTGATGATGACTTAAATAAGTTAAATAATGATTGCTACGGTACTAAAAAGAATTCATTGTTTAGAGTTGTGAATGTCAGCTGGGGAGACTGCAGCAATACACACTCCTTCGCTACTCAGTTTGGCGATATTCAGAGAATCGATGTGCGTTCAAATAGTAAGGTCACTGTAACTTTAAAAAATGGAGACAAATTTAAATTAAAGGGTGGATCCAATGATATTGGTGCAAAAGTCCAAATTCACGATACCGAGATAGGCTTGATAAAACTTGATTGGAAGCAGATAGAATCTGTACAGTTTAAGAACACTCCAAAAGTATTGAACAATTATTTTGGACAGCCTCTTTATGGTACGGCGCACACAGAAGAAGGATCATTTACAGGTTTTTTACAATGGGATCACGATGAGAGAGTTTCCAATGACATATTAAATGGTGAATATGAAGATGGTGATTTGGATATTAAATTTGGTAATATTAAATCGATAAAAAAGGTATGGCGCGGATCGGAAGTCACTCTTCATTCTGGGAGAGTATTTAAACTTGAAGGATCTAATGATGTGGATAGCGACAACAGAGGAATTATCGTTAACATCCCTGGCCAGGGAAGGGTAGACATTGACTGGGATGAGTTTGAAGAAATAGTATTTACGGATGTGCCTGATATTTCAGATTTGGCTTACACAGATTTTATTGGAGATGCTAAATTAATAGGTTCGGTCAGCACACATGCAGGTACAGTCCTAAGCGGGACTATAGTCTATGATTTAGATGAAGCCTATGGCATGGAAATTTTAAATGGTAAAGCCGATGACATAGAATATTTTATTCCTTTTTCAGATATTAAAAATATCACTAAACATGGAAGAAGACATACAACTATAACAACAAGAAATGGTTGGTCTGTCGACCTTGATGATAGCGTAGATGTCGATGAAAACAATGATGGACTTTTAGTATTTAAATCAGATAATGACGATCCTGTTTATGTCCCATGGCAAGATGTCAGTTCCATTGAGTTTAACTAATATATTACACAAAAAAGTTAATTTGATTAAACTATTTGCCTTAGAGTGTTGACATTGTCAGCACTCTTTTTATAGTTGGAAGTTTGGCTGATTTGTTCTAATTTGTATGGAATTCATAACTTTACAATATGAAACTCTTCTTTACAATAGCTATACTTTTTGTGTTTTCACAGATATTTGGACAAATACAATTTGAAGATTTGAGTCTAATGGAAGCTGTCTTAAAAGCTAAGACTGAAGACAAAGCCGTTTTTGTGGATGTTTATACAACATGGTGCGGACCATGTAAAAACTTGGATAAGCAAACGTTTCAAGACAAAGAGTTATGAGAGTACATAAACAAAAGCTTTGTCAATTTGAAATGGGATGCGGAAAATGAATTGAATAGACCTGATGCGATGGCATTTGATGTTGGTTTGTATCCGACGATGTTATTGCTCGATACGAATGGTAAGTTAGTATCTAGACTATCTGGGTTTAAATCAGCTAAGGAATTAATTGAAATCGTGAGTGCTTTTACTTAGATTTTATTTAGTGAAGGCGTTTCAGAGAAATTAAATAATTCAATTCAAATTACACAATCAGAAAGATATGAGCTATTAACAATGCTTACATCAATTGACCACGAAAATAAGCATTTATTATTTGAGGAGTATTTTCAAAATAGAACCCTAGATACAGGTTCTTTTGAAGACCAGCACATTCTGATAGATAACTTTAATGAGTCTAGCATGCATGTTTTTCAAACGTTGATCTCAGAAATGAAAAAGGCCAGCTTATATAATTTTGATAACATAGTTCATGAATTGGAGGACTTTAAAAAGCTATCCGAAAGCATATCTGAAATCATTTCGTCGGCTACTAAATCAAATGATCTAGAGTTTCTCCAAGAGGCCTTTTCAATGACGTTTGCGGTAAATGATAAATTAGGATCTGCACAAAAAGTAGAAAAATTAGAGAATACTAATAAATCACTACTATTAGATTTTTATAAGCAAAACGAATATAAAATTGAATATGTACCCTTAGCAGTGGATTTAGTCTTCAATTATATCACAAGTCATACAGTCGAAAAATATAAAAGTCAAGATGAACTAATTTGTAAATTAAATTCTAATATGTTAGCGTCTATGGATAGTGATACACTAGAGAATAATATTGGAGCAGAAACTTACGCTCGTAAATATATGTATTCATGCAAAGCAGCTAAAAAACTAACAGATATTAGTGATACATATTTTATATTTTTAACAAAAGATGACTCTGCACTTAAACATACGCTGGCATGGTATAAAGTGGCTAAAGAATTACACCCCAAGCCAAGTTATTATTACAAGTATGCACAAGCTCTTTTGATATTCGGTCAAAAGCAAGAAGCTGTATCCAACTTACAAGAGGCTATTGTTGTAGATAATATTTCAACAGAAGAACGGGAGCTTTGTGAGACCTTACTATCAGAATTAGAATAGGATAAGTACAATTTAACATCAACTTTATAATGGAAAAATAATGATATTTTAGATCTGGACTTTAATCCAGAAGAAGACAAGACAATAACGATTCAGTCAGTGACAGTGGATAAGTTTATTATACTTTTCATTGTTAGTCTAGGCTTATATGGTATTTGGTGGATGTATAAAGCTTGGACTTTTATCAAAGAAAAGGATAGAGTCCAAATCATGCCAGCAGCAAGAGCAATATTTCCAATCTTCTTTTTGTCAAGTTTATTCGAAAGAATTCTAAAATTCGCAAAAGCCAATGGTTATGAAAAGAGTTATTCTAGCGTAGGTCTTTTTGTAATATATATTATTTTTAATATTTGCAATAGGCTTCCTGATCCATATTCACTACTATCCATTTTTGCTTTTCTACCATTTTTTCAACCAATAGATGCTTTCAATAGAGGTATCGAACTGTCACCTTATTATTCTTTAGACATAAAAAAGGGCTTTAGTCTGAGACAGGTGGTATTAATTATTGTTGGTGGATTTCTTTGGGTAATAATTATACTTGGATTGTTTTTTTTTGATGAGGCTGTGATATAGATTATAGGAAGAGAAACGGATTATGGGATTTTAGGATGAGAGGATTTTGCAAGTTGTTTAGAAGTGGCATTAAAATCTCCTAAATCCTTTATTCTGAGAATTCTGATCTTACATATGAAGAGATTTAGGATTATGGGACCTCAGCATTTGTTCACATGAAAATCTTGAAAATCCTTACATACTGAACATCCTGATCCTACACTTTTTCCACTAATAACTGCAATGACACATCTTCCGCAATTTCAATAGACTCTCCATCAACATTTGAAGAAACTGTTAATCCATCTGCCAATACTTCAGCGCAAATATAATCTGCGAATTGATCTACAGCAGCACGGATTGATTCATGGTCTTCTAGCTCAATCTTAATCCTATCAGTCACATTGAAGTCTTTTGTCTTCCTAATGTTTTGAATCCGATTAACTAATTCACGAGCTGTTCCTTCTGCTAATAAATCATCAGTTAAGCTTATATCTAAGGCAACAGTAATTTCTTTATCTGAAGCAACTTGCCAGCCTGGAATATCTTCTGATACAATTTCAAAATCCTCAAGACTGAGTTTAAAATCTTCACCTGCTAGATTCAAAGTATAGGTATTCGTTTTTTCGATTTCAGCGATGTCTTCGCTACCGAGTTGAGAAATGATCGCTGCTCCAGCTTTCATTTGCTTACCTAATCGTTTGCCTAGAGTTTTAAAATTAGGTTTGATTTTTTTCTTAATGACACCAGAAGCATCATCTACATATTCAAATCCCTTCACATTGACTTCTGCGAGTACCAAATCTTCCACTGCCTCAACTTGTGCTTTAAAGTCATTATTTAAAACTGGTAATAATATTTTCTGTAATGGTTGACGGACACGAATTTTTTCCTTCTTTCGTAATGATAATACAAGGGATGAAATCCGCTGCGCATAATCCATCCGCTCTTCTAATGATTTATCAATCACAGCATGATTACCAGCTTCTATTAAACTTAAATGAACACTTTGACTCGCATCATTTCCTGTGGCTTTATTTAAATTTCTGAATAACCACTCTGAGAAGAATGGAGCGACTGGAGCCATTAATTTTGAAATTGTGCTCAAGCACTCATACAATGTTTGATATGCAGCAATTTTATCTTTTGTATAGTCTCCTTTCCAAAATCGTCGTCTGCACAATCGCACATACCAATTACTTAAATGCTGATCTACAAAAGTCATAATCTTTCGACAAGCATTGGTCGCTTCATAATCAGCGTATGAATCTTTTACCTCCGTACGTAAAGAATGCAGCAAGGAAATAATCCACCGATCAATCTCCTGTCTATCTTCTAAGGGAACATATTCTTCTTTATATTCGAAGCCATCAATATTCGCGTAAAGCGCAAAAAAGGAATAGGTATTATATAGAGTCCCAAAGAACTTTCGTTTCACTTCTTCGACACCTGACATGTCAAATTTTAAATTGTCCCAAGGCTGTGCATTCGAAATCATATACCATCTCACCGCATCTGCTCCATGTGTCCCGATCGCTTCAAAAGGATCGACTGTATTGCCAAGTCTCTTTGACATTTTTACACCATTCTTGTCTAGTACTAAACCGGTTGAAACCACATTGCGATAAG
>ENA-ORXT01004303-ORXT01004303.1-marine-metagenome-genome-assembly--contig:-NODE-4303-length-14873-cov-5.066167_pt1 | contig 14873 bp, 9 predicted proteins | sample MGYA00237868_ERZ511482 | MGnify/ENA metagenome assembly ERZ511482 | reverse complement strand
TTGAACTGGTTCTCCATTGCCCGGTAGGCGTTGCCGAGTTCGGCGGGGAAGTTCGACTCCATCAGCGACAGGTAGCGACGCATGTCGAAGATCTTGTCGGTGATCTCGATGTTGACCGGACAGATCTCGTCGCACGCCTTGCAGGTCGTGCAGGCCCAGATCTCCTCGGCGGTGATGCGGTCCCACAAGCTGTTGGCAGGGATCGTGATCTCTTTGTCCTCGCCGAGCGGTGCACTCACCGCAGGCGTGCCCGAAGCGGCCATGACGGCGCCGGCCTTGAGAACGATCTCTCGGGGGTCGAGCGACTTGCCAGTGGCGTGCGCAGGGCACACCGAAGTACAGCGGCCGCACATGGTGCAGGCGTCGAGATCGAGGAGCTGCTTCCAGGTGAAGTCTTCGACGACTGCGGCACCGAACGACTCCAGCTCGGTCTCCATTAGGTTGACCATCGGCCGCATGGCACCCTTCGGACGATCCTTGTCCTTGAGGTACATGTTGATCGGCGAGGTGAACATGTGACGCAGCATGGTGAGCGGCAAGATGATGAGGAAGCCGACCATCGCAGCGACGTGGCCGATCCACCACCACTGGTGCCACGTGCTGAGGGTGCTCTGTGACCAGCCGTCGACAAGGGTCGACAGCGGGTAGCCGATGAAGCTCCACTTCTCGTAGTCCGGGCCGCCTTCGAGGGCGATGCGGAACATCTCGGCGCCGTAACCGGTGATGCCGATGGCGAAGAAGACGCCCAGGATGATGGCGTGTTCGGGCTTGGACTTGATGCGGATGCGGTACGGGCGCTGCACGTAGCGGCGCACGATTGCCCAGGTGATGCCGATCATGAACACCAGACCGGCGAAGTCACCGACGAAGGCGTAGGCCTTGTAGGTGGTCCCGTGCAGGAACTTCAGTGCCGGCGGCATCTGGTGATCGATCTCGAGGACCGTGGTGACACCGAGGAGCACCAGGAACCCGAAGTAGATCATCGAGTGCATGAGGCCGGCTGCGGAGTCGCGCAGCAGGGTCTGCATGTAGACCCCGGCGCGGAAGTCCTTCAGGCGCTGTTTGGCGTTCTTGGTGGTGGTGCGGCGCTGAGACGGTGCGCCGCGCTCCCAGTTCTTCATCCGGTTGGCGAACATGATGCCGACCCAGACGAGCAGCACCGGGATGACCGTGTAGAACACGATCTGGAGAGGGCCCGGGATGTTGACGAACACCGTTCGGTGGATCGGGCTGTCGCTCTTCCATTTGGTGATCTGTGGAATCACGCCCGAGACGAGCGTGAACACTCCGGCGAACGTGAACAGAATCAGCGCGAGCTGATTCGGCTTGAACCGTCGGGCCGAGGTGTCGTCCTCGGTGTCGGAAGCGGGGGTCTGGGTGGCAGCACTCATGCGCCGCCAAATCTACCCGCGAGTAACCGTCGGCTTCATTTCGAGCCAGACCAAACCAATTACGTTTCGGGGTCAGACCCCAAAACGTAACTGGTTGCACTGCATTGGCACGGCCGCGCCAGCCACCGCCGGGCCTCTCAAACCTGCGGCGTCTCAGCCGACGTAGGTGCGATCCATCTCGCGAATTCGTGAGGCGAGAGCACCCATCAGCTTGTGGGCGATCGATGGCACGTCGTCGAGGACGTTGATGAAGCGCTTCTGATCGATGACGAGCAAGGTGCAGTCGGTGGCGCAGACCGCGGACGCTGTCCGGGGGCCGTGATCGAGCAGCGACAGTTCGCCGACGACATCGCCAGCGCCGAGCGATGCGATCTTGCGGCCGTTGCGCTTGATCGTGACGTCGCCGCTCAAGATGACGAACGCCTCGCGACCGGTGTCGCCCTGATCGACAACGAGGGAGCCCTCTTTCATGTCGATCTCGTCAGCGGACTTGGCGACGAAATCGAGCTCCTTCTTGCTGCATCCGCTGAACAACGGAACGTTCTTCAAGCTCTCGAGTTGGGCTTTCTTGCTGGCCATGATGCAAAGACTAGACGCAGGTCGCAAGGCCCCGGATCACCGAAGCGACGGGCCACGGCGACTTGCGACCAGGCACCGAGTCGTGATCGAACGGCCAAGCGGGTCGCTCAGAACGCGATCAGTGGCTGGAGGTAGTCGTCGGGCGCTTCGTAGCCGAGGAGGTTGAACACGGTCGCGGCAACGTTGGCGAGGCCATGTGCATTACCTGGTCGGCCATCGACCATGTGGTACTCGCCGTCGTAGTTCGGGTCGTGGATAGCGAACGGCACCGGGCTCAGGGTGTGGCTGGTCTTGGGAGCGTGGCCACCCGACGGTGTCACGGTGTACATGACGTCGGCGTTGCCGTGGTCGGCTGTGTAGATGATCACGCCGCCGAGGTCGTCGATGACGTCGATCAACTGCGCCATGCACTCGTCGATGACTTCCATTGCCTCGATGGTGGCGTGCAGATGGCCGGTGTGGCCGACCATGTCGCCGCTCGGGAAGTTCAACCGGCCGAATCGGTACTCGCCGGACTGCAGCAGGTCGATGGTCTCTGCAGTGATTTCGCGGACCTTCATCGCCGGCGTCGTGTCGAACTCGACATTGTCGGACGGGATCTCGATGTAGGTCTCAAGCGACTCGTCGATGTATCCGGACTTGTTGCCGTTCCAGAAGTACGTGACGTGGCCGAACTTCTGGGTCTCGCTGATCGCGAAGCTCTTCACGCCTTCGGCACACAGGAACTCGCCCATCGTCCGGTCGATGGCCGGTGGCTCCACCAGATACTGCTTCGGGATGAAGGCATCACCGTCGTACTGCAACATCCCGGCGAAGAACGTCTTCGGATGGGGTTCGTCGTTCGCGCTCGAGCGATCGAACGCGTCGAAGTCGTCCTCTTCGAAGGCGCGTGAGATCTCGATCGCCCGGTCGCCGCGATAGTTGAACAGGATGACCGCATCGCCGTCGACGATCTTGCCGACGGGGTGTCCGTCGGCATCACCGACGACGAATCGGCCGAGGTACTGGTCGCCCTTGTCGGTCTCGGTGTACATCGTCTCCACTGCATCGGTGGCGGACTCGAAGACCGGGCCTTCGCCATGCACATGGCACATGTAGCCGCGCTCCACCATGTCCCAGTCGGCTTCGTACCGGTCCATCGTGATCGTCATCCGGCCACCACCCGATGCAATGCGGAAGTTGCGGGCAGCGCCTGCTGCCGTGCCGACAGCGTTGATCTCGGCGAGCACCGCTTCGGTCTGTTCGATGTAGCGCAGTGCGCTGCGGGCATCGACATCGCGTCCGTCGTGCAAAATGTGCACGGCACAGCTGGTCACGCCGTCAGCGGCAGCGCGCCGCAGCAGCAGGTAGAGGTGTTCGTTCGCTGAGTGCACACCGCCATCGGAGTGCAAGCCGAGCAGGTGCAACGTGCCGACGCGGCCGTGCGCAATGGCTCGCTTCCAGATGTCGGTCTCGAAGATCGCACCGGTCTGCAACGCCTTGTTCACGAGCTTGGCGCCCTGCGCGAAGATCCGCCCTGCTCCGAGTGCGTTGTGGCCGACCTCGCTGTTGCCCATGTCGTCGTCGGTCGGAAGGCCGACCGCAGGGCCGTGCGCTGCGAGTTCGGTGTACAGCTCGGTCGCGGTGAGCGCGTCGAGTGTTGGCGTGCGCGCCTCGGTGACCGCGTTGCTCGGCCCCGGTGGAGCCACACCGACACCATCAGCGACGACGACGAGCACCGGGCCCGGCCGACCAGCGAACGACGGATGCTTCTGCAGCGACAGCGTCATCGGACCAGCCTACGAACGAGATCGCGGCCTGGCGAGGACCGCACGACATCGAGCGCGCAACGCTGCGCCCTGCTGCCGACTCGTCGGCGAACGGTTCGTCGGCACCGGCCGGGGTTGTGTGAAGATCTTGCCAGATGGTCGGATCAACGAGCACCGCGCAGCAAGCGGACAGCCTCACTGCTGGCGCGCGGCCCGAGGACGATCCGCGCCCAGTCGTCACCGTGCGGTTGATCGGCACAGTCGGTCTGACCGTCGATGGCAGCGACGTTGCGTGTCGCGGCCTGCGCGAGTCGGCGTTGCTCGCCAGGCTCGCGATCGACGTCGGCGTCACGGTCACGCGCGACCGTCTGCTCGACGACGTGTGGACCGAGGCGAACCCGGGCTCGCGCAACACGTTGCGGGTGCAGATGTGGCGGCTGCGCAGCTTGTTCGAAGCCGCAGGCGCTGCAGACGTCATCGAGACCCGGGCGAACGGGTATGCACTCGTGCTCGATCGGGATTCGGTCGATCTGCTCGCGATCATCGATCGAATCAATGCCGCCACGGTCGCCGGCGACGAGCAGCAGCTGCTGTCCGATGCTGAGTGGGTGCCGAAACTCGAGCGGGTGCGGCTCCTCGAAGGACTCGAGGACTTCGACTTCGCCCTCAACGCCGCGGTCCGGTTCGAGCGTCTGGTGGTCTCGGCGCACCATCAACACGCCCGGGCATTGCTCGCAGTCGAGCGTTTCGACGCGGCCATCGAGGTCCTGACACCGCTCGTCGACCTCGACCAGAGAGCAACCGAGCCGGCGGCGCTGCTGATGCGCGCGTTACGGCTGGTCGGCCGGCGATACGACGCACTGCAGGTGGCGGTCCGCCACCGCAGTGCCTTGACCGACGTCGGCCTGCTCGTCGGTGAGTCCGTCCTCGCCGAGGAGCGCCGCTCGCTCGATTCGTCGGCTGACCCGCCAGCGACGATCGAACGACCGATCGGCCACGCCGCCGTCTGCGACCAAGTGGCTGGCGTCATCGCTGCCATGGTCGGCCGGGCTGACCCGAGGGGTCGAGGTTTCCCGAGTGACCGGCGTGACGGAAGTGGCTTGGTGTGTCTGAGCGGCGAGGCCGGCGTCGGCAAGTCGTTCGTCCTCGACTGGCTCTCCGACGACGCCGAACGTCGAGGTGCCCGTGTCGTGCGCGCCGCCGGCGACCGGTTCGAATCGGCGTTCCCGCTCGCAGTGCTCCGCCGTGCCTTCGCCGCTGAGGGTGTGACCTTCGACGAGGCAAACGACCCCTCGCTCGCCCCCGACCCACCAACCGTGTGGCAGCGCACGCAAGCAAAGGATCGAGTCGTCGAGTCAATCGCTGCGCTGCTCGACGAGCCGCTCGCCCTGATGCTCGACGACCTCCACTGGGCCGACGAGACGTCGTTGGTCGTCCTGCGCGGCCTTGCCGCTCTCGCGCAGACGAAGCCGCTCACGATCATCGCTGCAGGTCGGCCTGTCGGGGAGTGGAGGCGCTACCTCACCGACATCGCCGAGGTGTCCACCGTGGTGGAACCGCTCGACATCGCGGACAGTCGCCGCCTGGCAGCGCAGTTCGTCGGCGCTGACCTCGACTCGTCACTCGAAGCGGTCGTCGACGGTGCGCAGGGCCTGCCACTGTTGATCGTCGAGCTGCTGCGAGGCCTGGCATCGGAGTCGCGACTCGTCACGCAGGACGAATCGTTGGCGGTAGCCGGCCACCATGTCCCGCGCACCTTCCGCGACGTCGTGCAGCGTCGCGTCGCTGAACTGTCCGACGACGCGATTGCGGCCTGTCGGTCGGTGAGCACCATTGGTCCGAACGCGACGACGGCCGTGCTCGCAGGCTTCCTCGACCGCGCTCCGCTCGAAGTTGCTGCCGACGTCGACGAAGCGATCTCAGCGGGTCTGTTGAAGAGCGCGGGCCTCCAGATCGAGTTCCGCCACGACCTGGTTCGCCAGGCATTCGACGACACGGTCACCGATGTCGCGCAGGCCGAGATGCATCGGCACGCCCTCGACTTCTGGTCCGAACGCGGTGCTCCGCTCGCGACGCTCGCGGCCCATGCCGTCCTCGCCGGTGGCCGCGCCCACGACGCCGAGTTGGTGAGCTGGCTGACCAAAGCCGCCGACCTGTCGGGTTCGCTCGAGCCGGCGAGCACCCTCGACTTCCTCGACAAGGCGCTCGCGACCACCACGGGCGACGTCGTGGTTCGCTACGAGATTCAACGAGCCCGCGTCGAAGCGCTGACAGCGGCCGGCCGGTCGGCCGAGGCGATGGATCTGCTCGAATCGGTGATCGGCATGGTTCCTGACCGTCGACCCGAAGCGGTGCTGCGGCTCGCCGGGCTCCGGATCCTGGCGAACGACCTGCAGGCCGGGCTCGACGACATCGCCCGGGTGATCGATGCCCCCGGCGCCAGCGACGACGTGAGTCCCGCCGTGTATGCGCGACTGGTGGCGCTGTCGGCGATCACGTCAGTGATCATGCTCGACTCCGAGGCCGGACGACCGATGGCGCAACGTGCCGCCGAACTGGGCGAGCGGTGCGGCGATGCCGTCGCACGGAGCATCGCAGCATCGGCGCTCGGTCGCGCCGACGCCTTCGAGCTGTTGCCGACCGCGCTGCCTTCGTTGCAACTCGCCGTCGAGTTCGCTGACGCTGACGCCACCCGTCAGGGCCACGCCTATCAGCCACTCAACCTCCTCGCGCTCACGGCGCTCGACTTCGGCGACCACGCGATTGCGGACCGGGCGCTGGTGGCAGGCGAAGCGCTCCAGGAGCACCTGTTCGCCCCGTGGACGAAGCCACTGTTCGACGCCGTGGAGATGACGTTGGCGTATCGGCGTGCCGACTTCGATGGGGCAGTCGGTGTGGCCGAACGGCTTCTCTACCGGCGCAGCGACGTCGGCGCCGGATCAGTCGATGCGTGGGCGCACGCCGTGATCGCCCTTGTTGCGGTCCGTCGCGACCAACTCGACGTCGCTGCTGCGGCCGCCGACGACGCCGAACTGGGGTTGCAGACGACGCCGAACTCGCTGGGCACCGGCGTGGTCGTGGCGACCCGGGCGGTCGTCTCCGCCGCGTGTGGCGACATCGACGTCGGGTTCGCCGCCCTGCGCGGTGCGTGGGACTTCTACGAAGGAGTCGGGGTGCGCAGGCGACTCGTCACCTTCGCAGCGCCACTCGTCCTGCTCGCGCTCGTCCGAGACGATCGGGCGACGGCTGGTCATGTCGCCACCGTCGTCGGGGAATTGGCATCGACGTCGAAAACCGGTGCCCATCGGGCGCTCGCGCTGCGGCTGCGTGGTCTGGCCGATGACGACGTCGCGCTGCTCGAACAATCGGCGGCGCTCGCTCGGCAGGTCGACCACTTGGCCGACGCCCAGGACGCCGAGCGCGAGATCGAAGCGATTCGCACGGACCGAACCCACCGCGTCATCGTCTGAGGATGGTGGGCTGCGCGTTCACCAGGCGTCGACGACGCGGTGTTGCGGTGTCCACCCGGTGGCGGCGGTGAGCTTGCCCGAGCTGATGCGTTGAGCGCGACCGAGGCTGGTGACTCCTTGGCCACCGAGCCGCACGAGCAGGCGGGGGAGTGGCCGCAGCCGACGTCGGCCCACCGCAGCCGCGAGGGCGCTGGCATGGTCGGACCGACGCGCGGGGTCGGGTTCGGCGACGTTGTAGACGCCCGAGGGCGCGCCGAGCGCAGCGACCGTGGCGGCAGCAGCGTCATCGATGTGGATGAAGGAAGCGAACGTGTCGAGGTCGCCCGGCACGGGGAAGAGCCCACGTCGCGCGATTGCCCGGATGGCCTCACCGTGAGCACTGTCGTCGGCGACGAACATCGCGAACCGCAAGACGACACCGGTGCCGCCCGCGTCAGCGACGCTCTGGCCGGCTGCTTCGGCGTCGACGCACGTCGCGTTGCCCCAGAAGTAGGTGCACTCCGTGTCCTCGTCGATCCATGCGTCGCCGCTGTCGACATACGGGAAGGTGATCGACTCGCCGACGTATGTGCCGCCGGTGCGAGCCATTGCTGTCGCGAGGTTCGCCGACGCATCGCGTCGCAGCCGATCATTCATCGCCCACCCTCGCCGCAGCGCTGCTGATGCGCCGGTCGGGATCGACGTCGCAACGTTGACAATGGCGTCGTGCCGATCACCGATGAGGGCGGTGGCCGCCGGATCGAACAGGTCGATCGTGGCGGTCGTCGCCCCAGCGGCGGTTGCTCGCGCTGCAGCCTCAGGATCGCGAACGTTCGCCGTGACCGTGTGGCCGGCCGCGACGAGGGCGGGCACGACCCGGCGACCGAGGACGCCGGTGGCGCCCGCAACGAACACCCGCATGCTCATGGCGCGACCTGCTCGTCGCTGGTTTGGAGTCGTCCGGACGCCCAGATCAATCCACCGCCGACGACCACGAAGAGGACCAGCCCGGACAAGCTCGCCGCGAGGTCGGACCCGCCGAGGCCGTCGGTGTTGGCGAGATGGTAGATCGCGTGCGGCACACCCCACACGAGTGCCGCTGCGCCAGCGATGCCGACCAGCTCGCGGCCGAGCCGCACCCACGCTGCAACGAACAGCACGGCGAGCGCAAGGTTCAGGGCGCCGACGTCGCGAACGAGGTGTTCGTTGAAGGGTCCGTCGACAGACACCCAGGCCCGGCCGAGGCCCGGGAACCCGTCGTAGAACGACTGCGGAGCGAGCAACGCCCACACCCCGATCTGGCCGTTGACCACGATGAGGTAGCCCAGAGCGATCCGGATCCAACGCTGCACTGTCATGGCGGAAACCGTACGTCGAACTGGTAGCCATCGAAAGACCACTTCATGTCCCTGAGGTCAGACCACTTGTGAAGTCGGTCGTAGAGTCAGCGACATGACCGATGTCCTCCTCGACCTTGGCATCGACCTGGCGCACGGAGCGGCGCGACGCGTGGCACTGGAAGATGCGCTGCGCACCGCGGTCAGGTCCGGCCGCCTTGCAGCAGGCTCAGCACTGCCGTCGACCCGCGCGCTGGCGACCGATCTAGGCGTGTCGCGCTCCACGGTCGTCGCTGCGTACGAGCAGCTCGTCGCTGAGGGATATCTCACCGCCTCGCGCGGCAGCGCCACCCGCGTCCGCGACTCGCTCCCCGAGACCGTCGACGACGTCGAGGTCGACCTGTTCGGACCCAACCCGCTGCACGACTTTCGGCCCGGCGAACCGGACCCGAGCACGTTCCCCCGAGCCCGATGGATGCAGTCGACACGCCGCGTCATGCGCACCGCCGCCGACACCGCTTTCAGCTACCCGGATCCACGCGGGGTCACCGAGCTGCGGAGTGTCCTCGCCGACCAATTGGCGCGTACCCGCTCGGTCGTTGCGACGACGTCCAGCCTGCGCATCGTCGGAGGGTTCGCCGCAGGTCTGGGCTTTCTCGGAGAGATGCTGCGTCACCGTGGCGTCGAACGGATCGCGGTCGAGGATCCGATGTTTCCCTTCCACGCCGACGTGCTCGCGCTCACGGGTCTGCAGGTCGTGCCGATACCGCTCGACACCGAAGGCATCGACATCCAACGACTCCGCGACGCCGACGTCGGCGCCGTGCTCGTCACTCCCGCACATCAGTACCCGACCGGAGTCACCATGAGCGCGGAGCGCCGCGGCGAGTTGGTTGCCTGGGCGCGAGACGCTGACACCTGGATCATTGAGGACGACTACGACGGTGAGTTCCGTTACGACCGGCGGCCCATCGGTGCACTCCAGGGTCTGGCCCCTGACCGCGTGGTGTACGCGGGCACTGCGAGCAAGTCGCTGGCACCGGCGCTCCGACTGGGGTGGCTCGTCGTGCCCAAGACGTTGCAGCGCGACCTGCTGCGGGTCACGCACATGCGCGCCGGCGTGTCTGCCCTCGAACAACTCGTGCTCGCCGACTTCGTCGAGCGCGGTGAGCTCGACCGACACGTTCGCCAGATGCGTGGTCGCTATCGAGCGCGCCAGGTCGCCCTACGTGAGGTGATCGCCGAAACAGCACCGTGGCTCCGCGTCGCTGAAACCGCCGCCGGGCTGCACGTCATGGCGAACATCGCCAACCCGCAGCGCGCCACGGTGCAGCTCGACGAGGCCAAGGTTCTCGCAGCGGCTGCAGCGGCGTCAGTCGGATTGCTGGGTTTGTCGACCGATCACCGTTCCGACGCTGCGGGCCAGGGGCTGGCAATCGGCTTCAGCCGACCTCCCGAACACCACTTTCGCACCGCGCTGGAACATCTCGCCGCCGTGTTCGAGCAGCTGTCGGCCTGACCCGGGGGGTGGGCCTGTTCTCACACCGGTCGCCCGCTCTACGATCAGGCCATGCACGCACCGGCCGCCGCATACGACTTCGACAGATTCCTCCGCTACGACGAGTTGGTGGCCTGGCTCGATGAGTTCGTGGATGCCCACTCCGATCTGGTCGGCATCGAGACGTACGGCGAATCCCACGAGGGTCGTGATCTCCTCCTTGTCACGGTCACCGACCCCTCGACCGGAACGCACGACACGAAGCCGGCGCACTGGGTCGACGCCAACATCCACTCCGTCGAGCTCACTGCATCGGTCGCTGCGTGTCGGCTGCTCCAACACCTCGTCGACGGCTTCGACGCAGGCGACGAGCAGGTGGTCCGGGCGTTGCGCAGTCGGACGTTCTACGTCGTCCCGCGAGTCAATCCGGACGGCGCCGAATGGGCACTGGCGGATGCGCCCCGCTTCCGCCGTTCGAGCGTCCGGAACTGGCCACTCGCTGACGGCCGACGGTGGCCCGGACACGAAAGCGAAGACATCGACGGCGATGGTCGCATCCTGCAGATGCGCATCGCAGATCCGCGTGGGCAGTGGATGCCCCACCCCGACGACACGCGGCTGTTGATTCCCATCCCACTCGACGGCACCACGTCAGATGTCGAGCGCTTCCGACTCTTCGGCGAAGGCACCCTCGCCGACTTCGACGGCTTCACGATGCCCAAGCCGTCGCTCCCGCAAGGGCTCGACATGAACCGCAACTTCCCCGCCGGGTGGGGCACCACCGTGCCGGGGTCCGGTGATCACCCGTTGTCCGAACCCGAGATCGACGGCTTGATCCGGGCGATCGTCGCGCGACCCAACATCTGCGGGTTCAACGCGTTCCACACCAGCGGTGGCGTGCTGTTGCGGCCGTCGTCGACTGCTGCCGACGCAGCGCTCGCTCCGAACGACGTCTGGGTCTGGAAGGAGCTGGCGAAGCGCGGCACGGAGCTGACCGGCTACCCGGCCCACTCGGTCTTCGAGGACTTCACCTGGGACACGACCGAGACAATGAGTGGGGCATCCGACGATTGGGCGTACGAACACCTCGGCATCTTCGGATGGACCACCGAGTTCTGGGACATCGTGCATGCCGCAACAGGGGAGAAGTCCTCGACGAAGGCGTGGTACACCGGCCCGACCGACGACGAAGCACTCGCCGTGCTGCACTGGCTCGACGGACAGCCGGGCGGTGCGCAGACCGCTGGTTTCGTCGATTGGTACCCGTTCGACCATCCGCAACTCGGCCCGGTCGAGCTGGGCGGCTGGAACGATCTGTACTCGTGGACCAATCCGCCGCTGCACCTGCTCAAGGACGAAGTCGACGGGCACGGTGCATTTGCCGTCGCGCAGGCATTGGCCGCGCCGTGCCTCGAGATCCAGCACGCCGAGATCAGGCCGTTGGGGCCCGACACGTGGAGCGTGTCGATCGGCGTGGCGAATGCCGGCTGGCTCCCGACCAACGTCACCGACAAAGCGCGCAAGGACGGCTTCGTTCGGCCGATCGTCGCCGAGATCGCCGGCGCTGAACTGGTCGACGGTGGATCACGGCGTGTCGAACTCGGTCAGCTCGCCGGTGCGATGGCGGCGCGCTTCAATCGTGGAGATGGCGGCTCCCCGGAGCGAACACTTGCGACGTGGGTGGTCCGGTGCCCGCCCGGCACCGAGCTGACGGTGACCGCCGCCCATCAGCGCGCCGGCACGGCGTCGGCGACCATGACCTGTTGAGTACCTACTGAGCACCTGCTCAGACGAGCTTCACTCCGCCAGTTGATCGAAGAACTCTGGCTGCGCCACGATCTGGGCGCTGCGGTTCGGCGTCCAGTCGAGATCCAGGTACTGCTTGTAGCCGACGTGGGTCGGCACGAAACCGTGGTCCTGGAAGAACTTGTGGGCGTGCTCGCGTTTGGCGCCCGCCGTGAGCTGCATGCGGTAGCAGCCGAGGTCGCGTGCTCGGCTCGCTGCGTACTCGAGCAGCTGGCTACCGATGTCGGAGTCGGCGTATGCCGGCTCGACGTGCATCGATTCGATCTCGGCGCAACGCCCGCCGCGATGTTGGAAGTGTCGGAACGTCACGAGTTGCACCATGGCCACGGCACGGCCGCCGAGGTCGGCGACGAGGAGATAGTTGCCGTCGGTCGCATCGATCTCGCGGATCGCGTCGGCGTAGTCGTTCACGAAGCTGGGATTGTCCCGGTTGCTCTGCATGAAGCCGGGGTCGCGGACCTTGTTGCCGAGCAAGAGCTCGATCAGGTCGTTCACATCGGAATCCAATGCGTCGCGGAGGTACAGCTGCACGAAACACAGTGTGTCACGCCGCGCGCGCACCACGCGCGATGGTCGGGTCACTGCGTCCGGTGGCAGGCTGCTGGCTCTCGTTCGGAACTCGCGGTCGGCGCGCGTACGTGTCACGATGCACACATGACTCGTTGGAATCGTGCGCTCGTCACCGGGGCGTCGTCAGGGATCAGGCGAGCAATCGCCGAGCAACTCGCGGCCGACGGCACCCGGCTCGTCGTGGTTGCTCGCGACGAGCAATGGCTGCGCCAGTTGGCCGATCGGCTGGAGGTCGACGTCAACGTGGTCGCCCTCCAACGACTGTCGCAGGTGGCGGCGGCTGTCCTGGTCGAGCGTGGGGGTGGCGGCGGAATCCTCAACGTGTCATCGATCGCGGCATTCGCCCCGGCAGCGAACAGTGCGACCTACGCAGCCACCAAAGCCTTCGTCAGCTCACTGTCCGAGGGTCTGCACGCTGAGATCCCGCGCGTGTTCTCATGAGCGACGCCCCTGACGCCCCTGACGCTCCTGACGCTCCTGACGCGTCTGCGCTCGAGGAGTTGACCGCAGCTGCTTCGGCAGCGCAGGCCAAGGCCCATTGCCCGTACTCGAACTACCCGGTCGGCGCAGCGATCCGAACGACCTCGGGCGAGGTGTTCGCCGGATGCAACGTCGAGAACGCCGCCTATCCGGAAGGGACGTGCGCCGAAGCGGGTGCGATCGCTGCGATGGTCCTCGCTGGCGAGCGTGAGATCGCCGAGGTGGTGGTGGTCACCGGAGGAACGACACCGGGCACGCCTTGCGGAGGGTGTCGACAACGCCTGCGCGAGTTCGCCGGACCGGACGTGGTCGTCACCGCCATCAGTGAGGGCGCGACGTTGCAAATCACGATGGCCGAACTCCTGCCCAACTCCTTCGGTCCCGAGTTCCTCGAGTGACCCAGCAGTTCCTCGAGCGACCCTGCGGTCCGGTCTCGATTGTCGAGGTTCAGCGTTGATCCAGCTGAGAGCCCGATCCTGAGTCGACAAGACTCAAGTAATCGGAGTCGAGGTTGTTGCTGAACGAACGACGCCCTATCTTGAGTGACAACGAAGAAGGATCTACCCCCGGATTACCCCTCGGACTCAGGAAACAGGAAACAAGGAGCAACACATGCCCAAAGCAGTCGGTATCGACCTCGGTACCACCAACTCAGTCGTCTCGGTTCTCGAAGGCGGCGAGCCCGTCGTCATCGCGAACTCCGAAGGCGGCCGCACGACCCCGTCGGTCGTTGCGTTCTCCAAGGCCGGCGAAGTGCTCGTCGGCGAAGTCGCCAAGCGCCAAGCAATCACCAACCCTGACCGCACGTTCCGTTCGGTCAAGCGCCACATGGGCGAGAGCTGGAAATCCGAAGACATCGACGGCAAGCAGTACACCGCCCAGGAGATCAGCGCTCGCACGCTGATGAAGCTCAAGCGCGACGCCGAGAGCTATCTCGGCGACACGGTCACCCAAGCCGTCATCACCGTCCCCGCGTACTTCGACGATGCTCAGCGCACCGCCACGAAGGAAGCCGGCACGATCGCCGGCCTCGAAGTCCTGCGGATCATCAACGAGCCGACCGCAGCAGCGCTCGCGTACGGTCTCGACAAGAGCGACGAAGACGAAACCATCCTCGTGTTCGACCTCGGTGGCGGCACGTTCGACGTGTCGGTCCTCGAGATCGGCGACGGCGTCTTCGAAGTGAAGTCGACCCACGGCGACACCGTCCTCGGCGGCGACGACTGGGATCAGCGCGTCATCGACTGGCTGGTCCAGCAGTTCAAGGCCGCCCACGGCGTCGACCTCAGCGCTGATCGCATGGCCGCTCAGCGTCTGCAGGAAGCAGCAGAGAAGGCCAAGGTCGAACTCAGCCAGACGCAGTCGACGCAGATCAACCTGCCGTTCATCACCGCAACGGCCGACGGTCCGCTTCACCTCGACGAGTCGCTGTCACGCGCCAAGTTCCAAGAGCTCACCGCTGACCTGATCGAGCGTTGCCGGGTCCCGTTCGAGCAGGCACTCAAAGATGCCGGCGTCGCCAAGGGCGACCTGAACCACGTCATCCTCGTCGGCGGCTCGACCCGTATGCCGGCCGTCACCGACCTCGTGCAGGACCTCACCGGCAAAGAGCCAAACAAGACCGTCAACCCCGACGAAGTGGTCGCCATCGGCGCTGCGGTCCAGGCTGGCGTGCTGCGCGGCGACGTCAAGGACGTGCTCCTGCTCGACGTCACGCCGCTGTCACTCGGCATCGAGACCAAGGGTGGCGTGATGACCAAGCTCATCGAGCGCAACACCACCATCCCGACCAAGCGCACCGAGGTGTTCACGACCGCGGAGGACATGCAACCGTCGGTCGAGATCCACGTCCTGCAGGGTGAGCGCGAGATGTCGAGCTACAACAAGACGCTCGGCAAGTTCCAGCTCGTCGACCTGCCCCCCGCCCCTCGCGGCGTACCGCAGATCGAAGTCACCTTCGACATCGACGCCAACGGCATCGTGCACGTGAGTGCCAAGGACCGGGCCACCGACAA
>ENA-ORXT01004302-ORXT01004302.1-marine-metagenome-genome-assembly--contig:-NODE-4302-length-14878-cov-15.093507_pt1 | contig 14878 bp, 19 predicted proteins | sample MGYA00237868_ERZ511482 | MGnify/ENA metagenome assembly ERZ511482 | reverse complement strand
GGGGGGGGGGGGGGGGGGGGGGGGGGGGGGGGGGGGGGGGGGGGGGGGGGGGGGGGGGGGGGGGGGGGGGGGTGGTGAGGACGCCCGAGTTGGTCTTGGTCATAGGACTGGCATCATAAAGAATCAACTATAAAGAGACCCTGTTGTTCCATAAGACAGTAAACAACAGCTCACACCCACACCAAGTCACGCCAGCAGCGCCGCGATGTAGTTGGAGATCCGCACAAACTGGCCTGCAATCTGCGCCTGGGTGAGCATGGCCGTCGCTGCCGCCATGAGGCGCATCGGCTTGGTCATGAACCTGCTATCCTGGTACACTAGGTCCCGCACGTTGCGCTTCAGCTGGTTGAATACCCCTTCCACTGGTTGGAGGTTGGGGGAGTAGGCGGGCAGTCGCACAAAGGGCATGCCATTTGCCTGCATGAACGCATCCCCGGCAACGTCATGGATACCAGCGTTGTCGTAGAGGATGACGCAGGCGTCCGGCTGGAGCTCCCACGGAAGGCCTGGAATGTAAGCGTTCATCTGCTGCCGCAGCCCGTGCAAGAAAAGGCGCCAGTCGTCCGACGTCTGGGCGTCTCCGAGGATGACCGTCGTGACCCACAGCACCCCGTGGGTCATCGAGACCGCCATCATCGTACTCGTGCGTACGACTGGTCGGGTGTCGCGGTCGTAGAGCACACAGGGCGTGCCCTGCACGCTGCGTCCGTACAGCCGGTACATGTCGGAACCTTGAGTGTGTGTTTCGTCAACGGAAATGATGCACCGCAGCGGAATTTGGTTGAAGGCAATTGCAAAAGCGCGTTGGTCTGTTTCAGAACGCTCCGAAAACAGCCGCTCCACGCGCTTCCTCGTGATGTTGTTGCGGCGCAGCACCCGGTACACCGTTGAAGCGCTGACATACCGGTGATCGCTCGCCGGAAAATCCAAGCTCAGCGCGACCAGCAAGTCGACGTGGTCCTTCAGGAACGCGGCGGGCTCGCGCTGTAGTAGCGAGAGGATGGCGTGGTTCAGGGTGGGGTTCCGCACCGCCGCGTCCTCGTGGGAGTTGTGCATGGCAGGATCACGCCACACCGTGCCATTGTCACGCAAGAATTTGAGCCAACGCCGCATGGACCGCTTTGAGCAGCCCATGATGCCCCGCACCTCGTCACGGGTGTAGTCCTCCTCAAAAAGTCCGAGGACGTGTTGACGGGTCTCCTCCGAGAACATAGCGTCCACCCGGCGAGCCCCTAGAACGGCAACCGCAACCGTCGCAGCGTCGAAGACGAGCAGGGGGACGCACACGCGCAAGACGGGGGAGACAATGGTGACCAGCTGCGTGCTGAGGCACAGGTGGGTCGATGTGGGCACCAACCGGACGTCACGGGCACCTGCACCGGCAAAGGGCCACAGTGCGCGGCCCACCTCTCCGGCGCCCTCTCGCAGGGCGGCGCTTGACCACTCGTTAGCGAGAGCACTGTGATTGCTGCCCTCCGATATTTCGTTGGGCCGGCCACTGGTGCAACCTGACTGAGCAACAAATCAGAGCAAGGCATGAGTGCAACCTGATTGCCGCAGTCTTTCCCAGAATGTGTCCCTGCAGCGATTCACTCTGTCTGGAAATTCACGCCGAAAGTAAACCACCCGAAAGAAAAATGAACGTGTGGTCTGTCCAGAATGTAATCTCTTCGCGAAGGACGCGAGCCGGAAAAAGGCTGTCCTTGGATCAGAGTGCAGAGTACTTGGATCGCCATCTGATCCTGATGACCAGGGCTTTTCCAGCGAGCAGCCGTCTTTGTGCACCTTCTCCCAGCCGCCCCGGTCAGCGGCGAGCGTCAGAAGGGGTGCCACATCGGACAATATATATTCATGACAGAGTCAGTAGCAATTGTTGTCGATCAGGCGTTCCCAAAATTCGCTGGCCCCGCTGAGGTGGTAGATAGGTCAGGTCATGATTCTACCAGCGGCTCGGAAGTATATTCACATCCCGCTCACTTGCAAGTTGCACGGTATCTCGCGCCGAACGGTTTCTGTCCTCCCGTTCGAAAAAAGGAACAGAACTGGGCGGCTCTGGTATTGTCAGCGAACTGTCGCGGATCCGCCACCGGCGCCGCTGGCGTCGTCGTCGTCGCCACCATCGCCACCATCGCCACCATTGCCACCAGGACCCGCGTCGCTCTCTGCTTCGCCCCCCCCCCCGCTCTATACCCGTCGCAGAAGCGGACACCGTGGCAGCATTGTGGTTGAGTGCCGGCATTCGGCCTGATAGCTGGCACGGGCACCGTTGGCGATCAATAGTAAGGTACGCTGCGAGTGGCAGTACCACGGCCGGACGGCTAGCCCTGGGCAGTGAGTATCATTTCTGAGTGTATAGACGCTGACTCTCACCATGGGCCCGCTCTGATTTCTGGTGTATTTTATGGCCGCGGGGCGTATCTGTGCGGGGGACGCGACGGAAGATGTGTTCCTGGTACAGAAAGCGGGTATCGTTTGGGGGGGATGAAGGAGGTGGAGCGCCAGTTTGACGAGAACGGGCGCTGACGTCCGCGGCTGCACTTTCTGTCTCTTTCTTCGCATGCGACCGCTGCGCGTTGCAGTTTATTTCCCAGCCAGGGTTGTTCCCCGCCACTTCCGTTGACGGCGTGGTGTCTTGCTGCGGTGGCCACCGTTTTTCCCACCCTACCATTGAAACCTACGCCGACGCCCACATCTGTGGCGTGCTACGGGTTTATGTTGGGCGTCCGCCCCCTCCGCAGTGGGTAGCGAGGCGGGGGCGGCGTGCCCTGGTCTGTAGCCGACCCAAATACGGCCTGGGGGGCACAGCCCAGAGGCACGCACAAGCTCTTGCTCGGGGGTTCGGACGCGCAGCGGGTCGCGGTGCCGCTCCCCCTTTTCGCGGTGCCGTTCCCCCTCGGTTCCCGAGGCCTTCGCTGCGACCGACGGGGCGCCGCCGGGGCATGAGTGTCGCGGGCGACGCGGCGCGACCCCTGCCGCCGCCGCCGCCGCCGCCACCGCTGCCGCCACCGCAAACATGCGATACCTGGTCGTCCGCGGAGACGACGAGCGTCAGCACTGGGTAGTCGGACGGGACGAGTGCGACCAATGCATGTCATACATTTCTGATGCGGCCGACAAAGGGGTGATGGAAGCCGAGGTGAACTTTCGGCCGACGTCGGCCGTAGGCCATTAGAATGTGCCCCACTCTTTTCTCTGGCAGGGCTCCGCGGGTCGACAGCCGCCATGTGGGTCTTCAACACCCGGCCAGGCCATATCGCGGCAGCGCTTGTCGTCTGTCCGTGACGAATGTATTCATCGCCTCATGGCTGCACAGAGCGACACCTCGCCCGTCGACCCCCGCAGCTTCCACCCCGCCCCCCGAAGCCTTCTAGACTCTGAGGCCCGTGCGGCCTCACGGTTGTTCGTATGCGGCGTGACTCAGTTGGCTGGGTGAGGCACATCTGTTCATTGTAGGAGAAGCAAAATGGGTCAATTGGAGACGAGATCGAAGAGTAAGATCAAGAGCATTCGTTCAGATCCTGCCACGCATCGTCTGTCTCGCCCCGCAATCGTGGTGGTGTTGCAAAACAGCCAGCCGCCTCCCTTTTGTCTCCGGATGCGAGCCAACAGCCGGAGCGTGCTCCGTCCGACCTCCTTCTTTTGGCAGCTGTTCTTTGGAGCTGGAGGTATGTCCTCGACCCGTCGTCCCCCCCGGCCACCCGTGTCTAACACCCTCGACAGCCCCCACGCCCTGGCACAACGACTACAGGCTGCCGCCGGTCGTCGTGGACGGCAGCGCAGCTTCCCTCTGAGAGCGGGTGAGGCACTGGTAGACTGTTGGGGAGGCGAGAACATAGCTCCGCCTCGCCAAGTCAGTTTTCGAGCTGCCGTTGCCGATGGATCTGGAGCGGTAGCCGACGCGCTACGCCGGAAGCGGCGCCGCCTGCGCGGTGGCACACCAAGTCGACCTGACGACTGCGGTCGTTTGCGTGCGCCGCGGCCGGGGAAGGGCGAGGCCGGGCCGTCAACGCTGCAGCTCGTTGCGAGGGCCGAGGTACTCCAAGCGCTGGCCAACCGCGCAAACGTCGCCGTCGCGGCCGTCGTTGCAGGTACGAGAAGCAAGACAGCCGCGACAGGAGAGCACGCTGTGCGTTTGGAGGCAGTTTTAGCTGCCTCCGCAGCGGCAATGGAGGCGGTGACGGAAGCAAAAGAGGCAGCGGACGCGGCCATTGCAGCCGCCGCCGTTTCCAGCGCGGCGGCTAAGGTCAGTGCTTCGGGGGCGGCGACGGCTCCGGCAGACACGTCTGTACCCGCGGTTGCGGTCGAGAGTGCGATCGAGGTTGCGGCGGCGGTCGTCGCGGTTGTGCCAACCACACGACGCGCTGCAAGGAGCCGGCTGCAGCGATTCCGAGCGGGAGTTCGTAGCTGTCTTCGGCGCCATCATCGTAGTGAAGGACGTGGTGCGGGCAGTGAGTGAATAGAATGGGACCGAAGCACGAGCTCGGTGCAGGTGTGCGTGTGCTTGGATCTTTGCTGCATATCAATCAAATAAAAAGCTCGCTGCCGACTATCGCCACTTCGACCTGCGCACTGCGTGCACTAGAGCCAATCCTGCCAGCACCAACCACCGTTACAGCCGTCAATAACAACTCAAAACGAAACCACGCAGTCGCATCCCTTCGCCTGGCAGAAGGCGGCTACGGTCGGCGGACCGATGACGGCACCGGACGTTCATACGTACACCTGCGCGCCACTTGCTCTTTGGCGCGCCGCCGCCGCTACTGGCAACGGCGTCGGCCGCTGTCACACACGTGGTGGCCGTCACGGCGCCGCTGACCGGGCGCACCGATGGCCGCCGACGGCCGCCAACGGCTGACCCCAACGGGCGCTACTGGCGACGAAGGCGAACGATGGAGGGGGAAGGGGCAGCGGACAACCCGGTGCGCGTCTGCGCGCCCCTCGATCCGCGTTGCCGATCCCGCTGTCGACGCCGCCCTCGCCGTCCACTGCGCCGGCGTGAAATGTCGCCGCCCCCGTCCCGTCCGCGACGCTGATGCCGACCGCGTGCTTGTCCCGCGCCCCCCAACGCGCCATAGCCATCTGCTCCCGGCGTTGGCCGCCGACAGCCGACCTGAACTGACGCCGACGGCGATGACGGTGACGGCCAATGGTAGCGACGGCAGCCGAGCTCGCCGGCGGCAGCCGACCGCGTTCGCGCTCGACACAGCCGCCGATCTCGCTGGCACCATCGCAAATGGCGACGGTAACGCCGCCCTCGCCCCACCGGGAAGCCATCGTCGGGTGCGGCCGACATCTTCTTGTCCGTCACTTAGTCGCCTACCGCGCCCATGGTCCCCTCCCTCCCTTGCGCCAGAGTCCTCACCACCCGGTCGACGTCATCCGTCCCCAACCGTCGCTTCCGGCGATGCCGATGACGGCCCGGCGCCGTCGTCGTCGTCACCGTCCAGCGCCAGAGGAGTGAGCGTCACGCCCGGCTCTGGGGCAACGGCCCGGCGCCGTCGTCGTCGTCACCGTCCAGCGCCAGAGGAGTGAGCGTCACGCCCGGCGCTGGGGCACCACGCACCTCGGAGGCAGGGAGAGTCCATGAGCAGAATGGACAAAACGGGAGATGCCAGACACCGTAGAGCGTGCCAGTCGACGTGCGCGTGTCTGAAGCCCCGTTGGGTATGGCTGAACATGGCTGAACTCGGCAGATCTCGGCTATCAGCACAATCAGTACACAAATCGTGCTAGAAGAGATCCTTTGAAAACTTGTGGCCCCTCGCGTACGCCAAGCGAAAAAAGCACGACGCCTAGGAATGAAATTCCGAAGCTTCGGGCAATCAATGAATAGCAGTCCATGCTGGAGCGGTCTGACCGTCCCACTGGCGCGTACTGACGTCTCCTGTGTGTCCCATCCATAAGTTCGCCTTGTCAAGCAATGCACATGGCGAGAGCCGTGACCAGGATGACTTGGGAGGCTACTCCGTTCGACTCGGTGTCCCGATCCCATCCTGAGGGCACGCTTCCTCTGCAAAAGAGAGGGACAACAGCCCGGCAGGAAGTGTCTGGTTCCAGTGCACGCCTCCCGCGCAACAGAAAGGGACAACAGCCCGGCCGGCTGTGTCTGGTGCCTGCTGCCAACGCTGTTGCCACGGAAAAGGAGACCATGAACAGGGATTGATGCCGACTTTGCATTGCACATGTGCACGAGCAAATATAACAAGAACGGCAACAAACAGCATGTCCCGCAACAATGACAAACTACAAGAAAGCCAATGAACAGCATTCCCCGAACACAAAAGGAGCAGCAGCAGAGAGAGCACTCAAAGTCGGAGGGGCTTCTCAATGGTCCGGGTAGCAGGAAGACGCGGCGCGCGCGGCGACGCGTACTGATCCGCGGCATTGGTGGGCCCCTCCACCACCCCGCGCGCTGACCCTCCCTCCACGCTGCGCGTAGTCTCGCCCTCCACCTCCACGCCTGACAAAGCCGCGTGCATGCTGTCCGTGTCGTTCTTGCAGTGCATGCCTTGCATCGCCTGCTTTGGCAATGCCGCCACGTGGGTGGTCGCCGTGGCGGGTGCCGCCACCGGGACCTCGCGCATGGAGCACTTGCAACAGGGCAACACCGTCGTCGCGTCCGCGACCTCTGCCGCGTCCGAGGCCCTGGCCCCGCCCGATGCCTGGGATAATGGCGGCGGGGCGCTGACGAGCGCGGTCAAAACGCGCGCGCTTCCCGCCGCCGCCAAGTTGCCGACCACGGCCCCTCCCGCGACAAAGTCGCTTTCGGCAGCCGTCTGCGAGTCCTCCGGCAGGCGTGCCTTGACCTCCTCCGCCTGGTTGTCGTCTGCCGCACCCGGTGCATCTGCCTGCGAGCGGCCCTTGGCCGTCACCGCCGCGTCGTCGCCCTGGAGCTCCATCGGCGTAACGTCAATGTTTTCCTGCGCCCCTGAAACCGCGGGAAGGCGCTTCTTGACCGCCTTCCCTTGGTTGCCGTCCGCCGCCCCCGCCGCAACCGCGGGCAAGCGCTCCTTTGCCGCCGCCGCCGGGTCGCCGACCACCGCCTTCCCCGCAGCAGGGCTCCTGTCCGCCGCCGCCGTTGCAACCTCGGGCAGGGGCGTCTTGACGGCTTCCACCTGGGAGCCGTCCGCCGCTCCCGCCGCACCTGCGGGAAAGCGCCCCTTGTCCGTCGCTGCCGCGTCGCCGCCTCGAAATTCCATCGGGACTCCCATCTTTGGCGCCCCCCCGGCAGCCGCGGGCAGGTGCGCCTTGACCGGCTCCACCTGTTTGCCATCCGCCGCCCCCGTCGCAACCGCGGGCAAGAGCTCCTTGGCCGCCGCTGGCCGGTCGCCGCGCACAGCCTCCCCGTCGACAGGGCTCCTGTCCGCAGCCGCACTTACAACAGGGGGCAGCGGCGTCTTGACTGCTTCGGCCTTGTTGCCGTCCGCCCCCCCCCGCAGCGGCGTCTTGACAGCTTCGGCCTTGTTGCCGTCCGCCCCCCCCCCCCAGCGGCGTCTTGACAGCTTCGGCCTTGTTGCCGTCCGCCCCCCCCCCCGCAGTTGCTGGCACGCGCGCATTTTCCGCCAGCGCTCGGTCGCCGACCACTGCCTTTCTCGCGACAAGGGTGCTGTGCGCCGCCGTGCCCGCAACCGCGGGCAGGTGCATATTGGCTGCCGCCGCCCAGTAGACGCCCGCCGCCGCCCCCCCAACCGCCGGCAGGCGCTCCTCGGCCACCGCTGCCCGGGCGCCGTTCACCGCCTCCACCCCGACAAGGCCGTCTGCCGCACCTCCCTCAACTGGAGTGGCGCACAGCGTCGCCGCAGCAACGTCCTCAGCCCCGTCCGCGTCCGCCGTGGGGCACGCCGTCGCCGCTGCGACGCAGACATGCACCACGTTGGCGGGCGTCGGCAGACTGGATGACGCCGCGCCACCAGCGGCGTTGTTGCCTCCGGGGGGGGGCGTCCAAACGAAGCTTGCGACAGGCACAGCAGCGGCATCCGCGCCGGCCGTGCCGGCTGCACCGCCACCGCCTGCCGGCGTCCTCCCGGCGGCAGCCCCCTTCCCTTTCCCCCCCCCGCTCGCCTCCGCATGCCAGCCAGGACCACCCGGGACAGCACGCCCCTTACCCTTCCCCACAAGAGATGCCGCCACTGGCGAGCCAGGTCGAACAGATGGAGTGACCACGGTCGTGTCGTAGGAAGGGGGCACCACAGGCAATGATGGACGCAGGTCACGTGGCCCAAAGGAAGGCGCGTCGCGCAGGTTTCGGACGAGCGTAACAGGGGACCGACGCCGCTAGACCTTGAGGGCACTTGGAGGTTCAGCGGAGGCACTGTTGTCGTTGTTGGTGGGGGGCCTACAAGCCGCCTTCAGGCGCGCTAAAACACCACCCAGCACCGCCGCGGGCACGCGCATTGGCCGGTCCCCCAAAATGAGACGCTCCCCAGGTCCGAGCACGAGTCCCGTCCGCATCGCCACCGTAGCGGTCTTGCCATCTGGGGGCGATGAGGCGACCCCCTGGGACAGAGACACGATCGCCTCAGACTCCCCACGGCGGAGCCCTGTGTAGGGGAAGTGGGGGGCGTCCATCCCCGCCTCGGGGTTGCCTGCAGATGCAACGGCCACAGCTTCCGCCCTGGCCACCGCCGCCGCATTTGCGGCTTCGGCCGCCTGCATCTCCGACCTGTAAATCGGGTTGGCAGCCTCGGTTTTGTGACGTGGACAAAAGATGGCGTGGTGGTGCTTCACAAGGTGGCACCCCGCCGCCATGATGCAAAGGTAATGAAATACCTTGCGGCACGATGGCACGTAACACCCGACAGTGGCGCCAAGACGCCTGCACTTACTACAATGCAGCCGCCGTCCGCGCCCGTGCGCCTTGAGGACTCCCACCATCGCCTTGGTTTCGGGGTCACGTTGCACGTCGGGCGCCCACAGAGCGCAAACCTCGTGGGCAAAGAAGTGGACGGCCCCTTTTCCGACAGTGCCCTTCGTGCTGAACGGCCCGAGCATGTCAGAGGCCAGCACCCCTCCTGTTCGCGAAAACCCTGGACAAAAGCAGCACTCTGGCACGGTGCCGGCCGTTGACTGTCTGCGGCCACCACCGCCCAGTCTACGGCCGCCGCCACTGAAGGGCTCATAGGAAGGATCCTCCTCAGAGGAGTGGGAGCTGTGGTGGGACGGTGAAACAGCGGGGGCGTCAATCTGCCTCTCCTCCGCATCCGCTGAAGAGGGGGGTAGGTGGATTGGAAGTAGACCGGGAAGATGAAGAGGCGGGGGCACGGGAGATGGACTGGGAGCCGGAGCCGCGGCGGGAGGGGTGTGTGCAGGGGAGCCAGGAGGAACAGGGCTCTCGGGGGGAGTAATCAAATTGATCACCTCCATGGGGGCGGCGGTACTGCCGCTACCGCGCCCACCGAGGTGTTGGTGCGCCATTCTGCCGTGTCCGTCAGCTTCGCCAGTCGTTGTCGTCGACGAGCAAGCAGCGTCAAACGGCGTCGCGGCTCACGGGTCACCGTTGCCACACCGCGAGCGTGTGGCGGTTCACGGGTCACCGCAGGCAGCCGCACCGCGAGTGGCGTGCGCGCACGAGCGCCCCCCAACGAATGCTTCCAGCGAATGCCTCTGAGATCGGCCACCCCAACGGACCGGTCCTCATGAGCAGTGTGCACCAGACGTGGCCAGATCTGTTGGGGGCGCGGCCAACTTCTGGCCCATAAATATCAGCCAGCTGGACGGACCCGCCCCAAGCGCTGTTGGGACACATCAGCACCAGATCTGCTCGGACGTGGCGTCGATGAGGCCCAGGGGCCGCAGATCGGCGAGGCCGGCTGCCAACCGCCACCCTGCATGACCTTCCACGGGTCACAGCTGCAAGTTTGGTGCCCAAAGTCCCGGAAATTTATGGGGCTGTGGGGGACCAGCACCAGTCCCTCCGGCAAGACCTCAGACGGTGGCGGGATTGCATGGGTTGTTTTTGTTTTTGAAAAATCTGGATCTCGACAGCCTGTCAGCCAGCAATGGTGGCACGCGAACTGGTCGGCGAAGGTTCCGAGGACGGGAGTAGCGCCAGCGCCAAGTTGATCTCTGTCGACTTGGTCCCCGGCACGCCGTCGTGCTTCCCTCTGTTGGCGCCTCCTTCGCCGTTGGTCCCGGTCCCGCTGTCGTCGCTACCTCTGCCGAGCCTACCGACGGCAGGGGTACACACCGGCGACGCTACTGCGCGGGTGGCAGGGAACCTGCCGGCGGATAAATAAGACGGGTCCCGCTGCTGGGAAGCGGGGGGGGCGGAAGGGAGGTGGTGGCGACGAAGGCGGTGCGTAGATGGCCGGGGGGGTGCGTGCGCCGCGCGCGTCGTCCCGCTCGACAGCTACGTCGGCCGCGTACGCGCAGTGCTGCCGCCGTGGCGTGGCGAGCGGGGCCATCCATACCACCCATACACGCACCCAGTTGCGGCGCCGATGGGCGACTTAGGCGCGTGTGGGCGGTGCGTGGTCGGTCGCCTCTGCCGCCGAGCGCCCTGACGTTGCCACTGTGGGGGAGGGTGGAGCCCGGGGATTTTGCACCGCGTGTGGTCGGTTGGCGGTCTGCCGCCGCTGCCGCCGTGCGGGGCGACGCTTCCACTACAAGGACGGGCGAATCCGGGCGGGGGTGCCCCGCGGGTGGGCGGTGGGCGGTCTGCCTGCTGTGCTACTGCAGGTAGCCACAGTGGCACCGCAAGAGGGTAGTGGAACCGGGGCGGTGTGCACCACAGGTTGGCGTTGGGTGGTCGGCCGCTTTCGCTGCCATGCGTGCCGACGGCGCCACTGCAAGGGGGAGTGGAGCCAGGCGCGGGTCTACCGCGGGTCGGCGATGGGCGGTCCGTCGGCTTTGCCGCCGTGCGCCCCGACGTTGCCACAGCGGGGGCAGCTGGAGCCGGGCGGAGATACACTGCGGGTGGTGGGTGGGCTGCCGGCCGCATCTGCCGTCATGCGGGGCGATGCTTTTACTGCGGGGAGGGACGCAGCGGGGAGGGGGGGCGACCGCTTATTGCCGGCGGGCGGTCGGCCGCCTCTGCCGCCATGCGGGGACACATTGCCACTGCGGGGATGGGTGGAGCGGGGGAAAGCGGGAACCGTGAGTGGGCGGTGGGCGATCCGGCACCCTTGCTGCTGTGCGCCGCGACGGTGCCACTGCGGGGGTGGGTGGAGCCGGGGAAAGGTGCTCCGCGGGTGGGCGGTGGGAGGTCGGACGCCTCCGCCGACGTGTGCCAGCAGCGGTGCGTGGGGCCGCCGCCGAGTACGGTTCCTTTGTCCGGGCGCCTTCACGGCCTCGGCTGTGGCGGCGGTGGCCGACACAGGTGCCTGTCACGCCGGCAGCACGCCCACGTGCAGCCGGCGCGCCCAAAAAGCAAGAGGCGCGCCGGAGCCCTTCTGGTGGTCGTATGCCTCTGCCGCCGCCGACTGGCACACATCATCGTCGCGGGCGGCCGGCGGCGGAGCCAATTGGAGTCGACAGTCGTCTCCCACTGCCCACAGCAGGGGGGTTCGGCGCGGGAGGACGGGAGCGTGCACTTGGTCAGTGGCGCCGTGACGGCCATGGCAGCGTGGCGCCCAGGACGGGTGCGGCGGCATCATGAGGGCCCCGTGTGATACAGCTAACCAGTGCACTTTTCTTCATCGACGAGGCTGCACGTGCACCCAGAAACCCACGCCGATTCCCGCAGAAACTATCCCAACACATCACCTGTCCTCCACATCGTCCGCCCCACCAGACCGTCACAGGGCCTCACCACCCAGTCGACGCTGCGCCGGGGTCTTGAGCCCGGCCGCCGTCGCAGCCTCCGTGGCGGCATTTTCAACAACGTCGGCCACAGCACGCGCCACGGTGCTCAGTGTGGCTGCGCGCATGGCCCCGTCCATGGTCGCGCACATCCATTCCGCCACCTGCGCCGCCGATAGAGTCCCACTGGCAAGCATGTACCCGCGCACGTGGCTTTCGACAGCGCCCTTCACGACGCAACCCCCGAGGTCCTTGTCCACGTCCCCAATGGGGCACTGGCACATGTGCTCGAGGACGATATGCGCCAGCTTGACCGGGGGGGTGGCGGCAAACGACGGGGAGAAAAAGGAAGGCAGTGGGACCCCAAAGACGCTGCGGGAGCCGATCGGCCAGTCGCCTTCCTTCATGGTGGTGTCTCCCTCGACGTCAATAACGTCGTCCCCCGCCGTGGTTGCCGCTGCCGTGGACATACCGCCTCCTTTCTTGGAGGGGGACGAGCGGGGCTTGCCGTGCCCCGCGCGCCCCGCCTTCGACTTGGCGCGGCTGCGGGCGATGGCCAACGCGTACCGGTCAATACGGCTCTTTCGCGCCTTCTCGTGTCCGCGGACGGCCCTGTCGGTCTTTTTGCAGGCGGGCTTTTCGTCCCCCGTCCCGACCTCCTCCTCCCCGTTGTCGCTGTCGCTGCCCGAACTGCCATCCAGGCTGCTCTCGGCCGCCTCGGCGGCGACGCGGCTCGCCGTGATGGCGCCGAGGTGCGCATTCTTTGACAGGTTCAAGAAGTTTGGCTTGTTCACGTCAGACAGCAACGCCGACTTGGTGCCCTTGTTCTCCAGCAGAAGAATTGTCTCCTTTAAGTCCACGTTCTCGGAGTTGACGTTTGCCATTAAACGGGTAGTTGACACGCGGCGCTCGTGAGCATCGATGGCCTTGGCCGCCGACGTGCTTTGCGTGTTGTTCACCATGCTCTTGATGGAAAGCGGCGTCATCAGCGTGCATACAAAGTCTTCCACTCCCAGCGGGTGTTTGTTTTGCCGCCGCACGATGATGCCCTTGTTGTTGAGCTTGAACCGCGTCACCGACAGCTTCTGCGTCCCGTACTGGTGCCCCGTAAATCCGCAGGAGTTGCAATGGGCTTGATGGATGCACACGGGCTTGACGCATTGCCCAGCTTGGTAGAACGCGTGGCCCTTGGGCAGGTCGCGCCGGCACTGCACGCTGTTGAGCGGACAAGTCCGCGCGTCGTGCCCGGGCCCGTCAGGGGGGCTGATGTAGTGACAAATGCTGCACTTCACCATGATGGTGGGCCGGGATAGATCGGTGGGTGAAGGGGGGGAGGGTTGAAACCGAGGAAAGGGCGGCGCGGGGGTAGAAGCCCGAAAGAAGCCTGGGCCCTCGTCGACGGCGTCGTCCACCTCTGACTTGCGCCCGACGCGGACGGGACCTCAGCGGCCACATTCTTGTTTTGGCCGCACAACGCCGGCACCCGTGGCCACGCAATTGAATTTTTTCCTCCCTGGGCCCCGTGCGGCCGCCTGTGCGGGGATTCTCGCTGCTTTCCACATGGCTAGCGGCGAGGTGGCCGCAGGCGGCCCTGCCCACACAGTGACCTGTTCACGGGTGGCGGTTGTCGGTCCGGGTAGGAGATCGGCCATAGTGCACAACCTCTCAAGGAACCTCTCAAAGAACCCCCCTCATCGCCCGCCTGGACCGACCATTCGCGGCTGCGATGGCGGGAAAGGGCATGCTTGGCTTTGTTTGATCTGCCAAAAAATCATTCCAACTCCTGATGACACACAGAACCTTGCATGTCATTTCTTCAGATCCTCGCTCAGCTATTGGCTGAGAAAGATCTCGCGTCAGCTTCAGATCTCGAGACTGAGTGGGCCACAACTGCTTATGGTCTTCCATGCTGAGGTCGGCGTGGCCAAATTATAGAAAAGCACCATAGAAAAGCGATAGCCGCACAGCTATTCTTGGTCAGCGGAAGCCAGAATCAAGTAGGGAGTTTGATTTCCATGGCCCGAACAACAAAAGGGCTTCTTCGTCTAAAAAGTGGTGTTACATCGGACTTCAGGAGCTCGATGGGACACGTTGTGCAATGTGGCGTGAATATGGCGATAGCATCTCATTGTTAACAATGCTCTGAGCTTCACATTCTGTGCTTTAACTTACGATGCTATGCATGTGCACCACGTCGAAGAAAGGAGCCACACAACAAAGATATTCAGAGAGCCCCTGGCGCCCGTTTCTCGGGTCATATGGGGTCGGAAAAGAGGGGCACCCTTTGGAATGCACTTTCCGAGTGCATATTCGTGCTCAGCACGCATGCTTTACCCGGAGTGGCATAGGGGGCGGTACGTGCAGTCATTATTCGGTTATATCCATCGCCTTTTGCTTACGGTTGGTGACAGTACTTAGAGCACACCCAACAACGTCTTCCCCAAGTTCAAATATGCTGACGTGTCAGAAATATGTCTCATAAATGTGCCACGTGCCTTAATTTCAGCTCTTGGGGATGGGGAGGGTCCCACAGCAACGTCAGGCACCCCAAAACGCTCAGATAGAACTTGAATACAGTTAATCTGAATCGGACAAGTCCTCGGACATTCATGCGTGAGAAATGGGGGGAGGCGCCCCCGTCCCCCATTTTCTCACCGATTTGGGGGGACCCGCTGCTCCTCCCCATTTTTTCCTGGCGTGCCATTGGCTGTTGCAGATTCAGTTCCTTTCGGAAAACGAGCTCGCGTGGCATGATCAGATTTGAAATCTTACGGCCCGATACTGGCGCTTTCCGGGGCCGTCTACGATCTCGGCGATCACTATCGAGACCCAGAAAAGCCTGAACGAGTCTGACCGTTTCAGGACCCCCCATTCGACGCACGTTGGGGGTGCGGTGGGTCGCTCCGCTGCCGCTCTCGGTGGCGCGCACAGCGTGAATCAGGGCACGGCGGCGGTATCCCCAGGCACTGGTTTCCGCAGCCTCGCGAGATCTATTCTGTCCGTGCTCGCGGCGGGGGGTTGGGGACATTGGAGGCTGGGAGATGGGATAAACTTGTGGGCCTGTCGGAGGGGGCAGTGGGACGAGGTCCTTTTGGCGCCCCGCGGCGTGATTGTGTGACGGCGACAGGCGCGTCGCGAC
>ENA-ORXT01004301-ORXT01004301.1-marine-metagenome-genome-assembly--contig:-NODE-4301-length-14879-cov-118.475544_pt1 | contig 14879 bp, 15 predicted proteins | sample MGYA00237868_ERZ511482 | MGnify/ENA metagenome assembly ERZ511482 | reverse complement strand
TACGAACACCGTTTATTTAGCTTATCTTTGTAATAGTTTTTATGAGCATCATAACTCGCAATTGGCGGGGGTTGCCAGTACTGGCACGGGGTTTATAAGAACTTTTTTTCGTTTACAGGTATCCATCTGTTTTAAATTCACTTGCTTTAGCAATATCAAAAGGGTTGTTTTTATGATAGTAGTTGTTGTCATTTAATCCACCATGAAACTTTTCTATATCATATAAATCAATAATGAGATTGAATTTGTGTTCAAGTGCTTTAAAAAATCTGGCTTCTCCTTTTATGATATATCTGTTTAAAGCCCAAAGCATATAGTCAACAATACTCAATTCTGGTGTATCTATACTTCTAACAATATCAAAACCATAATTTATTTTGAGTGCAGTGTCTCTTTTTTTATTATCGCGTTCAATAGCTTTTTGAATTGATGAATTGAGCGCCTTTTGAGTATTACTTTTACGGGCCGAAAGAAAAATCTGATAATATTTATCTTCATATTTCAGTCTGTCTTTGATTAAATGATAAACCAAATCGAAATAAAACTCACTTTCGTTATTGTTGTGCTTGTTTTGAAAAGTACTCAATCGCTTTCTGCCAATCACAATATAAGTTCTGAAACCTTCTAAATTTCTCAGAAACTCAAAAAACTTTGCCCTTACCTCTTGATGATCATCTTTAGCGTGTAAGTACCAATTGTGTTTAGCAACAGAGTGAATGGAAGCATACAAAGGATCTGATTTAATCTGTTTGGTAAACTGAATGATTGCTTTTCTAATTGCACTTTTATCTTTGAGTATGACCATACCTAAATTGAGCATAGGTTGAAATCCTTCTCTTCCGACCAACAGTTTTTTACGGTTTCCATAAAAGGATGGATCGCCACTTTCATCGATAAAGAGATATATTTTTTCCAACAGAGGTTAAAAGTAAGCAAAAACTTTTTGATAAGGTTAGATCAATTTTGTTGAAATCCTTTAATTTAAAAATGCTTAGGGTAAAGCCGCAGAAAGCAGTTCGCAACAAGGATACCTTTGAAATGCATTTGTAGCGCTTAACAAAAAACCGTATGTTTATCTTATCAAAAACAAATTTTCTTTTGACTGAAGAAAACCACATAGCAAACAAGAAGCTGGCCATAAGAAAATACTTAGGCAGCAACCATATTGAGCAAGCCTTTAACTATTTTCTGGACCTGCATCAAGGGTATACCAAAGATGGGGATAATGAAATGGACATTCGGGAATTGGTGGAAAAGAAGCGACGGCACAGCAGCTTAACCGCAATAAAAGATCAATTACCGGAAAAGTATGAAGAAATTGAAGAACTGGCCAGGCAAATCACATCAAGCATTGAGGAATTAATCACGCAAATTCCTGATACGCCAACTTCAAAATCTTTTAAAACGGTGGTGCAAGCCAATGATATCATAAAAAATTATAGAAGTACCGGTTTTAAATTAAGCTTGCCCGAACTAACCTTAAAACACGGAGAGATAACAGTTGTAGTAGGTGAAAATGCAACCGGCAAAAGCACCTTGCTCCGCATATTGGCTGGTGATTTGGCAGTAAGCAAAGGCAATTTGACTTATCCTAATTTTCACAATGGAAAGTTTAGCTTAAATTATTGGGGAAAAGTAAAGCAGCAAATTGCATACTTACCGCAAGAGTTACCCAAATGGACTGGCAATTTAAAAGATCATTTACATTATGAAGCTGCCATACACGGCATTAAAGGGCAGCGAAACGACAATAAAGTGGACGACTTTATCATTGATCGCTTGGGCTTATATCAACACCTCAACAAAGGCTGGAAACAATTGTCGGGTGGTTATAAATTGCGTTTTTCGTTGGCAAAGGCATTGGTTTGGCGACCACAACTGTTAATTATTGATGAACCGCTCGCCCACCTTGATGTAAATACTCAATTGACGGTATTGCAAACTTTAAGGGATTTTGCCAATAGCCGCGATTACCCACTAAGCATTATCCTCTCCTCGCAACACCTGCACGAAACCGAAGCCATTGCCGACCAATGGTTGTTTGTAAAAGATGGACTGGTAGAAGTGATTAAAGATTTAAGCCAAACAGCCAAGTATAACCGCTTTGAACTAAACTGCAATTTAAGCGAAGCTGAATTGAAAGCTCTTTTAAAAGATCTGCCTTGTGAAATTAGAAAAATTGAACCCGCTCAATTAAACACAAGGAACTTTTCAATAAAAACACCAAAAAGCACAACAAAGCAACAACTTCTAAATGTATTATCAGCCAATGAAAACACCCAAATACATTACTTTAGAGACATTACTAATTCTATCAAAACCAAATTTTTATGAAGAAGAAGCTAATTGACATTCTGCTATTGCGAAAATTAGACCGCTATTTATTGAAAAACTACCCCTCTGTTTGGCAGACTAAAGGGCATTTGGTTTTGTTTTATGCTGTTTTGGTAGGAGTGATTTCATTTCTAATTGGCTATGGTATTACAAGCACAAATAACCTTACCGTACCACCAATTCGACAATTATTTTTAAATAATGATGATAGCTTTCTTGTTTTTTTTGCCATAGCCATACTTTTTGTTTTGTATTGGATGTTTACACAAAAAAGCAATAAACAACAGCCAAGCAGTTTTAAGGCATTTTTATTGGCAATGTTTATTTATGCGGTATGCACCTCTTTTATTCTAATATTAAATACTACTGCCTACCGTTTAGGTACAATTTATAAAAGCAAAGACATAATGGTGCAGGAAGATATAAAGCTTTTAAAAGAAAATCATTTTTATATGTATGGGTTTGTGCCTGGAGAAGATGATAACATTAATGGAGTAGATATTAATGCAGGGTACAAAAGGTTTAAAGAAGTTATTTTATATGAAAATCAATACTTGAAAAACAGGTATGATTTAGATAGTTTGTTGTATCGGCAGCATCTGCCGTATCTGTCGTATCTGTCGGATCTGTCGTCTCTGTCGTCTCTGTCGTCTCTGTCGTATCTGTCGTATCTGTCGTCTCTGTCGGATCTGTCGGATCTGTCGGATCGGTCGTCTCTGTTGTATCTGTCGTCTCTGTCGTATCTGTCGTCTCGGTCGTCTCGGTCGTCTCGGTCGTCTCGGTCGTATCTGTCGTATCTGTCGTCTCTGTCGTCTCTGTCGTCTCTGTCGTCTCTGTCGCCTCTGTCGTCTCGGTCGTATTGGTCGTCTCTGTCGTATCTGTCGTCTCTGTCGTATCTGTCGGATTATTATTATCATTTAGAATTAGATAAAAATAACCGCATCATTTGGGAAAAAGGAAAAGAAAAACTGAAGAATAATAGATGGCTTAATCAAAATAAAGAAGCTATACAACCTATAGTAGCCACGTTTAATGCCAAAGCCGATAGCTTATTACGTCAGCTACCCAAAAACATTATACAAAATTATGAACTTGATACTACCCAAGTTGACAGCCCTGATTACAGCGACATTGCAAATTATGAAGGCATTACTTTTAAACACTATCCTTTTTTATTTACCTTAGAAGATATTGCCTGGAGTACGCAACACGCTCAACTATATATTAATGAAGGTATATGGTATAAAAATGCAAAAATGCTGTTGCCTTTAGTGTTTTTTTTCAGTTTGTTGTTGGCCATGGTTGGCTATTTTAAATTAGAAGAATTGGCAATTGCTGGCTTACTAATGGCTTTGGGGTTGTTTCTCTACACAACTTTTAACAATGCTGAAATTGAAACTAATTTCAATAAAATAATAAAAGGTTTATCTTATTTTCATCTTTATGTTGTTTTTGTTTTTGCTGCTGTGTTAACTATTATTTTTACTTTCATACAGCAAAAAACCAAAATCTTTTATTACGCTTTATTAGCTATTGCCTTTATTTTATTGGCTATTTTATTTATTGATGTGCTCGGTTTATATGATGATTTCAATGCCAAATTACCGGGTTTCAATTTTGAGTTAGATAGAATAACTATAATAGATAAAGAGTTTGAGTTTGGTGTTAGTGATGATGGGCAGCTTTATCTTGTTCCTTTTGTTTGCGCTTTTATTGGGCTTTTTGCTGTGTGGTTTATCCACCAAAAGCCTTGGGTAAAGTAGGGTTGGTTTATTTTGTTAAAAGGTAATATCTTATTTTTACTAAAAGTATCTTTTAATAGAACTCCTGATCAATTATCTCACTTCAAATTTCCTCCAATGTTCTTTGAAGTGTTTCTTCTTTTAATTTTTTTAGATTGGGATATAGAAAATTGTGTGTTGCCCGGTTATTAATTGAGATTTTGCTTAGTACGTAACTTCTTAAACTCTTATGTATGTTTATACAAGATCCAAATTTTTTCTGATAGTTGTTGTTTTCAAAAGATTCAATTCCAATTATATCCTTTATTGCATCAATTTCTTCTTTATAAATTTCTTCGATTGGTTTTATAGGGCTACTGTTGAAAAAAAACAGTCCTTTTTGGTTAGATATATTGATATTATTTAAAATATTATTGGCTTTATCTATAGACACGAGGATTATTGGGAAACCAATAAGATGTTCTTTGTAATCGCTTATTTTAGTTTCTAATTGCTCATCAAAATTTACAAAATAACTATTATGTTTATTAACAATATACAATGAACAATAGTGATCAATTTCTCTATTTGAAGAATACAAGAGATCCGATTCAAAAGCAAAATATAAACCAATGTAAGGATCTAAAGTAAAATCTAAAAGTGGAGTAGGTACGCCATAATGTTGCATATAACTTAGATATGCTAATGGACCATATTCATACTGATTACTATTAAGAGTAAAAAATGTCTGTAATGTTTTATTATTCCAAATTCTGCAATTTTCGATTAATTTGTCAACAAAGTTATGGTAGTAGATACCTTGTTTGTCAAGCTGTCTCTCTATCCAAAACCTTTGAGAAGATGTATACAAATTATACTTTGCTTCTTGTACACCTCTAAAAACGTATTGGCGAGTGCCCTCTAGTATTTCTAAATCTTCAAAATATTTATCAAATTCTTCTTTTGTATTTATTTTTAAATTACCATTTTTAAAATAATCTTCTTTTTCACTTATATCATTGTATTCTTTTAGCATTGTCAATCTACATTTAATTCATCAAGTATTTCCAATAAAGCGTCTTCAATTCGAGCTGTTGAAATTCTTTGTTGATCAGAACTTAATAAACCATTCAAGCTATCATTTTTAAGTCGATTGTATTTGCTTGATTGCATAATTAATGAGTTATATATACCATTATCTTTTTCTTTAGTAACTTCAAGTAACTCGGAAATAGCATCTTTCGTTTTACCTTCGGCAATTTTCAGCTTAATATTTGATAAGTCAACTTTCTCAAAAATACTTGACTCACTATCTAAATTAGATTTTTTATTCAATTGGAATTTGTCTTCATTCCAATTCGTCAATACTCTTTTTAATCCTGTTAGTGCATCTAACCAAGCTTCATCTTTGTCTGCCCATTTAGAAATGGGCTGGGCGTTTCTTGGTAATGCCTGAAATTTACTTATTGGTAATGAGGTAAAATCACAAGGTCTAATAATTATCGGAACTATTATTAATTGTCCTTTTTCGTGTCTTTCAATGGCTTTTAAAATTTCTACATCATAGATAAAATCGGACGCGATAAAATCAGGACTTACCAGAAATACAATTATATCCGATTCTTCCAATTGCTTTTTTAAAGTATCCTCCCATACTTTACCTGGAATAATTTCCGTGTCTGTCCATAATTCTATTTGTTCATTTCTCAATAAGCTTGAAATATGACTTTTAAACTCATCTAAGTACTCCGCATCTTTTCTCGAATATGAAATGAATAATTTTGGCTTACTCATGTTTGTTATCATTTTTGTTATAAAGTAATTACACTTGTTATAAAAGTATCTTCATTAATCAATGCATCCGAAATTAAATTGATGACATTTTGTGCTAATTCCGGGTGGTTTTCTATAAGATAAATAAGGGGAGCGGTATCTAAAAATTGCTTCATAAAACTCTGTCAGCATTTCTTTCTTGATTGATGTAGTCTTGTGCATCTATATTCCAGATACCTTTCCCGCTTCCTCTGTACTTTTTTAAAATTGATTTTACACGTTTCTCTTGATCTACTTTATGGATAATTTGTTGCAAGAGTAACTCTAATTCACCACCATTCAATTCATTTATTTTGTTTAAGATATTTTCAACCTTACTCATTCTTAGATAAATTTTATTTAAAAATACAAACTTTTAAGCAAATATTTAGTTTTAATGTGCCTTAGGCGGTTTTTAAGGTGACATTTTTTGCAAAGGTTTCATTTCTACTGCATAAGAAATGGCTGTCCGCACTATTTCCCTGCCGTCCTTTAGGTAGGTGGCGCTTAATGTGGTCAAGGGTCGGGGTAGTCGTTTTTCATAAAATGGAGATGATATTTTTTTTAGGAAAGATGTCACCTCTCGCTCACTCCAAATCCAACTCATCCACTACAGCCAACAAAGCATTTTCAATTTGAGCGGTTGATCTTTTGAATTGATCGACTGTTAACAGATCATTTGTGTATTCTTTTTTTGATCGGTTGTATTTACTGGATTGCATAATCATCGAATTGTGTAGATCCTTATCTTTTGCTTTCGTAATCTGCAATAACTGATGGATCACTTCTTCAAGATTTCCGGCAGCTAATTTCATTTTGAGGCTGCCTGAACCATTTGTAACTGTTTCAGCTTTTGATTCTGTTTTTTTTGTGTTTGGAGCATTTTTTTTAAATCCCTCAAAAATTTTTTTGATACCCAGTAAAACATCTAACCAAGCCTCATCTTCATCAACCCATTTAGAAATAGGTTGAGCGTTTTTTGGCAAGGCCTGAAATTTACTGATCTCCAATGAGGCAAAATCACAAGGTCGAATTATAATCGGCACTACTATTACTTCACCTTTTCTGTGGCGTTCAATAGCTTTTTTAATTTCAACATCATAAATGTAATCCGAAGCAATAAAATCAGCACTGACTAAAAAAACAATAATGTCGGCAATTTCTAACTGATGTTTCAAAGTATTCTCCCAAACATCGCCTCCTATAATTTCCTGATCATTCCAATCTTCAATAATTCCCTTTCGTTTTAATGCAGCAATTTGAACTTTAAATTTTTCTAAATACTTAACATCTTTTCGGCAATACGAAACAAATAATTTTAGCTTACTCATATTTCTTTTTTCAAAAATAGGCAATTGTTTTTCTAAACATTTAGATCATCTTTTAAATACTGCTCTGCGCAAAATCAATTTATTCTCACGCGTGAATAAGTAATAAAAACATACTAAAGCGCAACAAATTTCATACAAAAACAAACATGAAATCATTGTTTATGACTTGTTTATTTACCTCCCCAAACTCTCCCCACAAATTTTACAAAACTCTGCGTCATCATCGTGACATTCACTACCGCAATTACTGCACGATTGTGTGTTTGTTTGCACTTTATTTACGGTATTTAATTCGGAGGCAACAATACCAGTAGGCACAGCCAAAATACCGTAGCCCATAATCATAATAATAGCACTTAAAAGTTTACCCAAATTGGTTTGAGGGGTAATATCGCCATAACCAACAGTTGTAATGGTAACAATAACCCAATACACACTTTCGGGTATGCTATTAAATCCATTTTCGGGGCCTTCTACCAAATACATTATAGAACCAATAATACAAACCATCATTAAAACTGTAAAAATGAAAATGGTAATTTTGGTTCTACTGGCTTTTAAAGCCTTTAATAAAATTTTACTTTCACTTAAATAACGGGTAAGTTTAAATATGCGAAATATACGCAACAACCTAAGCGAGCGGATAACTAACAAATAATGAGTACCAGTAAAAAACAAGCTTAAATAGGTAGGTAAAATGGATAATAAATCAACAATACCAAAAAAGCTAAAAATATAGTTGGCAGGTCGTTTTAATACCCAAATTCTTATAATATATTCAAAGGTGAATAATATGGTAAAAAACCACTCAATAAAAAATAAAAATGAACCATATTTTAGGTTTATACTTTCTACACTTTCTAACATTACTACTAAAACACTCAACAAAATTGCTACTAATAGCAATATGTCGAACACTTTACCGGTGGAAGAATCAGCCTCGTACACAATTTCGTGTAGTTTTTGCCTTAACGTTTTTTTTTGTGAATTCACAGCTGCCAAAACTAATGAAATGTAGCTAATATAAAAAGTGAGTTAAATATTGGTTATTATTGATTATATTTGTTTGAAAGTACTATACAGTTTTATGGCCAGGGTAGAAATTAAAATGTCATTAAAAGAAGTAATGGCAGAATTGGTGGAAAAAGGAAATGAAAATAATAAGCGGGTGTTAATGCGTCATGGCGCTAAAGAACCCTTTTACGGTGTTAAGGTTTCTGATTTAAAAAGGATACAGAAACGGGTAAAAAAAGATCACGAACTTGCGTTAGAGTTATACGAAACAGGTAATAGTGATGCCATGTATTTAGCTGGTTTAATAGCCGATGAAAACCGTATGACAAAAAAGGTGTTGCGCAAATGGGTAAAAGGCGCTTATTGGTATATGCTAAGTGAATATACCGTAGCTTGGATAACCGCCGAAAGTTGCTACGGCTTTGATTTGGGCTTAGAATGGATTGAAGATGAAGATGAAATGATTGCAGCCGCAGGTTGGAGTACTTTAGCTAATTTAGTAGCCATTAAGTTAGATAAAGAATTAGACATTAAAGCCTATGCAAAACTATTAAAGCGGGTAGAAAAACAAATTGCCAAAGCACCCAATAGAGTGCGTTATACTATGAATGGTTTTGTAATTGCGATAGGTAGTTACATAGAAAGCCTTAATGAAAAAGCCAAAGCAGTTGCCAAAAAAATTGGTCAAGTAGAAGTAACTATGGGCGAAACTGCCTGCCGAGTTCCCTTAGCTACAGAGTACATCGAAAAAGTAGAAAGCTTAAAAAGAGTGGGCAAAAAGAAGAAAAATGCAAGGTGCTAAATTTATTTTACCCTTAAATCATTTTTTTTATTAAGATATAAACCAATAAAAAATCGATCCACATTGGATAACTATGAACTACACATAGCAGAACAATTTGTACTTAATACCGACAAAAATGTTTTTTTAACTGGTAAAGCAGGCACCGGTAAAACTACCTTTTTACACCACATTATAAAAAAAAGCAAAAAGCAAACAATGGTAGTTGCACCAACTGGTGTAGCAGCTATAAATGCAGGTGGAATGACTATACACTCTGTATTTCAATTGCCACTAACTGCTTTTATACCACAACAAAACGCTGGCGTAGATCCTACCTATTTTACCGATTGGACCAACCTTCGCACGCTGCACAACATGCGAAAAGAAAAAATAAATCTCATAAAAGAATTGGAGCTACTAATAATTGATGAGATTAGTATGGTACGTGCCGATTTGTTAGATGCTATTGATTTTTCATTAAAAAAATACCGCCGAAACAACTTGCCTTTTGGTGGTGTGCAGGTTTTAGCCATTGGAGATTTATTTCAATTAGCACCGGTAATAAAAGAACAAGCCTGGTTTATTTTAAAAAACTATTACCAAAGTATTTATTTTTTCAGTTCGTTGGCTTGGCAAAATGCTACTGCCTTAACTATTGAACTAAAAAAAGTATATCGGCAGAAAGATGAGCATTTTGTACAATTACTAAATAATGTAAGATGGGGAGAACATACGCCTAAAGACATTGCACGACTAAATCAAAATTACAGCCGCAAGCCAGATAAAACTTCGGTAATAACCTTAACCACGCATAACTACAAAGCCAAAAATATTAATACCAGCGAGATAAATAAGTTAAGCACCCCTACCAAAACTTTTAAAGCAAATGTTAGCGGTAAATTTAACGAAAGTGCTTACCCAATTGATGCTGAACTAACTTATAAAGTTGGGGCGCAGGTAATGTTTATTAGAAATGATGCAGAAGGGGCTTATTATAATGGAAAAACGGGTGTTATAACCGATATTAAAAAAGAAGTAATTACCGTAAAAGACGATAAGGACAACGAATTGAAAGTTGGGCCAATAGAATGGTTAAACAGCAGATATTCGGTAGATAAAGAAACCCAAAAAATAAAAAAAGAAGACATTGGAAGTTTTAGGCAAGTGCCTTTAAAGTTAGCTTGGGCGGTTACGGTGCATAAAAGTCAGGGGTTAACTTTTGATAAAGTTATTGTTGATTTAGAAGATACTTTTGCGCCGGGGCAGTTATATGTAGCCTTAAGTCGTTGCCGAACCTTAGAAGGTTTACAACTATCTTCTGAAATTAGCGCACACAATGTTATTGTTGATGCAACTATTGTTGATTTTCATAAAAATAAGGAATTGCCTGCCAATATTGAAGCAATATTAACCGCTGCTAAGTTATGGTATGAAAACAAGTTGCTACAAAAAGCTTTTAGTTTAAAAAAGATAGTTGACGCGCATCAGCAATGGAGTTACTCTTTTAAAAAGTTAGCTAATAATAAAGTTAAAGCAGAAGGTTTAACACTGCTAAAAAGTATTGAAGTAGCTTTACGTGGCTTAGATGCGGTTGTGGTTAAGTTTGATAAGCAATTAGATCAATATTTTAGATTAGATAATAACGAAAGCCAAACCAAAACAATAACAGTACGCTGCCAAAAAGCAACTACTTATTTTGTGCAGCAAGTACACGTGCTTTTTGTAGAACCTTTAGAGGCGCACTATCAAACTATAAAAAAGCTAAAGGGCATTACCAAATATAAAAATGTAGTAATTGATATTACGGCCAAGTGTTGGCAACACCTTAATTTGTTACAAGCTTTTCAATATAGAAATGAAAAAATTTATATTGATGAAAAGAAGTACCAACGATCTGAAACGGTGCCAACTTCGCCTAAAAGTACAAAGGGAGAAACTTACACCATTACTTTAGAAATGTTGAACAAAGGATTAAGTATTACCGAAATTGCGGAACAACGAGGCTTAGTTAGCGGCACTATTGAAGGCCATATTTCTAAACTAATAAAAGAAGGTAAATTCGACATTTTTAAAGTATTAGAACCTGCTATAGTAGAAAAGATAATTGCGTTTAAAAAGGCTAACGAAGGTATGGGTGCTACCGAAACCATTGAAAGAATTGGCTTTGAGGTAAGTTACAATCAATTGCGTTGGGTGTATAATTATATGATAAGCTTGGCTTTACTAATATTTTTTTTAATTTTATGATGAGTTTGTTATTAGGTAGTTGCGTCATTTTATGAAACCATGCAACGCCATGGAACTATTTGCGTAAAATCTTTTTTACAATTAAGAAGATGTTGAATTTTTAAAAACCTTTCCACAGGCGGGCGAAGTTCTTAAAAATAACCTTGATTGTAATGGAAAGCCCACAGCTGCAGCTTGGCCTTTTTTTTCTGAAGCGCAGCAGGCGAGGACTTGGAATGGAAAGCAAGTCGGTAGTTTTTGTGTGTTATAATGTTTCGTTTCAAAAAAAAAAATTATATTGGTTGGTATTATAATTTCTTGATAAGGTGTTATATTTTATTTTATACGAAAAAAAGAACTCTAACAATTGGTTAATTTAGTGTTAGTTGCGAATATTATAAATTAAACCAAAGTGTTGACATTACATCTTATGTTTGCAATATTTGCAACTTATCGTAAAAGCTTATGAGTGAGGTATTAGTAAACAGGATTGCACAAAGTGGATTAATAACCATTAATCCCGAAAGTTTTTTGCCATCGGCAGGTAGTTACGCTATTTTTGATGTGAAGGATTTTTTGTTTAAAGAATTGATATTAAAAGAAAAAGAATATAGAGCGGCTTTAAAAGCACATAATTGGCAGCAATATGAAAATAAAGCAGTTGGCATAACTTGCAGTAATGATGCCTTGGTGCCGCAATGGGCCTACATGTTGGCGGCTACTTATTTATCTGGTATTGCTACAGATATAATTTATGCTAATAAACCAGCGTTAATTGAATTGTTGGCCAGCCGAAAAGTGGAACAATTGTTGGATAAAGAATATGTAGATACCCGATTGGTAATTAAAGGTTGTGGCGATAAGGTGCCGCAGCAGGTTTATATTGGCTTAGTAACCAAATTACAACAAGTTGCTAAAAGTATAATGTATGGAGAGCCTTGTTCTACCGTGCCACTTTACAAAAGAAAAAAATAATTAATGTATAATAAAATTGAGAAGTATATTTACCCTGTGGTTGTGTTGGTGCTTTCGGTAACGGTATTTGGTTTGCTGTTAGCTAACAATGGTGGCCGATTGCCAGCTTTGAGTGCGGTGCAGCCTCCTGCGGTTTCACCTCACAATATTGAGTTTAATGTGTACCCGCTAACTTTACCAAAGTCGATGACTTTTGCTGGCGAAGCGGTGCCTTTGAGTGATTTTGAGGTAAGAGAGCGCATTGATCGGGAATTGATGGTAAACACCTATTGGCATTCTAATACTATACGATTGATAAAGTTATCGCATCGTTTTTTTCCGGTAATTGAAAAGATATTGGCCGAAAATGGCATCCCTGATGATTTTAAATATATTGCCCTGGCCGAAAGTGGTTTGGAAAATGCAACTTCTTCGGCAGGCGCAAAAGGGTATTGGCAGTTTTTAAAAGCTACCGCTCAAAGTTTTGGTTTAGAGGTAAACGCTGAAATAGATGAACGATATCATATTGAAAAAGCGACGGTAGCAGCGTGTAAGTATATTAAGAAATCAAAATCAAAATTTGGAAGCTATACCATGGCTGCTGCCAGTTATAATATGGGCGTTAATGGTTTGCAAAAACAGGTAAATCGTCAGCATAACATTCATTACTACGATTTGCTATTGAACACCGAAACCAGCCGTTACATACCAAGGGTATTGGCCTTAAAAGAAATTGTTCAAAACCCAGAGTTGTATGGCTTTAAGATTGCTGATAGTGAAAAATATCCGCCGGTACCTTATAGCACGGTTTCGGTAAATTACTCCATTAGCGATTTAGCAGCTTTTGCCTTTAAAAATGAAATGAACTACAAACTATTGAAATTTTACAACCCTTGGTTGCGCGATAACAAATTGACTAATAAAAGTAAAAAGACCTATAAAATTAAGGTGCCGAAGTAAGGTAGTTTTTTTATAGAGATTTTATTCTCTTAGTAATTTATGTTTATTTGCAACTGTTTCTGTTATGATCGTCAGCTTTAATACCAGTTAAGTTGATTTTTTTCTTAGTGGTTTTCTGGTTAACTGTTTAATATTGAAAGTCTGTCAAAGTGCTTTAATTGCTAAAGCATTTCTGTATCTATGTTGCCCCACCTCGCTAAACCAAATATCAAAAATATAATCGGCTATATTGTTTTTTCTCCACTCCTCGTATATCAAAAATTAATTTATCATAGTTAATAAATTTATTTTCTTATCATTTCTTGTAATTCTTTATTCAGGTTTTTATTATCTCAATTAGCTCAGAAAAAGGAATTTCCCAAATGTTATCTGGATTCATATTGTCTTTTCTTAACTCAGTTTCATAATCGTAGTAAAATTCGTTATAAGTTTCCCAAATGATTTGATAGTTGTCAATTTTTTTATCTGCTTTTAGTCCTTTTATCCAATCACGCATTGCTTTTACAACATTAATTGGCTTTGATTCGTGAGCTTTTATATCTTGTCCAGATATATCGGATAAAACTTCTTTGTATCTGTACGGCTTTTCCTCCAAAACCAGGTATCGTTTATCTTTTCTTGAACTAAAAGTTTTACAGCCTACATCTATGCCCAATTCAAAAGGCATATTAAAACGTGGGAGATCTGTTTGGGATTTCGGTTCAATTCTGCTCAAATCATGAATGGAGTATTTTGAATCATAAATTAATTTTTTTATTTCTTCTACTCTAACATTATCACTATCTGTCGTTTGAGAAATTTTTGGATTTAAGCCACAATAAATAGCGGTGAATAATAGCGGTCTTAATAATGGAAAATAATCTTGATCAAAAGGGCAATTAATAAAAACGTTATTGGAATAAGCCATCTTCTTATCCTCCTACCTTTCCATCCTTACGGTGTACAATTACAGCAGATGCTTTGCCATTCTCCACCATGTTCTGCGCTTCAAGAACGGCCTCTTCTTTTGTTGGAATTACTCTGGTAGATGCTTTTTTGTTGCCTTCTTTTTTAACAACCCAACCATTTATCCTTGAAATAACGTGCACACGATTAGACTTTGATTTTGCGGCTTTCGCCATTCTCATCTTAAGTTTTGCGCCACTTGCTGTCATCTTAAATTAATTTATTACTATTTTGAGCACTTTAATGCTATCGTTGGTTTAAGCATCAATTTGTAAACTAATCACTTCAAAGATACAACCTTTTTGTGGTATAGGGTGTTTAAATGGAACAAAAAGATATAGGGTTTAGCCCTTGGTTGCGCAATAACAAATTGACTAATAAAAGTAAAAAGACCTATAAAATTAAAGTGCCGAAGTAAGGTAGTTTTTAAACCTAATTAAAAATGATTTTGTTTCCTTCAGCTAATTTTACCTTGTAATTTGTAAGAAAATGAAATGCTGCTGCTTGCATACCTGTTGAAACTGCTGGCCTTATGAGTTTGTATTTCCAAGAGATAATTGCTATGACTTGATAATTTGAATAATCGGTGCTACCCTAAAGTTAGTGGGAAATTATAATTTTTTTTATATAAGTTAAGCCCTCCGTGAAAAAATAATACTGCACTTATAAAGCCTAAAAAAGCAAAACACCTTACTTCAACTTCTCCTTCAAATAACCGCCGGTATAACTCTTTTTCACCTTCACCAAATCTTCGGGCTTACCTTGAAAAACTAAATGCCCGCCAGCTTCACCGCCTTC
>ENA-ORXT01004300-ORXT01004300.1-marine-metagenome-genome-assembly--contig:-NODE-4300-length-14883-cov-7.065717_pt1 | contig 14883 bp, 22 predicted proteins | sample MGYA00237868_ERZ511482 | MGnify/ENA metagenome assembly ERZ511482 | reverse complement strand
CGGGCGGGCGGGCGGGCGGCGCCAAAGATCTGGGCACGGGGGCCGCGCCGCGGCGGGGCGCCCGCGGGGGTGTGCCGCCGCCAGTGCGCCCAATTTCAGTCCCGCCGCCGCGCGGCCGGGCGGCGGCGGGCCGGCGGCCGCGGCGGGTGGGAGGGGGGAAAGGGGGGCGGTTGCCCACGCTACCGCGGCGGGAATGTCCCAAGACGACCAGGAGCGGCCGACGGGGGGGCGGGGATGGAGGGGTCGCGAGTGGTGCGCCGCCTCGACTGCTTGGTGTGGGGGACGCCGCGGGGGGCACCGACGGCAGTGACCCTGACGGTTGAAAAGGGGGCGTCGCCGTGGCGCCTCGGCCGGCACCCCAGCCCGCCTCGCGCTGGACAAGCGGCGTGGGCACACACCCCCGCCTCAAGCGCGACGGCCGCAAGCGGGGTGACCGCGCAGGCGACCGCCGCGGCGCAGACGGTCGGGCACGCGGCCGCGGGCGCCGTCGCGTCGCAGTCCCGGTCGGCGCGCCCACATGCTCGTCGCAGCGCCCTGACCGGCGCGCCCCGCCGAAAACAAAGGCCGAGAAGGGACCCCCGACGCGGCGGGCGTCGGGGTCGGCGCCTCCCCCTGCCGCCGCCACCAAGACGGCTGCATCGACGCCGCCCACACGATTGTTCGCCGAGGGAACAGTGTCCTCCCCCGTGCGCCCTGACGAGCACACGGCTCGCGCACCCCGTTCCCGTCCGTGCCACCGCACGGATGCGCCCCCCCCGCCCCTTCCCTCCCCACCCAGTCCGTCGACCCCCCTCAATTGTCGTCTGAGAACATCTCGTCGAGCACCACGACGACCATGACTAGGAAGGCGCAGTCGTAGTTTGGCTCCACCCATAGCGTGAAATCGTCCCTGTCCGTGAAGAAATTTTTGACGGTGGCAACGTCGCGCTTCACGGTCGCGACGGGGCGCTTCTCCCCCCCAACCTCGGTCAGCTTGAAGTCCCATTTCAACAGGCCGGCCTTGATCTCCAAAAATGGCGCCACCTCGTCTGTCTTTGTGCCCCACCACGCAAACACCGTCGAGTGGCCCGCGCCCGGCATAAACCCACGCCTGAGCAGCGTCACCGCCGGGCGCCCCGTGCTGTCCGTCACGGTCATGCGGTCGCGGAGCGACAATTGGCTCTGGGAGAGCCCGAGAAGCGCCTCACCCGACGCGCCGATGAGGCGCTTGCGCTGGTGCGCCGTCAGAAAATTGGCGTCCACCTTGTAGCGGGTGCTGCCTGCCGCGTCCTTGATGTCAAAGGAGTCGCCACTCAAACTCGCAATCTTTTCCTTGACTTTGAAAGTTTGGCGGGTGTTGAAGAGGTGCTCCCCCCTCGCGACTCTGGCGCCAAAGAGCGACGGGGCGGCGGGGCGGTTGGCCACATAGTGCGACGTGCCGTGGCCGAGGAAGCGCTCCGCGTTGCCGCCGGCGCCGCCGAGGGGGGGGGGGTACCCGTCGCCGGGCGGCGGGTACCCGGCGGGACCGCCGCCATAGGCGGGCGCCGGTGGCGCCGCGACAAAAGCGCCGCCGTAGGGGGGCGGGGCGGCCCCATAGGCGCCTTGGCCGGGGCCGGGGGGGGGCCCATACGCGCCGCCGGGCGGGGGGCCATAGCCCGCGTGGGGCGGCGGCGGCGGCTGCCCATAAGCGCCCTTCCACGGCGGCGGGGCTTGGGCGTAGCCGCCGGGCGCCGCCCCCGCCGCGTGCCCGTACGGGTCCCCATACGCGGCGGGCGCGCCACCGCCGCCGTGCGGCGGGTACCCCACGGGCGGCGCGCCGCCGGGCGGTGGGTACCCGCCCGGCGCCGACGGCGCGCCGTGGGTGCTGGGGTACCCCGCGGGGGGCGGAGCTGCACCGTACGCGTTGGGGTACCCCCCGGGGGGCGGCGCCGGCGCACCCCCATACGCGGCGGGCGCGCCCCCGCCGTAGGGAGGCGCCCCGCCGCCCGAGCCCCACTGGTCTGGCCCGCCGCCGCCGCCGCCGCCACCTTGGTGGTAGGACATGCCGCGGCCCGCCGATCGGGAGAAAGGGGGCGGGGGGGGGGGCGGTCCGCCCGCGCGTCGGGAGAGGTGGCAACGGGCAGCGGTCGCACGAGCGTGCGACCACGAGCGCCGCGGTGGTGCGAGTCGACGACGGAAAACAGAAAAAGGTGGGCGGCTCGATGGTGGTGTTCCGATTGAAGTGGTAGACGACGGAAGACGGGGCGGGCGGCGGTAAAGAAGGCCGCGAGCGGTGAGGCACGCCGCTCGGCGCACGTGGCGTTGCGGCGAGCCGCCGCGCACGCATCTGGCGGGCGGCGGCGCGAGAGCGCCGCGGCGCGAGAGCGCTGGTGGAGTGGGGGCGCTGCGCGCGCTGGCGCGAGAGCGCGAGAGCGTCAGCACACGCAATGCCCCCACTCCAGCGCCGTGGACAGCAGTCGCTCGAAGCAAATTGTGGTGTCCTCGAGTGCCCAGAGGGGCGCTGCTCATGAGAGCAGATGAGCTGGTCTGACAGCCAGCCACGCGAGGCCATGGCTGTCAACTTAAACCGTGTTGCCGTTTTTATTCAGAGGGCAGAGCGCGCCTCCGGTGCACCTTATAACCCCTCTCTCCCACCAGCGCCCGCGGCGCCCGTGCTCAGCTGACACCCCGCACCTCCTTCCTGACAATCCCCCCGGCGGGATCCGAATCACCACTGCGGAGTTGATCCCGTAACCATAAATGCACTCGCGTACCTAAATTCCCCCAAGACTTGGTGCCCGGTTCCCCGACACGAACGTCCGTCCGACACCTGACACGCGGCTGTCTGGCCGCAGGCCAACACTCCCCCACAGCCGCGTGCCCGTCGCCCCGTCGGTTGCTAAGTTGGTCTTGGCCCCGTCGGCCCCGTCCACCACGTCTAGGTGGTCGCGGAAGGCCTCGAAGGCCGACGCTGCCAGCGGCCTGGTCAGGCCGTCCGCGAGCTGCTCTGTGCCGGCCATGGGGCCGAGCGTGATGTGCCCCATGGCCGCGCGCTCGCGGACGAAGTGGTGGGCAATATCAATATGTTTGGCCCTGGTCGTGCCCTCCTGGTTAGCCGCCATCGCCAGCCACCCCTGGTTGTCCTCTTAGACTCTCACCGTCTTGGCGGGGAGCCCCAGGTTACCCATTTTCTTCCGCGATCACAGGGCCTCCTTGGTAGCCGCTGCCGCGACAATGTACTCAGCCTCGGCCGTCAACCCCGCTACGGTGGGTTGGCGGTTGCTGCTCCAGGAAAAAGCAGCGCCGTTGAGGGTAAATGCCCAGCCGGTCGTGGAGCGGCGCGTCGTCGGGCATCCTCCATAGTCTGCGTTCGCGGCGCCCGTCAGCCTGCTGCCCTCCCAGTAGCGGAGGTATATCTCCTGTAGGCCGGCCACATAGCGCAGCGCCGAAATTTTCATCTGCCAATTGTGCGTCTCGGGGTCTTTCATGAACCGTGAGAGTAAGAACGTTCCCACCAATGACGGGCCAACAGTCTGAAACGGTGGAATGGAACCGCTACGTGTGGCCCTGCAAGTGGTCAGTTGCCAACGGGCCAACGCATTGTCAACGATCATTGTGATGGGTGAAATGGGGCCGGCCAACGGAGCGCTCGTGTGAGTCTCTCGGTGCATCCGTTCAGGCAGTCCACGAAGGCCGATGGTGGGGTTCGGCACACTCCTGTGGCTCGGTCGCACCGTTATGAGTGCCCCTTTGAGGGCCACAGGGGGCGGTGTCGCGGTCCTTGTTGACAGGTAGTATGGAGGCAACCACCGATGTCAGTCGACTTAGGTCGTGTGGGTTCGGCTGTTCGCTTGCGGGGACCGCACGGGTGGGGGCGTACGTTGTACGCGACCGCTCTCTGCGGCCCGTTCCGCAACGGCGGTGCATCCGCCCTTTTTCGCCGTCGACGGACGGTGTTGGCCACTGCTTTCGCGGTGCCGTACGTCTCTCGACACGACAAGCCGTCATGCCTGACTCGCCCCCTTCAAAGTCGGCCGATGGCGACGCCTCTATATTTCCCTCACTCCCCCCTCTACCTCCTGGCCTTCGGTACCAGCGGGTGCGCAACCCGTGAAGCGAGTCTTCTCCTCCCCCTGCGCTCGAGACTGCTACGGCCGGTGGCACGGGCGGGACGGCGCCTGCCGCGGTGGGAGGGTCACCTCGGTAGCCGTCTGCGACAACTGGCGCTGACACTGCAGCGGCGACGTCCGGGCCGGGTGTCACGCCCACGACTGTCGACGGTTGCGCGTCGCCGTCTGAGTCGATAACGACCACCGGTGTGGGCGCGGTAGCGCCGGCCAAGTCCGGCGCCGCCCTGGGTGGAGGCGACGCCAGTGACGTCGACGAGGCGGCTCGAGCACCTTCGATAAAGGCGTGGACTGATCGGCGCCAGCACCTGGCGGGCTTACGGCACGCCAGCGAGCTCGGTATCGAGGAGTTCGTCCGGCGTTTGCACGCGTGTCGTGTGAAAGACGCACTTGCTTCTGGCAAGACTCCTCTCCTCAACCCTCGCCTGATGTCTGACCGCTGTGTGCCGTCCAAGTCTCGAGGATCCGCTATTTCTTGCGCCCGTCGTGCTACCTCGGACGAGCGCTCCGCCGGTGGGGCGGGCTCCGTGGCGCCGACATCAGAGGCCGCCACGGCGGCTGGACGCGAAAGCGCAAGTGGCGCAGAGGATGGCGCTGGCGCTGGCGGGGCACCCGGCAAGAGCGCACAGGTCGTTGGCGGGCCACTAAGGGACACAGCATGGGATAAGTCGGGACGTACCAGTGCTCGTGACAAGCGAGCAGCCGGCGCCCGACGGGGAGCAATGCCGCGACCAACAATGTTGGACTTTGATGCGGCTGGCGCCGGTGACCAGAGCGAGTGCAACCAGTCTTCAGGCGGGAGCGTGGCGTCGTTCAGCACCGGCAGTCCGCCGAAGCCGCAGCACGAGGGGCGCCGGGCGAGCGGCGGTCCCCGCCGCGAGGGCGGCGCAGGCGCGAAGAAGAAGGGCCCAGGCAATGGCAACGGACAGGTGTGGACGGTCGACGAGTGGACGGCTCTGTGTAAGTCGTTTAAGTTGGTGGCGCAGCGGTCGGAGGTGGGCGCGGACTGGTCAAAGGATGGTCTCTGAGGCACCATCAAGGAGAACTTTGTGAAGCGCATCCTCAAGAGCGTGACACCCAGTGACCTAAAGGGCCGATGGAGCGACAAGCGTGAGCGGCAGGGAAGAGCGCGAGCGAAGCGTACCGGTCACGTGGTGATCTGCGCGTGCACTACAGTATTGCGCGGGCTGAGAGAGATGGACTAGTTCAGCGGGGCGGCGGCCGATGCCGATGCCGTCGCCGACCACTGTCAACGCATTGGTGGTCAGCAGGATGTTGACGGCGCCGACGATGGCAACGGCGGCGGCGACAAGCCCTCACGCGGGAAGTGTTCCGCGCTCCAGCAGCAACCAGACATGGGCGTTAAGGCGGCTAAGCGCATGCGCAACAACAAATAGGACATACAAGAGAGCGCGGGCGTCCTCGGTGTGAATGTAATGCGCTCGGGAAATACAATGGAGGCGATGGTGTCGGAAGCTGCCAAGCGGACGCAGCTCGAGTCGAAGCGCGCGGCGGCCGCGTTGTTCAACTTGGCCGAGAATAAGGGCACGAATGAGACCAGGACGTTCTTTGAGCCATGCGGAAGGACATGATCAACGTAGGAATTGCGGTGATCCATTCCACGGCGCCGGCGGCCGTGGCCAGCGGTGCGGTCGCGGTGCGGGGCGCGTCGCCTTTGACCAAGTCGGCCACTGCGGCGGGCGCGAAGGCAGCGGCGGCCACGTCGGCCGCATCGGCGGCGGGGGGCGGCAAAGAGCCGGTCATCGCGTCCAGCAACAACAGCGGCTCGACCATCCATGTGGCCGAGGCGTCGCGACAGGACAGGAGAGGCTCTGCAGAGCACGTTGGCCTAGCGCACGGCCGTCACGCGATGGCGGCCAAGTCCAAAGTGGGGCAGGCGCGCATCGAAAAGAACCAGGCAGCCATTGACCTCACTTGGCGGGACGTGGCAGTCGAGAGCAGTGTCATGGCGCCAACCGCGCGTGGCGACGCGAGCTGTCGTTGCGCGGGACGTACTTTCCGGACTGTGGGCGCTATGTCCACAGGGACTGGCGGCACTGCAAACAAGCAGGTCATCGATGATGAACAGGATGAGTGAGGAGCCGTGGGGTGCGGAGAATTTGACCGCGTAAGTGATTGTATGACGCGTATTTCAGGACGCTGCTGTGTGCCAGTGACTCTACTGCGCAAGGCGTGCATGTGTGACGGATGGAAGACATTGCAGGCCACGCGCATTGTCCTTCTTTGGTGTGGTCGCGTGCTGTCGCATCCTTGTGTTGGAGCTAGCACGTCTCAAGTATTGCTCCTTTTGTTAGCTTTGTAGTGTGTTATCTCTCGTTGCACGCCATGAGTCGCGACGCAGTGCTCTGTTTCTTGGCCAAGCGTGCTTCGCACGTAAGTCATGCACGGGTAAAGTCTGTCTTGACAACGCCTTATCAGATGGCTTGCGCTTCAGTTGCGCATTGCAGGTGCAAAATACCTTGCATGACGTACGCGATGCGGGAGCGCATGCCACTTGCATCCGCATGAGCCCCGTGTCGTGACTCCAGCATGGAGAGATCGATTGACACACAGAACGTGCCATGCGGCTGTGACAAAAAAACAAGTCATTGACGAACAAACGCACAGAGACATGCACACACACGCATACGGGCCCTCACCTCTCGCCAGCGCGTGACCGCCGTGCCTGTCGGCGGGCCTACGAGAGAGCAGGTACATTCCTTACCAAGTCCATACCGACGGCCGGGGCCGTCGCCTGTAACCAAGTATGGAGGTCGAAGAAGGAACCTAGAAGGAGAAGCAGGCCCTGGTTGACTTGGAGCGCCGTGTCAGCTGGGACGCCGTCCCCGGCCCGGCCAAGCGTCTCCATGATGGCCCAGACAGACGACCTCGGCCGCCAATGTCGCCGGCGCCACGCTCCCCAGCGCCCTCGTCGCCGTCGCCACCATCCCCGCCGCCACCGCCGCCACCGCCACCATTGCCGCTGCCACCGCCTTTGGCGCCACCATCCTCATCGCCACCATCGCCAGCACCATTTCACCCATCCCTACCAACGCCGGCGCCGCCATCCCCATTCCTACAGCCGCGGGCGCGGTCAAGTCTGGCTCCACCATCCCCGCCACCGCCGACGGCTGCGCCGCCTCCCCCGCCACCGCCGCCGCCGCCGCCACCGCCGCCACTGCAGCCACCGCCGCCGCCACCGCAGACGGAGGCACCATCCTCATCTTTTTTACCGCCGCCGACGTCACTGCCGTCGCTGCCTGGCGGTACTAGCGCCCGCGCCTTCAGCGTCTCCCGTGCCGCCGCCACCGTGACCACCAATGTCAACGTCTGCGCCATGCTGCCCAAAGTTGTAGACGAAAGATGGGCGCCGCGCCTCCACGACCATGTTGTGCATCATGCACACGGCCGTGGCCGTGAGGATGAGGTGAGCCACGCTGTGGTGACGCGCGGGGGGAAGAGCTACCTCGAATTAATGGTAAATGGTGCCGTATTGGCGCTCGAACTCCTTGCCAGCGCCTTTTTGTATGGCACTAAACTCAAGCTTCTTTGGGGTGGCGGGGTTCTGCTGGGGGCGGACTAGAAAAGGGTAGGAGGGATAGATGCCGTCGAACAAATAGAAAAGATACGTGTACCTCCGTCCGTTCACTTGAAAAGATAAGGGGCGTGGCGGCCACTCGCCGCGCACGACATGAGAAAGTAAAGGGCTCTGCTTGAGGAATTTGATGTCATTGTTGCTTACTGGCGACCCGGCAAAGACGTGCCAAACCCAGAGGTCGTGGTTGCACACCATTTCCGGGACAATGGAACTCTTGCCCGACCTGCCCATGTGCTGTCCCGCCGCCAACTTGAGGTAGCCATGCCACTCCCCGTGGCTGCATTCCAAGCTGCCAAGACAGTCGGGCAAGCCCAGCTCCTTGTTGAACGCCAGGATGCGCGCGATGTCCTCGACCGTCGGCGTGGCCAGGTAGTTCGACTCGTTCTTGTGGATGATGAACTCGATAAAGTACTTGACGGCGGCATTGGTGGTTGACTTCGACAACCGGACGTCCTCATCGGGGCGGTCCACCGCCCCGCCGTTGCCAAGGACGCGCAGCGCGGCGACGACCTTCTAAAGCAGATTTGCCTGGGAGCGCCCGGTGGCGTTATTGCATTGGCAAAAAAACGGCTCGTCCTGTATGTCGTTATAGATGCGCATGAAGACAGCACGTGGTGTTCGAAACCGGCTCTCGAAGTCCGCTTCGTCGAAGACGGGCGGCTCGCCGTCCACACCCCAGTAGTCGCGCAAAATGTTGCGCAGCCCAAGGTTGAAGTCGTGCTCCTTGCTGGGCGCGCGCTCACGAAGCCACCCGCTGTGCCGTCGCCGCCGGCTTTGACAGCCACGAAGCCGCCGCGCCAACTGCGGCAGCCGAAGATGGTGGCTCACAGCCATCGCGATGCCCGAGGAGCGGTCGTCCTGGTCCAACGCACTGCCCATGTTGTTGCCGTGCGCCCCGTCGTGGACGTCCATGGTCTGCATCAACGAAGAAATCAGGATGGCAGGGGAGCGCACTGACCAACAATGCCACATGAAGCTCATAAGCGCAGTGGCACGGCACTACAAGTCAGAAGCCGCGTCCCACGTCGCAGCTAATCTCGCTGGCGTGCTCCTACGCGCAACACCCGGTACTCCGCAAACGCAAGTGCACCTCATTGCCGCAAAAGAATGCATTGAAAACATTCAAGTCGGTTGGCAAAAGATCGACGGGGCCCCTGTTATCGGTGACGCTTCTTGTCGGCGGGAGCCGGGCCAGGCACGGGCGACGGCGCCGGCGCCGGAACGGATGCGGGAATCCGTCGGCGGCGGATCAGGCGGGCGACGCGAAGTTGGTCAGCGGCAGCGCCGACGTGTACAAGGGCCTTGCTTGGTGGCGGCGGTTGTCTTGGTCCGCGGCGACGGCTGGGGACAGGGGCGGGGGAGTCTTTCTGGGCAGCGCGGGGGGTCTCGGTTGGCGGCGGCGCCTACGGGGGCGGTCGCGTTGGTCGCCGGCGGCGGCGGGGACGTCGACTTCAGTCGGTAGGTGGCGGAGGCAGGGGTAGTGATCGGTGGCAGAGACGGTGGCGGGGACGGTGCCCGGCGTCGGCGGCGGGCGGCGTCGTAGGCACGAGCGACGGCCGGGACATTGGCGGCGGGTGGTGGAGGCAGCGGACGGCGTTGGCGGTTATCGGTGGCGGCGGGGACAGCGTGGGCGGTGACCGTGGAGGCGACGGTCGGTATATTGGCGGCTGTCGGCGTGGGCGACGGACGGCGTTGTTGGTGTCGGCGGGGGAGCGGAGGCGACGAACGGTGTTGGCGGTGGTCGATGGTAGCGAATTTGGCATTGGCGGTGTCTTCGGGGGCGACGGTCGGAAATGGTGGTGGTAGGCGAGGGTGTGGGCGACGGTCGGGACGTTGGCGGTTGTTGGCGGGGGCAACAGTCGGCGTTGGCGACGGTCCGCGGTGGTCGGGCGCGGCGAGGGAGGCGGACGGCGAAGACAGGGACGGGGGAGTTGGTCACGGCGGCGGACGGCGGGGGCGGCGGCGACGGTGGTCGGTGGGGGCGGCGGCGGGGGTAGCGGTGGCGACGAGGGGGGCGTACAGCAGCTACGGGGACGAAAGCGCAGGAGGCGGCAGCCATCGGCGGGGGCGGTGGCGAGGGCGGTCGGTTGGGGCGGCGACGGCGGTCGGTGGCGGAGGGGGTGTGGGGGGGGGGCACAACGCGCGCGCGCGGGGAGCGGCGGTGGGTGGTCGAGTGTGAGGACTTTGTGCCCCAGGCGTCTGTGCTGTGCGGGCTGTGGGTGGCCGTGGGGGCGCAGCGGTCATCAGGGGTGCCCTTGGGTGCTTACAAGGGTCGGGGGTCCTGCTCAATTCAATACGTGGCCGCAGGTGCGGCCGTCTGGCGACCGGGCGCGAGGCGGTGGCCCGGCCCCGCCTCCTGTGCCCGCACGAGCGCTCCGATCCAGTTGCTTTACCAGTGTCGGTGCCATCGCGCCGCGTGTCCGACGGGCCCGCAAGCGCATTCGGCCACGCGCCACCGCACCAGAGATACGTGACACACTCAAACGATCGAGGGCGCGGGGCCAAACTGACACGCGGCCGTCCAGTTCCGCGAGGTACCATACTCTCATCCGTCGGTGGCTGTTGAAACAAAGATATGATAAATCGGGCAATCTGAGGACAAGATGAACTGCCACATGTCACTCAATTAACCCCGTCACACCACGATGGACCAATCAGAGCACAGAACCCGTTGGCCCCAGGGCCGACGAGTTAACAACGGAGGCTCCGTTGGCAACTCGTTCGCCCCAGGGCCAGCGGCTCGTACACCAAATCGGACGCAAGGATATTCGCGTTTCAACTCGGTTGACCTCGTTTGGCCACGCAGCGTGCACGTTTGACATTGATAACCGTCCGAGAACTGGCCGTCGGCGAACTTGAGACGCGCTTCTGCAACGTGTGCCCAATATGGCGTTGGCCCGACATTGGTGGGAATGCTCTAATCCCGCGGCGAAGGCCAGGTTGGGCCGCGTGATCGTTGGCAGGTACAGGAAGCTGCCGACAATCCCCTATCACCCCGGAGCTGGCCCGCTGCAGCTTTGTGCTCGAGAAAATGGGCACCTTGGTGGGGATGGCGTGCTCCGTGTTGTTCTTTCGGAGCCGCGCAGTGGCATGCCTCGGGGCGGAAAGGAAGAGCTTGCACTGGGAATGGTTGCGCTCGATGCCCAGACCCAGGAAGTTCTTGAGCTCGCCCATGCCCCGCAGCTTATGCTTCCGCGAAAACACCGCCTTTCCGGCGGCTACCCGGTTGAGGGTTTCGGCCACCGTCAGAGCGTCGTCAAAATGCTCGAGGGTGATGATGAGTCCGTGCTCCGGGTGGTACCAGAGGAAGATATTCGGGTCTGCGTTGGTGCGCTCCGCCCCGACCATCGTCATCGTCGCGTTCAGCTCGACGCTCCATAGGTTGCCGGGCTGCTTGGCCCCGTATATATATCGAGGTTGCAATTTCACACTACCGATGGACCGCCGCGCTCGTATACCTTTGGCTGTTCCACGAACAGGGCCCTCTAGCTGTGCGCGTTCAGGTAGGTGTTAGTGATGTCGAGGGTGCACGCGCACCTCCAGCTCCTGCTGCGGCACGACCGCCATAAACGCCCTCACCGTCGCCTTCGCGGGGTACGGAGCGTACACTTCCTCATAGTCGATGTTCCAACTCTGGGTGAAGCCACACAGGCAGAACCGAGCCCGGTACCGGTTGACCACCCCGTCCGCGTCGTGCCTGTAATTGTAAGCCCATGTGGGCACCGCCACGTTGGAGGTGGCCCGGACCTTCAACAGGTCCCACGTCTGGCGCTCCAAGTGTGTCGCCATTTCGTCGCTCATGGTGCGCTGCCACAACGAGGTTCCCGGGAGACTCATCGCCTCTTTCTACTTGGCCGGCGGGGTGGGGTACCAGTCCACCTGCCCTGCTGCCTCTGCGACAATCGTGGGTGTCCCGGCCTGCGGCGCTGCCGTCGCCGTCTTGGCGGCGGCGGACGCCAGCTCAGTCCGGTTCCTGGGTCGCAGCATGTTGCGGGTCGACGGACCCTACGTAATGACGCCAACCGCCTCCGAAGGGCAGCTCTGGCTTCCAAAATAGCTGCTTGGAGGTGATAGACCTTCCTGCTCCGGCGTAGAGCCCACGCCCGGCCGGGATCCTCCAGACATGCCACTGCTTGAGCCCGCCGCCTCGGAGCCCCAATTATCGCAGATGTAGGCCTGAGTCTAAAGCCCAGCCAGCCGGAGAGGTCGGCCCTTGGGGGCCTTTTCGGCGAATACGTCGTGCCGCTCGAGCATGCGGCCCGATATCGGCAAGATGATGCTCAGCCCGTGGCAGCCCGTGGCGTATCTGACGTGGGTACCGAGGAGCACCCAGCTGTCCAATTGGCGTTGCTGCTTTACCAGCCTGAGTGCAAATTCCAAACTCCCCAGGACGCGCAGGTGACTAACGTCCGGCTTCTGCCTGCAGAAAAGCTAGCGCGGGGTGGTCTTGCCGTCCGTTGTAGGCGAAAGGTTTGCCGTGTGGGAGACCACCATGATCGCCTCGCCCAAAAGGTTCTTTTCCGCCTCGGCGTAGAGCATAACCGCCAACGTGCGCTCAAACCGGGTGCCGTTCAGGCGTTCTGCCACCACGTTTGCCTCAGGAGTGTATGGCAGCGTGGGCTCCGCCTTGATGACCTTGGCCTTAAATAAAGAGGTCATCGCCTACGTCTGGACAAGCTCGCCGGTACCGTTGCAGCGGATGCGCTTGACCGGCACCCCGTGGTCTTCTCCCACTTGTTGATCGTCTCTGGTCCCGCCTTCCAGTTCGCTGCGAGCAACGCGACCGTCTTGAGCCCCGGGAAGCCATCCTGCATGGTGAGCACATGGTTGGCCCTGCCCTTGTTGGTGGGCACCACCGGCCTTGCGAAGTCCACGTGGAAGATCTCCGGCGTCTCCGAGGCCTGGGACGCGCTGTTGTCGAAAGATGCGTTGGCCATCCGCGCATCCACGCACAGACTACATGGCGCCTCCCCGAAGGGCGACGCGTCGGTGGACTTCATGTTCATCTCCTTGACGAGCTTAGAGAGCTTGGCCATGATTCCCGCCCCCAGGTGCGCGTACCAGCGGTGCCACAGTTGCCCCCTGTCCCCCGCCCAACCGTACGCGACTACTCCGTAGGCGAGCACTTCCGCGTGGACCTCCATGAGAAACCGGCTGCTCCCGTCGACGACGCCCGAAGCTACCACCCGTCCCTCCTTGAGCGCCTTGAATTCGTCGTTCTCTGACTTGACGGCACCGCCATTGACCGTGATAGCCCGCACCGCCACCAGGTTGTTGGCAATGTTGCGCACATGGAGAAATTCTCTAACAACAGCTCCGTCCACGCTATGGTGTGTAGGATCGCGCTATATTGACCCGGCACCAACTCTTTGCTTTGGTGCCGTTAGGCATGACCACCTCCGTATCCGCAATCTCAGTTTATGATTAGAAGGCCATCTTGTTCTTCATCACGTGGCGGGACGCCCCAAAGTGGAGGAAGATGGTTGCATTGGCGATGTTCGTTACCACGGTCGAGGACGCGTGCGCCAGCCCGGTTGGGGTGCCGCCCTTTGCTATGCCCACGGTCGCCAGCTCTCCTCCCGTCACCATGAAGACAAACGACTTCGTCTCTGTTGACTCACCGCCCTTGCCGTCATCGCCCTCCTCGGCCCGTGCCGAGCGGTACTCTGACTGATAGTGGCCCTTCTTCTGGCAGTTCCAGCAAGTGATACTGCGGCAACGGTCTTTGCGCGTCGGCTTGCCGGCCATGTAAGCCGCCGCGGATGTACCCTCGTCCTTGGGAATCGCCTCGTGGTACACCGCCTCCAAGGGCAGCAGAGCGGTCATGACCGGCTCCCAGCGCAGAAGGTGGGGCACCACGAGCAGCACCGTCTTGATCATTTTGAACTCGTCAGGGAGCCTGCGCAGGGCGTACAGGATTACTTGGTTCTCCTCCATCGGCTGCCCCGCCGTCGCCAACTCTGTTTGCAGTGCCTTGGAACGGCTGGTGTACATGTGCAGGTCCTTTCCCGAATTTTTGGTGACAGCCGTCAGCTCCATCGTCAGCTGCGCCCGGCGGGCCTTCATCTGCGCGCTGGAAGAGTGCTTCAGCGCCCCCCACGCCTGCTGGACCGTGCTGCTGTCCGCCACCGTCACCAAGTGGTGGCTCTTGACCCCGAGGACGATCTGGGCGAGCGCGTGGCCATCCTTCTCGGCTCACTCCCCGTGCGCCGTCGGCACCTTCTCCTCCGTCGGCACTACGGGGTTGGCAATCATCGCCCACAGCCCCTTGGTCGTCAGGTAGGCGCGAAGCGTGATCGCCCGCGTGGGGTAGTCCCGGTCCAACTTGTCCGGGCGCATCGAGGACGCCTCTCTGATGGGGCCCGCCATTGCTACTGTCTGCACCACAGGGGCACCGTCTTCATCCGCCCACGGTCCGATGCCGGAATGAACAAATCTTCTGGGAACACGCGTCTCAGGAGCGCGGGGTAAACGACGACTCGATGTACGTCGGCGTTGCTTGTCACGCCTAGGCCCGTAACCTGTCAACTCCGAGCGTGTTGCCAATTTTATCAGAGGGTGGAGCGCGCCTACGGTGCCCCCTAGAACCCCTCTCGCGCCGGCGCCCGCAGCGCCCGTGCTCCGCTGACACCCCGCCGCTCCTTCCTGACAATCTCCCCGGCTGGATCCGAATCACCCCTACGGAGTTGATCCCATGTATTTAAATATTCCCCCTTACCTAAATCCCCCCCAAGACTGGATGCCCCGTTCCCCGACACGGACGTCCGGCCGACACCAAACTCGCGGCTGTCTGGCCGCCGGCCAACAATGGTCACTAAAATATTGGCTGCCGTTATCATCAAACGGTGGACGTGTGTGAACTCATTGCTGTACGCTTTGTGTGGACTCGTGACAAACTCGCTCCTCTCGACCACTCGCCGTCGTCCACGTACGTCCAGTGGCCCGTCCAGATGCCGCGACATGACCAGGTTCCCGGCCGCGATGGTCTGCTGGGGAGGCTCGCGCACTCTCCGCTGGCCGCGCTGTACACACAGGACAGTACAGTACCGTCGGCGTGGCGCCCCGCGTCCGCCACGGCCCCTGTATGTACGTCACGCCCCGCGCGCGTCGGTCGCGCGCGCCCCCCCGCGCCACATTGTTCCGTGCGCGTGGCCGATGGCATTACTGACGCGCCGTCGCTCGCGCGGCGCGCGGGGCGCG